>OLNM01000312.1_pt1 | contig 48278 bp, 46 predicted proteins | sample 1672391 | NCBI WGS metagenome assembly OLNM01 (sample SAMEA3136680, study PRJEB25190) | human gut metagenome | reverse complement strand
TATCGCCCCTCATTTCTATTTTATCTTGTTTGTACCCCTTGTACACCGATGTTTTGTTTGTTTTTTCATAAGCTTAATTATTCTAATAAAAATCAAAAGTAAAATTTTAGAACATATTCCCCCTACAAACTTATCACTAATTGTTTTATTTAGAAAAATGCTAATGAGCATTTCAGAAATACACCCCAAACATTCTATTAAAAATACAGAAAATAGAATATTTTTTATAGAATCTTTGTAAATTAATTTGCATAAAAGGAACAAATTAAATATTGTAAAAAATAAACTATATGGTACTCCTAATACAATACTATTACTTATAATATAGTCTTCTAACCAATACATACAAAAAAATACATATGGAATCCATTTTTTACTAAATCTATTCTCTAAAAATAGTTCAAAGTATTCTTTTAAAATCAAGATAAAGAATCCTGGAAATAAAAAATCCATAAATGATATAACGCTATCCATTATATTCTGCTCCTAAAATCCCCAAAAATGTTTCTCTAACAAATTTTTGGCGTTCCTCACTAATAGAAAGAATCATACCATTGTTTAACACGATTTTAGAAAAACTCATGTCTTTTATATAAATAAAATTTACATAATATGATTGATGAATTCTCAAAAAGGGGATCCTTGTATTACACAAGTTTTTTTCTATATTATCCAATTTCCCATAAAACTCTTTTTTATCTCCAGTATTCAATATTATGTTAACAATTCTCCCTTTACTTTCAAAAAATAAAATATCCCTTAATAAAATTTTATGTATCATCTTTTTATATTTGTATGTAAAATAAATAGGCTGTTGCATAATTCGTTCATATGCTTTACAAAATACTTCTTCAAATTTTGGGGGATCGATTGGTTTTTTTATAAACCTAAATGGCTCTACCTCAAACAATTGCAAAAAATAATTCTCATATCCTGATATAAAAATGATAATAACATCTGAATTAATTGCCCTTATATGCTGTGCCGTTTTTATGCCGTCCATTCTAGTCATTTCTATATCTAAATATACAATATCAAAACTATTATGACATCTATAGTAGTCTTTCAGGGTCATGCCATCATAAAAAACTGAAATATCAACATTTATAAATTTGGTAACTGCTATTTTTTCAATTAATTTTTCAATAATTGATGCTTGTATACGGTCGTCATCACATATAGCTATTTTTAATGATTTCATATTTATCCATTATCTTTTTCTTGAATATCAAGAAACCTTCCTAAAATTATCTCTATAGTTTCCTTATTTTCATCATTCAATTTATCAAAATCTACAATTAAATCAAAATATTTTTCCAACTTCTTATTACAAAAAATTTGTGACTCAATACTCCGCTTTGAATTTGATAATTCAAACAAATAGTCCAAAGATACATTAAATATAGCAGCTAAACGTATAGCTAAATCAATTTTAGGGATACATGTTCCATTTTCTATTTTGCTAATTGTCTGTTGTGATGTTTCAGCTCTTATTGCAAGTCCTAGTTGTGTTAGATTTTTTTTCTCTCGCAATTCTTTTACTCTTGTATTCATACAATATTTACTCCTTTTATATTGTATTCTATACAAAAATAGACCCTTCTATACTCTGCCCAGAGTATATGAAAACAATTTTTATTGTACTACTTATTTTATGTATTTAACGATTATGCAAGACATCTATTTCCAATATTTTATATAGTTACCCAGTAAAACATTTTGCAGACGTTCCGACTGAGTTATTAGATTGAACTAATACTGTAACACCAAGTTTGATCTTTATACAACAGTTATTTTATTATAAAATTTTTTAGGCAAATTTAGATTTTAGGCATACATCTAATATATCAAGCATCACTTCCTTCATACATCGCACACACATTCTACAGACAGCTATCAATCTGTTGTTGTCGTAATTTTCTGAAGCAAATGTCGTCATCAACTTTGTAAATAAAATCATTATTAAGGACTTCAAATCCATTCAATAAATATTTCAAAAACTATTTAGGTGTATTTAAAATATTGTTACACAATTTAATTAAAACTCGCCCTGAACCAATTTGTATAAAATCGCAACATCCCTTTCTTTTTAGATATTCTATAGTATCAACCCAGCGAACAGGCTTTACAATTTGTAATAATAAATTTTCCAATGCATTCTCCTTAGTATATTCACATACACTATAATTTGAAATAACAGGTATTTTAGGTTCAGCAAATTTTGTCTTTGATAATATCTTTTTATATTCTTCTAGTATTATTTCCATGTATCGAGAATGAAATGCCCCACTTACATTTAGTCTTATTATATAAGCTCCATGTTTTTCTAAAATTTCTGTACATTTAGTTAATTCATTTTTAAGTCCAGAAATGACTATTTCAGTATTACTATTTATATTAGCGATATCAATTCCTGATAAATTATTTTCTGCTAATATTTGTTTAATTTGTAATAAAGGCATATTCAAAATAGCTGCCATAGCACCATCTTTAATTCTCCCCATTAGTTCTCCCCTTTTTTGAACTAAACGCATTCCTGTTTCAAAATCAATAATCCTCGCTGCTTGTAACGCATTATATTCTCCCAAACTATGACCTATAAAGTATTCTGGTAAATGATTATCTTTCAGAAATTCCATATAATTTAATGTATTAATTAAATATAAAGCAGGTTGGGTATATTCTGTCATATTCAAATAATTTATTTTTTCCGGATTTAAACACAATTCTTCAATCGAATACCCTAAAACTTCATCTGATTTTTTAACATACTCCGGATACTTACTAAATAAAGATTTTCCCATCCCATGTTTCTGTGATCCTTGCCCGGGGAACATACATACTCTCATTAAAAACACCTCAAACTTTCTAACAATATTAACTCCATTTTCTTTAAATTTCTTATATCATAATGGAATATTTCCATGTTTTTTAGAAATGTGTATTATCTCTTGTTTATTTTGCAAACACATTATATCTTTAAAGATACGTAATCGCGTTTCTTTAGGTTCTAATATCTCATCTATATAACCTTCTTTTTCAGCAATTAAAGAAGACATATGAATGTTTTCATATTCTTGCATTTTTTGTATTCTAAAATCTTCTCTTTCCATTCCACTAAGTCTTTTAAGATCTTGCGCGTAAATGACATTTACAGCCCCTTCAGCTCCCATTACTGATATTTGGCTTTGAGGCCACGCATATACAAAATCTGTTCTTAAATGTTTACTTCCCATTGCAATATAGGCACCACCGAACGCTTTTCTAAGAATAATTGTTATCTTTATTGTCGTAGCTTCTGCATATGCATATAATAGTTTTGCACCATGTCTAATAATTCCTTTTTTTTCTTGCTCTACACTAGGCAGAAACCCCGGGACATCTACTAATGTAATAATTGGTATATTAAAAGAGTCACAATAACGTACAAACCTAGCCGCTTTATCGCTAGAATCACAATCTAGTACACCTGCCATAACACTCGGCTGATTTGCAACAATTCCAACTGTTATCTCACTTATTTTTCCAAACCCAACCACTATATTGGCAGCAAATTCCTTTTGAATTTCTAAAAAACTATCTACGTCCACCACTTCATTGATTATATCAATTATGTTATAAATTTTCCTTGGATTTTTAGGAACAATATTCTGTATATTTGTAAAGAATTTTTTATTATACTTTACATTTTTTATTTTTGTATCATAAACTGAAGTAGGAATTATTGAAATCAACTTTTTTAATTTCTCGAAACAATCATCTTCGTTTGAAAAGACAAAATGAGAAACACCTGAAATCTTTTTATGGATATTTGTCCCTCCTAGCTCATCCTCATTACAAGAAATACCTGTAACTTCTTGAATAACCTTAGGTCCAGTAACAAACATATGGCTAATCTCATCAACCATAAATACAAAATCCGTTATTCCTGGCGAGTATACCGCTCCTCCGGCACATGGACCTAAAACAACTGATATTTGTGGTATATATCCAGAAGCCAATGTATTATAATAAAAAATGTCTCCATAAGCTGCCAATGCATTAACTCCTTCCTGTATACGTGCACCACCCGAATCATTTATTCCGATAATTGGGCATTTATTTTCTATAGCCTTTTTAATTGTTAAAGCTATCTTTTCTCCGTGTTTTTTCCCAACTGTTCCACCACATACAGTGAAATCTTGCGAATATATATATACTAGCTTACGGCCAATATAACCATAACCTGTAATTACACCATCATACTCTAATAAACTTTGTTCTTTGTACTCCTCTTTATATGAACCCACATTACTTCCAAATTCAAAAAAAGTATCTTTGTTCAATATTCTTTCAATCCGCTCAATTGCATGTAGTTTCCCCTTTTTATGTTGTTTCTCTACATTATAATTCTTTATCCCTTTCACGATTTTCTCCTTTCTGAATATAAATAATTATATAGCGAAAATTCATCTGAAAAGATATATCGTAATAAATCCTGAAAATCATGCTATTTTTCCTTTTATTTGTAAGTGCCTAATTTTAGGGTGAATGCATTCACCGGATATTCGCTCTATAATGATTGGTAGGAAATGCTAAAACAGTAGCATTTCACACTATATATAGATAAGCGCCTAATTTTAGGATAAATTACGTCCCTTAAATTAGGCGCTTACTTCCTATATCAATTTTTCCACTTCTCTTACCTTTCAAAAAATCCATTTATAAAAGGTTATAATAAACAGTACTAATATTATACTAATTTTTCAAGCAACTCAGTCTTTCAAAAACATAGATTATCTAGTGCGAGTCCTAAATACAGTTTTAAACACATTAAATATTTTGCAGTTTTTATAAAGTCGCCATTAATGAGTATGACATACAATAACTTCTCTTGTGGCTCTATCCCAAAATTAAACTTCAAAAACATTTAGGATTGCTAAACTAATTACTCATATAATCTCCAAATATAATTTCTTTCATTTCCTTTCTAGACGTACAAGGACTTTCATCATCCGGAATTCCGATTACTAATATAGATATTAATTGGAAATTATTCACTGATAATTGTTTCACTATTTCTTTTTCAGAATAATAAACATCACGAATCCAAACTGAGCCCAATCCTAAGCTTGTTGCTTCCAAACACATATTCTCAATAGCAGCTCCTATTGACAATAAATCTTCTTTTTCCCATTGTATTTCTTCGTTATCTCTAAATATCCCAATTGCTATCGGAGCATTTTTGATTACTTTAGAAGACATAACGGAACTTGCCATATATTTTTTTTCTAGGCTAGGTGCATTTAAAAATGTGTCTAGCATTATCTTAGCAATCATATCCTTATCCTGTTTCTCAATAATCATTAATTTCCATGGTTGTCTGTTTTTTGCCGATTGACATTTTCTTGCACTATCAATAATTTTATCTAGATATTTTAGAGGAATACTCTGATTTTTGTATTTTCTTATACTTTTTCTTTTATTAATTATATCTAAAACATCCATATCCAATACCATCCTAAATCTTCTCTTTGGAAAATATCATTTGACATGTTAGCACTTTGTCTACTTCATCAGATATTTCTCCATCAAAAAAGGTCACTTTTCCACAAACACGATTCAATTTGGTCGTAATCTTTAATAATGTATTAATAGTTACCTTTTTATAAAAGCGAACTTTATCCAATCCAACTAAAACTCCTGTTTCTTTTTCATTTAACTTCCCATAACAAACACCAGCTGTTTGAGCTAACATTTCAATCATTAAACTTCCTGGTGTAATTGGCTTATTCGGAAAATGCCCTTTAACCCAAAAGTCATTTTCTGTGATATTTTTTACTGCAATACATCTTTCCCCCTCTTCTAGCTCATATATAGAATCAATTAATAAAAATGGTTCTCTATGAGGAATAGTTTTTTTTATCCACTCTATCTCGTACATAGTTATTTCCTCTCCTTTATCATATAATTAATTCTTCGATATTCTTCTTCATTTTGGGTTGTAGTTTGATTTTTTCATATCCCAAAGCAATTAAGGCAATCAGTTCATATTCTACATCTTTACCTTTTAGAATCTTTGCAACTTCTTTTTTTTGAACTCCACCTATCCAGCAACTTTGCACTTCATTAGCTGTCGCCTCTAACAAGAGATTTTCTATTGCTGCTCCAAGCGAAAGCAAATCATTGTCTGAAAGTTCTTTTTCTCCTGACCAAATAGCAATCATATTTTCACAGGTTCTAATCCATTTATTCTTTTCATTTAAATCAGCTATTTTGTCGATATATTCTTTATTTATTACTTTCTGAAAAAACCACGGCTGTTTGTTGTGACTAGATGGTGCTAGTGATGCAGCAAAAATAAATTTGTTCAATTTTTCATTACTGACCTTTTTTTTACTAAAAAGTCTGGTGCTGTGTCGCCTTTCAATAGCATCTATACTAAGCATTTCTAGTCTCCTTAACAAGAAATTCATAATATTCTCTCATAAACTCCATATTATGAATTTTTTTAGCTTGAATTTTATTTCCTACAATTTTACCGCTAAATATCTTTCTATCTCCAATATGACCTTCTACTTGATAACATTCTGGACAATTATCGTTTAATTTTAACTTTACAATAATATATTCCCCTGGCACTGCAACATCATAAAACTTAAAGTTTTTTACTTCTATAGGTAAAAATGAATCCTTACAGTCTGAAACATATAAATTATGTACTCTAATTAGCTGAATTGCCATTTCAATTTGCATAGCTGCTGGCATAATTGGATTTCTCAAAAAGTGATACTCAAAAATCTCTTCATTAAAACTAACATATTTTTCCCCAACAATACAATTTTTATCTATTGAATCAATTTTATCAATCAATAATAATCTCATTTGATTTTTTCCTTTCTTTATTATGATCTAAATCACTTAGCTGACTCACATCAATTTCTGTAGTTTTTTTCATCATTATTTCTCCTCTTTCCACTATCAATCCATTTTCACTATTAACACTAACTTCAAAAATATAACATCCTAATTTATCGTTATAATATTTCATTTGCGCCATTATTTCTATCATTTGATTAACAACAGCATATTGGTTAAATTTTATTTGCTTTACATTTGCGATATATGATCCGTACTTGTTATCAAACATACTTCTTGCAAGTTTACCACAAGTTTGAAAAATAGTTTCAAACATGATATATATTGGTACAAATGTATTCTTGTCTATAAGTGTCTGTTCCTCACACTCTTTATAAACAAATTTTGTAGTTATATTCTTGTTTTCAATCCTCTCCTTCATTATCATTCTTATATAATTCATTTTATTCCTTTCCCACAATAATAGTTGCGTTTTGACCACCTAATCCAAAAGAATTAATCATTGCATTTTTAATATTACCTGTTTCTCTAACATTTGGAACATAATCCAAATCACATTTTGCATCTTTTTCATGATAATTAATAGTTGGTGGAAAAAAACCATTTTGCATTGCAATTATGCTACACATCATTCCCATAGCCCCTGATGCTGGCAGAAGATGTCCATGCATAGACTTCGTACTACTAACTTTCAACTTTTTTGAATATGATTTAAACACATTTTTTATTGCAACTGTTTCGTACAAGTCATTCTTAATCGTACCTGTACCATGTGCATTTATATAGTCAATCTCTTCCCTTTGCATTGCAGCATCTTCCAATGCCCTTTCCATTGCTAATGTCATTCCTAATGCATCCACATGAGGATCTGTCATAGAATATCCATCTAATGCACTTCCATATCCTTTTATTGAACATAAAACATTTTCCGTTTGTAAATCAACATTTTCATCTTTTTCCAAAACAAAGAAGACTGATCCATCCCCTATCGTAAAACCACTTCTATTATTGTCAAAAGGTCTACAATTTTCTGCTATATTTTCTTTCGTTTTTTCTAACGCCCCCAGCCGTTCTAGACGCGCAATAGTCGTTGGTTCTATTTTAAAAGAAAATCCCCCAACAAGCATTGCCTCAACTTCTCCTCTTTCAATCATTTTATAAGCCTCTCCTATAGCTTGTGTAGATGCTGCACAAGTTCCTAGGTTTGCTAGACATGGTCCTTGAATTTCATACTTCTTTGCCAAATAATAGAGTAACGATACTGGATTAGTATGAAACAACTGTTGTCGAATTTCTGTTCTTTGATTTGTACCAGTTTTATATTCCAATAACAATTTTTCCAAATTCTCTTTAGTGGCTATATTCGGATCAACTCCTATTATCGCCCCTATTTCTGTTGATTTATATTTTTTACATATACTAGGTAGTATGTCTCTAAGAGTATAATCAACTATTTGCCATTGATAAGTTTCCAAATTATAGTCTTTATCTTGAATAATACAATTTATATTTGATTCAGCAGCATGCTTAATAGCAAAATCACTTGTTTCAAAACGTGTAATTTTATCTATACCACTTACCCCATGATATAAATTATAAGTAATTTCATTTTCACTATTCCCTATAGGAGTTACTCCTGCCATTTTAGTTACTACAACCTTGTTACTCATTCATCATTCCTCCTATACAAAATCATTGAATTATATTGTCCCCCTATCCCACAATCACCAATAATACAACTTTTTTCTTTCTTTTTCTCCATTAAAGCAATTCCTAAAACACAATCTAATAAACCGCCACAATATTCTAATTTTCCAGTTGTGCGTTCTCTCATATTATAAGTTTCTATTTTATATCTTTTTTTCACATTGTCTTTATTATGCAGTTTGCTGTGAATTAAGAAATCGATGTTATCGCCTAATTCGGTATGTTTTTTCAATAAAATCTGTATATTTCTAAGAATATTTTCATCAGAAATATTAAATGGAGTTTCATCCGGAAATGTATTCATTGCAGTCTCACCTACATATGCCAAGATTTTTCTTTTGGCTGATTTGGCACTTTCTTCACTTTCTAAAAACAAAGCGACAGTACCTTCTCCTTTTTTAAGCTCTTTTTCATCATTCCAAAAATACACACATTTTTCAAATTCTGAATATGAAGATGCTACAATAGCTTGTTTCAATTCACCATATCTTATTTTTTTTGATGCCATAATTAAATTAGTTAATCCTGAATTTTCACCTGTATAAAGCAATTCTCCACTACCATGAATATTTAAATTCTCCGCTATAAAATTTGAAGGAATAGTGGAAAGTATTCTTATTCCATTTAGCGGAGGAATTTTTTTTATATTTTTACCTATCTTTTCCAAAGAAAGCATATCATTTTCGTAGCAATACTTTAGAAATATATCTATCATTTCTTGACTGGGATGTATCAATTGATTACCTAAATAAATTGCACACTGCATTTTTTCTTCATGTGACAAATTAATTTCATTCATCATAGAAAGTACATTAGATACCTCTAGAAAATTTGCATTATTCATTAATTTTTTTCCATTAAATTTAATATTCTCAACATAGTTGCACCTTTTTTGAAAATTTGCATAATCTTCTATTTGTGGATTAAGAAGAGCCTGCTCACACACAATATGCGGATCATTTCCCCAAGAAGTAATGATTCTTGTACCTGTTACTACTACTCTATTCATATTAAACCCTCCATATCTTAATCAAGATGTTATACCACCCTAGATTAAGTGTCTTCCTCCAGTTATTGGAATTTGAATTCCGGTTAAATATTTTGCCTCATCACTTACCAAAAAAACTACAGTATTTACAACATCTTCTACCGATGCAAATCTATGTAACGGAGTTTTACTCAATATCTCCTTTAATTTTTCTTCTCGAATATTTCTATGAAATGCTTCTTCTAATACTAAAGCTGGAGCAATAGTGTTAATTCTAATATTTTTTCTACCATTTTCAATGGCTAAAACTTTACTTAAAGATTCTATAGCTCCCTTAGAAGCAGCATAAGCGGCCTGTCCTATAGATGGACGATCAGCTGATAGAGATGAAACATTTATAATAACCCCATTTTTCTTATTTACCATATGTTTCAATACTGTTTTACAGTAATTATATGCAGACTTAACATTTACTTCCATTGCTCTGTCCCATGTTTCAATTGTTGTATTTGAAAACAATTCTCTTGGAATATACCCCGCATTATTTATCAAAACATCTATCTTTTTTTCATCATTAATTACTACCTTTATAAAATTTTCTACTGCTTTTAAATCTACTCCATCAACACAAATACCTTTTATGTTTTTTCCTTCTTCCTTTAGAGTTTTTTCCAGTACATTCGCTTTTTCTTTGCTCTTCAGATATGTGAAATATACTTTACATCCTTCATTTACAAATCGTTTCACAAGTCCTTCCCCAATTAATCCTGTTCCTCCAGTAATTACAACCACTTTTCCATTTAAATTTATTTCCATTTTACACTTTCCTTTCAATCTCACATAAATAAATCATTTAAAAATCTTCTCTTTATCATGATATAACACTGACTTATGAAGTTAACTATCAAAAATTTTATAATAAATTGTCTTATCCTATAGATACAATACCACTATTTCACTGGTACAGAAACGCAACTATTTACAATTGTCATAGCTTAACTTAAAACAGTGCTTGTATAAGTCTATACGCTTTATCATAGCCTTAACCGTCTTTACAAGCACTGTTCCCTCACTAATATGCAAGAGCAAATCACTCTATCTCATCTGCTTTTTTTCTATATAATTAATTAACATACCAATCGTTATGAAATCGTTTAATTCAAATGGACTTTCTAAATCCACGATATCTTCTTCTGGCAGTTCAAATTCTTTTTTCACAAGAGCCAATGCCTCTTGATTCATTTTTCCATTTACTAAAAGTTCTTTGTTTATAATATATCCTGGCAAGTTCCATAGTTCATCGTCTTCAATAGAAATATCAAACTCTTCTTCTATACGAAACGATAAATCCATAATATCCATTGACTCAAAATTAAAATCTCTAAATACATAATCTCCGTCATTTAAAAAATCAATTTGTTCATCTAATACTTCCTCAAAAATACTTTTAATTGTTCCTCTAATTTCACTTGTATTCATGTCATTTTCCTCCTTATATGTATTCATTACTATTTGTAACAAACTTTCATAGTCATAAAATTTTTCTATTTCTACTTCTCCTTCTAAAGTAATACCTAACTTTTCTTCAAGTTCATAAATTAATTGCATAATATTAATTGAAGAAAATCCAAGATCATATTTCAAATTTTTAAAATTTTCCAGTAATTCTTCATCTTTTTTTTCTATACATTTTCCAATCATTTTTTTTATAATCTCATCAATGTTTTCTTTCATTTTACATATATTCCTCCTTTAATTTGCCATACAATTTTTGAGCTAACCGCCTAGATATCTTACCATTTTCAGTTAATGGTAAAACCTGTACAGTTAAAAACTCTGTTGGGACTTCATATTCGGCAAGACTCTTATTAACAAATTCTCGCAGTTCGCTTTCCTTTATTTCACCGTCACTGGTAACATAAAAACATATTACTTTCTCTCCAAATAACTTATCCGGATAACCAAATACAACACATTCCCTTATATTCTTATGCTTTAATATAGCTTCCTCCACTGATGCTGGATATACATTATGTGAACCGCATATAATCATGTCATCTTCTCTACCTGTAACAAATAACTCACCATTTTTTACATATCCTATATCCCCAGTATTGAACCATCCTTGATAATAAGATTTCCTTGCTGATTTACCTTCTAAATATCCCATCATTTTATATTCTGATTTTACATGGATACACCCCTTTTCTCCATCTTTCACCTCTTTTCCTTCACAACTTACCACTTTTATTTTAACTCCTTTAATCGCAACACCAACAGATCCTTCAGTCCATCTATAATCATCATATCTTTGGGCTGCAACACGTGGTCCTAATTCACTCAAACCATATACATTTAAAATTTTAGTATTAGGAAAAATTCTTTTTATATTACTATGACATTCTTTACTCAAATTAGATCCGCTGCAACTAATTACTCTCAGACTATGAAATTCCACATGGTGTTTCTTTGCAACTTCTCCATATAATTGCAATAAAGTTGGATTAACCCCTAGCATAGTTATGTCATGATTGTGTAGAACATTAAACACCTTCCTAATCGACATAATAGTCGGCACAACAACTAATTTACACTTTAATTTTAATGCGGGTAACAACTCTCCCACAAATGTAGATGAATGCGCTAACGTTTTAGTAATAAATAAATTATCTTTGGGTGTCATTTTTAAATAATCAATTATAGCATCTGCGTTTTGAGATATAGCCTTATGCGATAATCTTATTCCTTTGGCTGGACCAGTTGTTCCAGAACTAAAAAAAATAACAGCCTCTTTTGTACTATAATTGTCTTGATATTTGTCTACTATTTCTTTCATAACAACACAACTATCTGTTGTTTTTTCTATAACTTTAAACTTAATTTCCGGATATTCAAATATTTTACTTGCAAACTTTTTTTCAATATAACAAAATTTTGCATTTGCCAATTTAATATTTTTTATAATAGTTGGAAATGGAATTCTCCAATCCATTAATATTACTGAATCTCCATTATTCCATATTTCAATAACTTTTTTCACATATTCTATACTGTTATCCGAAATAATAGCAATTCTTCTATTCATACCTTCCTCCCATGTACTTTAAAAATTCTATAAGTTTCTTATTTACTATAAGAGTTTCAGGAAATTCTACTTCTGAAAGTATGGAATTTACTTTATGAAATCGTCCTATATCGTAGGCACAATGTGCATCAGAGCCAATAGCTATCATAGTATCCTCTTCTGCGCAACACTCAAGAAGTTCATAAATATATTTTATTTTTTCTTTATTGCTGAATGTACTTTCGTTTATCTCTAGCGGTTTTCCAAATATTCTCGCTGCATTCACTACCTCCTTTATCTCAAAAGAAATATTTGACTTTATACAGTGTCCAATAATATTAACCCTTGGATCTTCCAAAATTTTTATAAACATATTTGTATTAGCTAGTAGATTGCCCCCCTTATATGTCGAATGTACACTTGCTATAACAATATCACTTGTATCCAAAACTGCTTCACATACATTTTTTTCGGTATTAAACATACACTTAGTATCTTCACCCGATAAATGAGCATTCACATCAATAATATCCACTTCTATTCCTCTTATTATCTGTACGCCATATATATTTGATGGCAACACTTCTCTGTTTAATAAACTCGCAAGAATGTCATAGCTAATATCATCATTTAAATGATCCGCCATTACAATCCCTTCTAATTGATGTAGACGAGCATAGCGAGCACATTCGTCGATTGTACTATATGCATGATTTGATAAATTTGTATGGACATGTGTGTCCACTAACATTTTCACTTTTACTCCTCCATATCTAGTATTTTTTTTGGTGTTTCTACAAATATTGTATGAAAATCTTTTTGGGCAAATCCTGATTTTCGTAATTCTTCCCAAATATTCTCATGTAAAAATCCATAGTTAACTTGCTTACCATCGACTATACTTTTTTTTCTGTTCCTTATATCAAATCCATAATCAATAAATACAGAATAATCGTGAGATAAAATTATTTTGGGAGTCCATCCTCGTTTATATAACATTAACAAGCATTCTATTCTAGATATTATGTTTTTTCCAACTCCAAATCTATCCAATCCTATATAGCAACCATAATTTAAAATTTTTTCTATGTATTTTATATCATCGCTGTCCCCTAAATGTCCCATAATGACTTTTTGGGGATCTACGCCACAATCTAACAAGATTTCCAGCTGTCTTAATCCAATCTCTTCCTTAGGTATTGAATGTACAAAAATGGGTAGTTTTGTGACTACAGCGGCTAAACCGGTTGCTCTTAGTATTTTTTCATTTGTTTCAGTTATACCATTAATGCTAGTTGCACATTTCAACATAGCTGGTTGAATCCCACTTCCTTCTATTCCGTTTTCCCATTCATATAACAAAAGTTCAAAAAAACTTTCTGTACTCATTGCTTCCATGAATGGCTCTTCAGTATAGTAGAAACCTGTAGAAGCTAAAATATTTACCCCCGATTTTATAGATACTTTTTTTAATACTGATATATCTCTTCCCAAATTTATAGGAGTTCCATCTACAATCGTCTGTATGTTATGCCTTTCTTTTGCCTCCCTCAATTTTTGGGAAGCCATTTCAACTATATCTCGCTCGTTATACCAATTATCTTTATATGCTTTTTTCATTGAGGAACTAGAACAAATAATATGTTCATGCATCAATGTTTGACCTAATTCTGTTTTTTCTATTTTTCCAGTTACTGTACTAATCATTTTTCGCCTCATATTCGTCTACAATAGAAATCGCTAAACTTTCTTCTTCATAGATTATTTTATCTAATGTAGTTGCTATATAATTTATATCGAACGCATTTTTACTATTTTCTAGGGCATATTTCAATATATAATTCTTTATATTTTCCCATTTTATGATTATTGACTCCATCTTCTTGCAATACATGTATATATTCTCAGTTTCTCTAGAAAAAATTTTTTGGGCAGTCAAAAAATTTTTTCTATTCCAAACTATATATCCCAATGCTCTAACAATATCTAGGGCCCATGCGTCTTCAAATCCATTTATTTCTTTTTTAATATCAAATTCAGTTACTATATCTGCTCTAAGCTGCCTCATTTGATCAAAATCAGTTACTCCTCTAAAACCTGTTAATGTTTTTAAAGCACTTTTATATAATGAATTTTCTGGATTTCTCCTATTGTCACTTATTTCCAATGTAACTAACCCAAAACCGTATTGAAGATATTTTTGGAATGGGATTGTAATATATTCAGGTCTATGAACTAAACGTAAATTTCCGTTACAACTAGCCAAAGTATCATCAATACAAACTAATTCTTCATTTGTCACTCCAATTACTAAACAATAATGTACTGAATGGTATTTTTGAAAGACTTTATGCCATTCACACTCAAAAATATCAATTCCAATTATAACTGGTCTTCCTCGTTCCAATTCATCTTTAATGACTTTAATAGCATTTTTTGCATAATTTAAATGCCATATAACTCTTATCCCAAAAAATTCTTGTAGTGCTTTTTCTATCTCTTTATTTAACCCCTCTCCTTCTCTTGAAGGCATTATTCTTTCCCCAAAATTGATATTCTTTTTATTCAAATATCCAAAATTCCATGCGTACAAATATAGTTTCTCTACATTTCCATATTTTTGAATAAGTGATATAAATAAATTTTCCATGCAAGTTCGTTCTGCATTAAAATATGGTTTCAAGTCTTTAAGCATAACTCTTACCTCTTTTTTCCATTCGTATAACTATGTCAGAGCTTCGAATAACTTTTTCACTGCTAGTAGCAATGAAAATTGGTATATTTAATTGTCTAAAATTCATTAAGACGTTCTTCTCTGTACGTAGATCCAGCCCGCTTGTGATATCATCCAATAGTAGTGCATCTGGATTTTGGTACAAAGCCCTAGCCAATGCTATTCTTTTTATTTCTCCTCCAGACAAATTTTTTCCCATACTATCCACTACATCATTTAAATTCAGCTTGCCTTTATCGATATCATTTTCTAAAGCAGATATCCTTATAACCTTTTTTAAAAGATTGTTATTTTGTTCTTCTCCCATACATATATTCTCTAGAATAGTGCCTTCAAATAATATTGGATTCTGAGATATATATACTATATTTTTTTTCATCAAATACTGTTCATCTAACAAAGTACATATATCATTATTCCATCTACTGATTTCATGTTCAAAAAAATCTTTTAGCAATATGCTTTTTCCAACTCCATTCTCTCCACAAACTGCAACAATTGGATTATCAGTGTATATATTTTCTTTTTTTCTATTCACATATATATTTGAACAAATATCCATGAAATCTTCTTCTGATAGTTTTTGGATTCTTCCAATAGATACGGCCATCTGACGATATTTGCTTAATACACTACTAAATACCGTAGGTAAATCTGATAAAAACCAAAAATAATATTCATAAAGAACAAAATCACCAACAGAAAAAGTATTAGAATTCATCTCATAACACGCTATCAATAAAACAACGGCTAATGCAATATACATAAAATTTGATGCAAAAATCTCTAATACTTTTTGCAATGTAAAATCTTTAATAGATTTTTTTGCTCTTTCTTCACTTAATCTATGATACTTTTTTATAATAGCCGTTTTATTTTTTGACATCTTAATATTCTCTATAGATTCAAAAATATTAAGAAGATATATTGTCGATTGATCAACAGCACATCGCATTTCATACCTATTATTAATTAACTTCTTTTGAATAGCATGAATAGCAAAAATTATACATAGCAAAGGAACCACACTTATTAAACTATACAAAAGGTTTATCTTAAACAAGATTATCAAAGCTACAATCGACAGCAATAATTTTGGCATTTGTATATATATGTCATAAAAAAAAGAAACAATATCATTGATATCTTCTCTAAAACAAACTATAATATTTCCATTATCTTTGCTCTGATTCCTATTAATTTTTTTGTTGATTAATATTCTAAATAAATACAACTTTAAATTACAGTTAATATTTTGTTGCACCTTCGCTACAATATACGAATTACATTGCTTTATAGCATTTATAATTAACGGGGTTAATGCAGCTAGTATAACCAACATCCATATCGGTTGCCCAAACAGTGTATTTTGCCCTTGAAGTTTATTAAATATATCTCTCTTTACTAATCCAACAAATGTAAAACTAAAAGTATAAAAAATTGAATCAATAATTATTACAAAGATATATAAAATCAGCGTATCTTTAAGAGCAATTTTTATTAAATTTTTCATTACTCTATATTCTCCTCTATTATTTTATTAGCTATTTTTTCTTTTTCGTTAAATTCCTGTATCTTACCATTGTCCAAAATCAAAATATAATCTGCCAATTGTAAAATATTTAGTTTATGTGCAATTATAATTAAGGTACATTGTCTTTTTAATATATATAAAGCTTTAATTATGAGTTCTTCCGTTTGATAATCTAAATTCGCATTTATTTCATCGAAGATAAAAATTCTTGCCTTAGAAAAAAGAGCTTTTAAAATATTTAACAGCTGAATTTGGCTAGATGACAACGTTTCGTTAGTAACAACCGTGTCTAAACCACATTCTTTTTCTTCAATCCAATCATACAAATTGAATTTTTTTAATGTACTTTTTATCTCCTCTTTACTTATATCACCGGTAAAATCTGTAATATTTTCATAGATTGTTCCAAATAATATCTTACTATTTTGGTTAACCATATAAAGTTTTTTCCAATATTCTTCTTTGAAAATCAAACTTATGTCTTGGTTATTAATTTTTATCTCTCCACTAGTCGGATTACATAAATTTGCAATCATTCTTACTATAGTTGTTTTTCCACTTCCGGTTTTTCCAATAATTCCTAAAGCCGATCCACATGATATTGTAAAATTCAAATTATGCAACACTTCTTTATTTTCATATGAAAAGCAGACATTCTTAAACTCAATATCAGAAGTATCATTAAAATGAAACTGTTCATTATTTTTCTCTTTTTTTATATTGAATATTTCTGATATTCTGTTTAGAGCTGCACCAATCTTTTGCATATTCTCAAATTCATATCGTAATGCAATAAATGGTCTATTTAACAACCCAACATAATTACTTATTAAATAAATTGTTCCAAGTGATAATTGAGAATTGTAATAAAAATAAACCGCAATTCCCAAAGCAACAACATCTCCTATATTCAATAGAGAAAAGAAACCTGCAGTTGGTATATTTCCAACAAATGTCGCTTTTGCAAAACTTTTTTTCATACTGTTTGTTCTTTTTTTTATTTTTCTTTCAATATACTTGCTTTTATTTACTCCTCTTATGTCAGCTTGATTACTCACGAAAGAATTTATAGAACCATATAATCTTGCCTCATTTTCTTTAAATCTTCTCCACAAAATTGTAATTTTGTTTTGGAGCGATAAAAATACCAAATAAGCCAAAACTGCAATTACACTGTATGCTAACCCTACATATAAGTTATTTTTATAAAAAACAATAATAATACATGCTATAAAAAAAGTATTTCCTACAATATTTATAATAAATGTCGAGAAAAAATTTGCCAAAAAGGTAACATCTCCATCAATTCTTTCTATAAGTTCTCCTGGAGAGTGTTTATTATAAAATTCATAATTTAAATTTTCCACGCAATGCTTAAGTAAATTCTCACGCAAATTATTACTAATAGTCCATCCCAGTTTTTCTCCTAAATAACTGTTCACAATGTCAATAAATATTTTTAGCAATAAAATCCCTATATAGATTGCAATACAAATTTGAAAAAATATTATACTATGTCCCTTTCCTAAACCATCAATCAAATTTCCAATAATAATTGGTAAAAAAACGTTGATCATTATGGAAAAAAACAATAAAATTGATATTTCAACTACTTCCTTCTTATATTTACTCAAATAATTTTTAAAATAAATTTGTATGTTTTTTATTAGCTCTTTCATCTTTTCTCCTAACGCTTATTAATGGTTAAAAATCTCTGTAATTTTATTTTTCCGTTCTTATTCACAAAAAATTCTACTACAGTATCTGCACCTTTTACCGTTCCTGCAACTACCAAATAAGATTTAGATAGTTCCAACTTATTATTTTCATTCAAATATTCCATCATTTCACAACACACTTTATAACCTTGACTAGTAGAACGTAATATTTCAACACCCAAGTTCCCTACTTTTTTTCTTAAATACTTTGATGGAATATCGTATAATTTTGCAAAGCTTGAAATTCTACTTTCCATTTCTTTTGTCATGTATAATTTTTCATTGAGATTTTGCTTACACACGATAATGGATATATCGTATTCACTGACTGAAGAATAAATTTTCTGAGCAGTTTCTCCTGTTGTACTTGCGATTATTAATCCAGCATCAGATCCATTTAAATATTCTTTCTTCAAAATATCTCGTACAACATCTGTATTATTTAAACATCGTTGATAAAAATAAACTGTTTTTTCTTCTTGTAACCCATTGCTTTTTCTGTAGATAAAACTTACAATCTCATCAAGATTTTTCATGTATGAAATGTCAAATTCTTCTATTTCTATCTCAATCGAAAATTCTTTTTCTAAAATTAATAATAATTGTACAAATTCTATAGAATCTAATTGTTCAATATCGATTGATTCATCTTCAAAAATTTTCACTTGAAATATGTCTGTTTTTTTTAAAATATCTTTTAGTTTTTCTCTAATTAATTCCTTATTCATAATTCCTCTTTACCTTTCCACTTTTTGTTTTTATAATTTCAGAAACAATCTCTATTTTTTTAGGAATTTTGTATGTTGCCATATTCTGTTGACAAAACCTCAAAAATGCATTTGAAGAAAAATCTTTTTCTATAGTACTATCCAAAACTATTTGCGCACATATTTTTTCTCCCACAACTGCATCTTTGGCTGCATATACAAAGGACTCTTTTATACCTGGATACAAATTTAAAACATTTTCAATTTCCTCAGGACTTACATTATATCCTCCAGTAATGATTAAATTTTTTATCCTTCCCTTTATATACAAATATCCTTCAGAATCTAAATAACCTATATCCCCAGTATGTAAATACCCATCATATAACACTTTACTCGTTGACACTTGATTGTTATAGTACCCTTTCATTACATTAAGTCCTGATACTACAATTTCTCCTTCTTTCCACGGTGTCTTACTGTACTTATTATCACATGCAATCATAACCGTCTGATTTGGCAAAGCCTTTCCCACAGAACCAATCTTCGTTTTATAGTTGTCTTCATCCATCATCGCGATTACAGGACCTGCTTCCGTCATTCCATATCCTTGTACTATACTCACATCATTAAATTTTTCTATTAACTCTTGAATAACTTTTCCAGATATAGTACTCCCAGAAAATCCTATGAATTTTAAATTTTCCACCTCTAGCTTCTTTTCCATTTTCATTAACAAATTTAAAACTGTAGGAATAGTAATAAGATGAGTTATCTTATCCTTTTGCAAACTTACAATTATATTTTTTAATGCACCACTTTGAGTCAAAAATTTAACTGTTACTCCCATTCTTAAATATGCACATAACATAAAATTTCCATAACTACTCGTCAAAGGAACAGTCACTAATGCTTTTTCATCACCACGGTATTTAATAACTTTTTTGTAACTTTCAATATTATTTATTATATTTACTATGGTCAATTCAACCCCTTTACTTTTGGCTGTTGTTCCTGACGTAAAAATTACTATAGATGCTTCATTTTGTTTTAATAACTCAGTATTTAATAAATCAAAGTTCTGATCTTGCATGCCTATCTTATCAACATACATAACCGGTTGAATAATTTCGAGTAATCCTTTCTTTTCACTATTGGTGATTACACATTCTATTCCATTTTCAACAACAAGTTGTCTAACTTCACTGTATGTATATGCATAATTTAACAAAAATACTCTTTTCCCAGCAATAATTAGTGACAAGAACACCCTGCAATAATCTATAGAATTAGGTAAATATATTGCAATATTTTTATAATTTTCTAATTTATTACTATTCTTCATCTTAATAATATCGTTTAGCAAATTACCATAACTAATGATTTCGTTATCACAGCAAAAAGCAATATTATTATTGTCTTTCCAACTAACTAAATTAAGAAATTCCATTTTTCTCTACCTCCATTTTATTCATTATTTTTTTAACAATTTCCGAAATAGACTTTCCATTATTTAAAACAAAAAAATGATTGCCTTCCAAAAAATATATATCTGCTTTGTCTTTACATAACAGTTGCCACTCTTCTTTAGAATTGGGGCTTAATGGATCTTTGTCCCCACTAATAAGAACCATTTTTGAACTTACTAAGGTTCTATTCTCATTAAATATATAGTTCTTTATTATAGAAAAATCATTTTTTAATACAGGCAAAAAGAATTTTTTTAAACTTTCGTTTCGATTTACTTTATCTGGTATTCCACCCAAACTATTAATATCTTTCCAAAGTTTTTCATCATCAGAACTGAGTGCAAATGGTAGTTTTAAATACATTGGCGCCTTACACCCCAAAATAAATAACGCTGTTGGTTGTTTTTTTTCTCTCTTTTTTAAATAATAATAAAACTCAAATGCAATCAATCCTCCTAAACTATGACCCAAAAACATAAATTTGTCATTTGTTATATGTACTTTTACAATTTTATAAATATCTTCGCATATAACTTCTAGATTGTTTACTAACTTTTCCTTATATCTAATACCATGGCCCTGCAACTCTACTGGTACAACTTTAATTTCTTCGCCCAAATATTTCTGCCACTTTTTATAAAACATAGCTGATCCTCCAGCATACGAAAAACAAAACAATATCATTTTTACTTGCAGTGATACTTTTGTACACTTTTCCTTTCGTAAATTTTTACAATACTTTATTTTAATTTTATTCTACTACTTACTTTTGCAAAAAGTTATTCCAAACTTGTTTATAATGATAAAGTACATAAGGTAAAATCTTGTTTGAATATAATAAAAAATTGTGATATTATATTAAAAATTACATCTACCTTTGTTTTTTTGACATGTTAAACAATTTCATTTCAAAATTGGATATAATTTAGTCGTATTATGCTAGTATAAAGGAGGATGAGCTATGAAAACACAAGTATATAACCATACATTATGTCGATAGAATTCTACTAGTGTATGGTTTAATAACACCTAATTCTACCGACATACAATTTTATTTAAAATTGTATTGGAGGTTATTTCATGAAATATGTAAACGGTCGGGATATCCTTCCTTCTACATTGCTAGAAGCTATTCAAAACTATATAGAAGGTGATATTGTATACATACCATTAAAGTCGAATCATAAAAAATCATGGGGTACAAACACTAATTCAAAACAACTTATAATAGAGCGTAACATGAACATTCGAAGAGATTTTAGTTATGGAAAAAACATTGATCAATTAGCAGATGAATATTGCTTATCTATTAGTAGTATCAAAAAAATTGTTTATTCTAAATAAAGCAGTTTAGAAAAGGATATTTTAGATCAAATACCTGTTCTCGGGTATTCAATTCTCTATAAAACGCCGCATTTATGATATAATAGGATTTCATAAATGCGGCGTTAATCTTATTTTTTACAAAGTATTATCGTATCTGAAAATAGTTGTATCCGTTTTGTTCTAAAAATAAATATTAATGTTTCAATTATGATTATTACTGTCACACAAACTTTTTACAAATTCTAAGTGTAAAATATCCTCTAACATACTTTGCATTTCGCTTGAAGTTTCTAAGTTTTTTGTATCCCAAATCCATTTGTAGGCTTGGTGTTCAGGATGTACAATTTTTTCTATATTTTCTATCGAAACCCAAAAATTAAATTGTCGAGTTTTTTCGTTTTCAATATAATCAAAATAATTTGTATACATATTAACTGTTTTACATACTAACCCAGTTTCTTCAAATAACTCTCTTCGAACTGCAGATTCGAGGCTTTCACCCTCTTCAACTTTACCGCCTGGTAACTCATACATACCTCCAAAACTATCTTCATCCTTTCGTTGCAAAACTAATAATCCTTTTGAACAAATTACTATTATTCCAACTGAATATCGTGAAATCCCTTTAAGCTGAGCTTCTTTAATTAATTTTTTATCCCTTATTACACACATAGCCACTCTCCAACTTTTTTCATTGCTATTATATACTGATCAATAATTTCTTTATCTCTTGAAAAATTACTAAATGTAGGCAATGATAATGCGTTATTCTGTACATATCTTGCCACAGGATAATCATTAATGTCATTTCTTTCCTTTATAATATTGGGGAACATCATCCCTTTTGTTTCACTATATAATGGTAATGTAGCCAAGCATGGGCTCGAAGGATTAGATACTTCTACTCCTTCCGCTTGTAGCATGCCAATCAAATCACTTTTGGTATATTTTCCTAACTTTTCTTGAATTACTAATGGTTTAAATCCATACCAGGCTCCCATATCTATATTTTTTTCAAATTTAAGCGGTTCGATATATGAAACTTCTTTTAATCTTTCATTAAAATATTCCAAACACATATGTCGCTCTCTTTTTATAGCTTCAAATTTTTTCAACGAATGTTTTGCTACTATAGCGTTAAATGGTGACATTCTTAATTTCAGACCAAAACCTGTAACCCAATATTTTTGATAACTCAAATCATTTATTTCATCCCTAGAGCGTTCCCTGTAATGCCCTAACAATGTAGCTCTATTATAAATTTCCTCGTTATTTGTAACTAAAATTCCACCCTCTCCAGCAAAAACTGCTTTATTTGTCTGTAATGAAAATACAGCTACATCCCCAAATGTTCCACATAACTGTCCATCACGTCTGCTTCCATGTGCATGTGAACAATCCTCTATCACTTTTAAAGAATACTTTCTAGCTAGTCTCATTATAGCTTCCATATCACATGGATAACCCCACTGATGAACAACTGTTATGGCTTTTGTTTTAGAAGTAATCGCTTTTTCGATTTGATTCACATCAATACATCTTGTTTCCTTATCAATATCTACTAATTTAACATTTCCTTTTAACAAATAAGTCGGACTTAATGCAGCATGATATGTAGTAGCTGGTCCAATTACAACAGAATTCTCATCAATTCCAACTGAGAAATATGCTGCCAATAATGCACTAGTACCAGAGTTGAATGTCACCGTGTATTTAATCTTATTATCCATAAATTTTTTGAAGTCATCTTCTAACTCTTTTATTGGACCCGATTTTCCTCTAATTGAGATATCTAAATTTCTTTGTTCTGCTAATTCTTTCAACTCATCCTCTCCTGCCAATGGTGGCCAAATTTCGTGAGGATGCTCTATTGTTACAGACTTTATTCCACCATTAATTGCAAGTTTTTCTTTCATTTTTTTCCTCCGTACATTCAAAAATTTTATAGTTCATTATGTCTTCTATGCTTTTAATCAGCTTTTCCTCTTTCTTGCCTACTATCTCGTAATATATATCTTTTAAAATATTAGTCTTCATACACAGATTAACTTTTCCATGTGGCGTTAAGAAAACATCACGATTTGCTCGACAATATCTTTCTGCATCTTCTTTTTCACAAGCAACTGAACATTTTAACCTATATAATGCAATTTCTTCATTTCCATTAGAATATATATTTATATTGTCTTTGCAATCTTGTTTGATGAAATTCCACTCTTGCAAAATTTCTTCCATTTGTTTTATATCCAAATACTCGCTTGAGCCAACCGGATAAACTTCTATAAATTTCATTGATGCCATAATACTTTCTGCATATTTCATCAAATTCATTACATTTTCTTTTTTAAAAGTTGATTTAGTAACCACCGAATTAATCCTTATTTTTACATCTGGATACATATCTCTAAACAACTTAATTGATTCTAACTGTTCTTCTAACGAATCTATTACCCCCGTCATTTTGGCCGATATTTTTTTATCAACAGAAAGTACTGAAATATTTAATTGATATACATATTTTCCAATTTCAAGTCTATTCTTCAACAGGCTACCATTTGTTACTACTGTTATTTTTGCGCCACACATATGCAATTTTTTGCAAAGTGTAATAATATCCTCTCTAATTAAAGGTTCTCCTCCTGTTAATGTTACTGTATCCCACCCCAAATATTTACTGCATATTTGGTAAAGGTATACATAATCATCTATTTTTAAAATTTCATGCTCCTCATATCTTGTCTTACCATGCACACCTTCCCTATGGCAAAACGGGCAATGGAAGTTGCAAGAATGGGTCAATATAAGTCTTAATTCATTCTTTTTTTCCCAAGTAGTGTTTTTCATTCTCACTATAATCCTTTCTCCATAGTTTTTGGAATGTAACATTACAAAATTCTTCTTTCATTCGTTCATATTCTCGAAAATATTTAACCAAAATATTCAAATTGAAATTATATGGTTTTCCTAATTCACATAATTTTATTTGTCCATCATGTGTAACAACAAAGCTAGAAATTCCTGTCTGACATGGATAATTTTTGCAACTCTTACACCTAGAGTTATAACAAGTTCCGTCTGTACTATCTTTAAATATTAGCTTAAAATTATCAAATACTAATATTTCCATTGGTGTACCATAATTTCCTCTAACACTTTCATATTCAATTCTTTTTGTCTGTTTTTCCAACTTCTTTTTAACTGAAGCTAGTTCAACATAATTATCTTTCCAATCGTTTAAATTTAAATTATTTAAATCCAGCAATTTAAGGTCAATTCCATATCTGTTACAGAAGTCAATCATATCCTGTAAATGTTTGATTGTACTTTTAGTCACTACCATATTTATTCTTACGTTAATCGTACTTTTGGAAAGTAAAATAATATTGTTTAAAATACTATTTAATGTAATATTTTCAACACCAATAATTTTCTTGAATTCATTTTCGTCAAGTGTATCTAAACTTACTGTTATGTTATTAATCCCTTGTTTTTCAAGTATTTCAATTTTTTCTTTTGTAAGAAGACTACCATTTGTAACTATCGATATATATTTAATCTTTTTAATTTTTCTTAATTCTTTAATAATATCAATTATATCCTTTCTGATAAATGGTTCGCCTCCTGTGATTCTAACAGAATCAACACCCATATAAGTTAAAAATTCAACGCAGTCTCTAATTTCTTTAACTGTCATAGGCGGATTCTGAGTAAATATACCTTCTCCTCCAGAATTACAGTAACTGCATTTAAAATTGCAATCCTTGGAAACACATAGCCTAATTTCACTCATTTTTATACCCTCTTTCTGTAATATATTTGTATCTTTAATTTAATCGCCTTATCTGAACATTGCATATAGAAAAGATAATTATAATAATTTTATATACACATATAGCCAGAAATTTAATTTAAAATGGATTATAGATTTTAAAATATTATTTTATTTAATATCTGTGATACTGTTTGTAATATTACATACAATGTTCTCCCGTTTGCAGTAAAACAAACAGGTCGAAACATAGCATACAGGAAGGAATCCTTGGTTCAGCTTTAAAGACAGAATAACACTCGTACAAAATGAACTTCTTCATAGAAATATCCAGATACTAGAACTACACGATATTGTCCCAGGTGTTCTTCGGGAGTGTAAAAAGATCTGGATAAAATTTTAGAAAATCAGCTATAAAAATATCTTGATAGGCAGCGTGTCGCCAGTATTAACAATTAACATAAAAATCACCTCCAGTCGATTGAAATAAAATATAATCAATCGGGCTTTGCCGCAAATTTTTGACAATTTTTCAAGTGCTTTTAGCAAAAAGTGGGTGACTTTTAAAATAGGAATTCTGAAAGGCTTATGAAATAAGGGCTGAAGATTCCGAGAAGATATAATCTTAAAAAGGAGGGGTAATTGTTTAATCCAATAAACAATAGATGAAAAATGAAGATAATTTTTTTAGAAATTTCAAGTTCAATGACTCAAAATACTTTTAACATTTTAGAAAAATATTTATCACAATCTAGAAGAACATTTCTACGAAATATATATCGTACAGAAAAAAAAGAGAGTATATTATACAGTGAATTGTTAACCAAAATGGGAATCAATATTTTTTATGGTATTCCTCTTTCCGAAATACAAATCAAACACGGAAGTTTTGGAAAGCCGTATATTGTAAATTCATATCCTATTTATTTTAATGTTTCACATACAAATAATTTTTTAGTCTTTGGCACAAGTCTTCGTTCACCAATTGGTGTAGATGTAGAAACACTGAAATCTCCATCACGTAGCTTATTAACTCATTGTTTACATGATGAAGAATATCGAAGTGTAATTCATTCACCAAATTTATCAATTGATTTTTTCAAAATATGGACTAAAAAAGAGGCTATTTTAAAAATGCAAGGTATAGGAATTAGTAAAAAACTAAATTTACTCAATACGTTATCTTATTCGTTTCCACTTTTTTGCGGGCAATACAAAAATTATATTTACTCAATCGCATCCATGTATACAGAAACAATTAATTTCTCTAAAATTTGTAATAAAGATTTAGAAAATTTTTATTTACATATGGATCAATAATTTATTTTTTAGGAAAGGATATCTACTATGAACACACAAAATCAACAAAAATTTTTTTATTTTATTGAAAATTTGAGAGGTCTTTCGACATTAATAGTTATATATACTCATTTATGTGCCTGGTGGTCTTCAGCAAATCATAAAGTTTCATATCTAAAGAATTTTGTGGATAAAATCTTTTGTATTCCACTTCATTTAAGTGGAGATTTAGGATACTTTGCTGTACTGATTTTTTTCTTAATAAGCGGTTTTATTATTACTCATACTATGCAAAATGAAAATAGACATACTTTTTTTAGAAAAAGATTTTTTAGAATTGTCCCAACCTTGTTTATCAGCCTATTAATAATGTACATAATCAACAAACTTTCAAGTTATTTTCTTTATCCTGTATCACTTGGCAATGTCTCATCAAATTCTATCAAAGACTACTTATTGGCATTTTTCCTAGTTGATCGACTAGTTGGTTCTCCTGAGTTGTTAGTTGTTACTTGGACACTCCTAGTAGAAGTTATATTTTATATTCTTTGCTTTATTTTTTTACCTATTAATAAAAATTCTCCAAATAAAGCAACCTTTTGTATAATTTTATCCGTATGTTGCATTACAACATTATCTCCACATAATTCCTTTACCAATGCTTTAGCTTATTATGCTAATTATGTTCTTTTTGTTTTATTAGGGAGAGTTATTTATTTGGCTATACACAATATCGTAAGTCATAAACAAGCTTTAATTCAAGGTGCTGTTATTTCCTTCCTTTTTATCAACTATCATGAATACATTTATCCAGGACGAATTTTCACTTCACCTGATTATTTTATTTACTCATTAATTTTTGCCGTTGTAATATTTTTATTATTTTGCTTATATTCTAACAAACGGTTTAAATTTTTGAAATTAGTTGCTAAACATAGTTATACTCTATATTTAATACATATACCTGTAGGTTCATTGATTCTATATCTTTTAAATTTATTGCCAATATCTTTTGATGTTTGTTTTATACTAACTACTATAGTATGTTTAATAACCGCAACAGTACTTGACTTATTTTTTCTTCAACTCCCCAAAAAAAATCTCACTGAAAGTAGATAAACTAAATAAAAATGTAATTAATCAAGTAGGAGCGATTTCTCTAAATGAGAAATCTCGACCTCTCAGTTGAGTATGTAAGAGGACTTTCACTTCAAACTTCTCACAGAATCATACGTGAAAGTCTCCTTTCGTACGGATCTTATCATTGAACAATACGAACACAAATTGCTCCAATAAGCAAACAGTTCTAGCACTCACTGCCTTACAGTGCAGAGCCATTTTTCCACTCCGTTTGTGCTTTATAATTGTAGTTAGGAAATGCAAGCGTTTTGCTCCATTATGAGACTAGAACGCAAGCGTTTTACTTTACTTGGAGACTGGGTTAGTAAGCTACGCAAAGCCGGCGTAACACTTCCTGATTCTGAGAGTAAGCACTTGGTAACCCCTGTTCATCAGGAAGTTGTCAAAGTAGATCTGGTTTCAAATCCAGCACCATCTACTATAATAATGGAGCAAAATACTCGCATTCTAGCAATGCCCTCTACTGATGCTAGTGTTGCTATGGAAATCGTAATGGATAACTCTACCATAACTTAAATTTATACGAATACCTGAAATTCCTTTTTGAACACCGACCAAACAAGGACATGACAGATGAAGAATTCGAAAATCTCGCTCCCTGGTAGTAGATGCTAGGATTTCTGTTTTATATCCACCCTGTAACTAAGCGCTTATATTAAAGTATTAAGCATTTCTGCAATACTGCTGATTTTACATCCAGTTCGCTTATAGATTTCTATAGCCTTTATTTTTTTACGAAAGTTCTTAGACAAAACTTTACTTACCGAAGCAATATAGTTATGTCTGATTTTCAAGTCTCTATACTTGATGTTCAGCGTTTAAAATGTATCCCTCCAACGAATCGCAAGAAAAAAGCAAGAATATAAATCTGTTATTTTCACAACTCTATGTTAAAATGTTCTTACTCATACTACGAAAGGAGGAACCTATTTTTGTCGAAAGCAACACTATTTGACAGCCGTATCAAAAAATACGCTTACTGTAAGCCGCCAGAAATCTGCCGGGATCTTGGTACATCTGCACTTGGGCTATCCAAAGAACAGGTGGATGCAATGCGGGAAAAGTATGGTAAAAACAGTTTTCAGGAACGTAAAACGGATACTACCATCCAGCGATTGCGGCGAGCGTTTATTAATCCATTTCATGTGATTCTATTTATTTTAGGTATTGTTTCTCTCGTTACGGATGTTTTTATGGCCTCTAATTTTACACGGAACGCTACTACTGCCCTTATCATTTTTTCCATGATCGTAATCAGCGGTATCATCCGTTTAATTCAGGAGCTGCGGGCGAAAAGCACCGCTGCACAGCTTGACCGTTTAATTCACGAAAAGGTTACCGTAAGACGAAATGGAGAACTAAGAGAAATCCCCGGTGAAGAATTAGTGGTAGGAGATCTGGTTCTGTTTTCTGCTGGTGATCGTGTTCCAGCGGACATCCGGCTGACAAAGGTAACCGATTTATTCATTTCCCAGGCCGCTATCACTGGAGAAAGCGCCATTTTGGAAAAAAGCTGCCGTACACTTTGTTACAAAGAGCAGGAACCCATAACACAATTGGAAAATCTTGCGTTTATGGCGACCACAGTTATCAGCGGAAAAGGGGAAGGCATTGTGCTGGCTGTAGGAACGGATACGCTGTACGGAGGATTTACCAAACCGGATTCCGAAGATAAAAATGCTTTTCAAAAAGGAGCCAATTCCATTGCCTGGGTCATGATCCGGTTTATGGCAGTTCTGGTTCCCATTGTATTTCTTATATTGGGAATCACAGGTGGAAAGTGGCTGGAATCCTTTGCATTCGCACTGTCTGTAGCGGTAGGGCTGATGCCGGAAATGCTCCCCATGGTCATCACTGCCTGCCTTGCAAAAGGAAGCCTTGCTATGGGTAAAAAACAGACCATCATCAAAGATCTGAACGCCATGCAGAGCTTTGGAAGCATGGATGTGCTTTGTATGGATAAAACAGGAACACTGACCAATGAAAGTATCCTGCTGGAATATTATATGGATATTCTGGGCAATGAAAATACAGAGGTCCTGGATCTGGCTTATCTGAACAGTTCCTATCATTCCGGCGTCCGTAATCCCATTGACAATGCCATTCTTGCCTGTAAATCCATGCCAGGCAGGGAAATCCATTATGCCAAGCTTCTGACAGAATATCAGAAGGAAGATGAAATTCCCTTTGACTATACCCGTAAGTTTGTCAGTACCCTTGTGCAGGACAGTACCGGAAACAGCCATCTGATTATGAAAGGGGATATTGCACACATCCTTTCCCGATGCAGTCATGTAGAATATCGTGGAACACGATTTCCTATGGAGAAAGATGCCAGACAAAGCGTATTTTCTGTGGTAGGGGAAATGCTGCAGGATGGGATGAAGGTTATTGCTGTGGCTCGGAAACATGTGGGAACACGAAAGGAAATCACACCTGACGATGAAAAGGATATGACTTTGGTTGGTTATCTGTCTTTCTTCGATGCCCCAAAACAGACGGCAAGCGAATCCGTAACAGCACTGAAGAGATTAAAAGTAATCCCGAAAATCCTGACCGGAGACCAGGCAGCCATTGCACTCTCCGTCTGCCGCCGGGTTGGAATCTCGGCGGAACATATCCTGACCGGCACCCAACTGGATGAAATGACAGACTGTGAACTGAAAAAGGTGGTAGAAGAAACCCATGTTTTTGCAGAGCTTACTCCCGGTCAGAAAGTGCGTCTGGTTTCTGCCCTCAAAGAGAATGGTCATACCGTTGGCTTTCTTGGAGATGGAGTCAACGACATCCCGGCACTAAATGAGGCAAATGTAGGGATTTCTGTAGATACAGCAGTGGACGCCGCAAAAGATGCTGCTGATGTTGTACTGCTGCAAAAAGACTTAAATGTATTGGAGCAGGGTGTCCTGGAAGGGCGAAAGACTTTTACCAATATGCTGAAATATATTAAAATCACTGCAAGTTCCAACTTTGGAAATATTTTTTCCATCATTTGTGCCAGTGCATTTTTACCGTTTCTTCCTATGACCTCCATTCAGATCCTGCTTCTGAATCTGTTATATGATACGCTGTGTATCGTACTTCCCTGGGACAATGTAGATGAGGAAGAAATACTGTCCCCAAGAGACTGGTCCGGCAAGACACTGAAGCAGTTTATGCTTTCTTTCGGACCGATTAGTTCCCTGTTTGATATTGTGACTTTCCTGTTTTTATATTATTTCCTATGTCCTGCACTATGCGGAGGAACAACTTACCTGCAGCTTACCGATCCTTCCCTGAAACTTCAGTACGCTGCTTTATTCCAGACAGGCTGGTTTTTGGAGTCCATGTGGACACAGGTTTTAATCCTGCATTTCCTTCGTACTGCCAAAATTCCGTTTCTCCAAAGCAGGGCATCTGCACCGGTCATCTCTATCACTTTGGTAGGGATTCTTGCTTTTACAGCCCTTACGTTTACCAGCGGGGCATCACTGTTTGGACTGACAAAATTACCGCTTTGGTATTTTGCCTTTTTGCTGCTTGTGGCATTTTTCTATATGCTGCTAAGTTCCGTAACCAAATATTTTTATAAGAACAAATATCAAGAGTTGATTTAAAGGAGGCGTTCATGATGAAAAAGAATATCAGTTATATTCCCATGGATCATGCCCTTGAAATCTGGCTCTTGGAAAAATTATTAAGGGAACCGCCGGAAAGTGCTTATACAAAAGAGCTGATTTCCGGTATTCAGGACATGATAAGCGGTGAAGTATCCTCGCTGTTATTAGGAGCCTTAGAAGATACAGAGGTGGCTATTGGTGTACACTCGGATGAACTTCTGATCGGTGATCTGGAAATTCATCCAAGGAGCCGGAAAGTCCTAATGAAAGGTTCTGAAATCAGCCTGACACCAAAGGAATTCGATATTTTATATTTTCTTGCTAAGAATCGTGGAGAAGTATTTACAAAAGAGCAGATTTATCGTGCAGTATGGGAGGAGGATTATCTTCTGGATAACAGTAACATCATGGCCTTTATCCGGAAACTGAGAAAAAAGATTGAACCTGCCCCGGATTCTCCCACATACATTTTAACCATCTGGGGGATTGGTTACAAATTTAATGATGCGTTATAAGAAAGGCGGACTGAGACCATTTTAGTTTCAGCCCGTCTATTTTCTTGCCAAATCGCAAGAAAATCGCAAGACTTTAGCCATAGGATTCCCCGGCTGTTTTTTATATACTTTTCGTGGTCAAAGAAACGTACCACAAATACGGTAATGATTCATACCAATTGGGAGGTGTTGCAATTGAAGCGAAAACAAAAAGATTTGAAAGGAGCAATCCTTTTTGCTCCCTACCCCATATTTACAATCCTATGCAGTTATCTGGGCTGGCATTTCTCTGGATATAGAATGATTATCTTTCAGTTTTGGTATCAGGTAAGCGCTGTGGTCTGGGTTATTCTTGCTACCACTATGATTGTGCTTATCACCAAACTTTTGAAACTGACAAAACGAAGCAACCGCTTCTATCACTAAAAGGAGGATCAGACAATGGACTTTACTTGCATTTTTTTTGGATTCCTATTTACCTTTGCCGGTCTTTGGTTTGCCTTTGGAAAGGGCTACCTCCATCTTTCCTTATGGAAAAATATGCCGCAAAAAGAGAAGGATAAACTTCGAATTGTCCCTCTTTGCCGTAATATCGGAGGAATCATTACCTTAAACGGTATTATCTTTCTGGTAAAAGGATTTTTGCCCTTATTTTCAAGCCACTGGTTTGTATATGCGATGATTGCATGGATGATACTTGCCGGCTTAGATGTCTGGTATATCGAAAAGAGCAACCGATACCACAGACCGTAATTCCCATTGCGGTTTTACATAGATAGCTTTTAAAGATTGCGAGGTGAAAGACATGGACTCTGAAGGCAGTCCACAAAGGCAGAGAATATTGTATGAGTGTCCACAGATTCCGTGTCCCTCATATCATCTTCCTTGCCCCTACAAAAATTCAAGGAGGTAAGACCAATGAACAAAAAAGAAAATCGTATGGCTGTTCGCCAGACTGTAGAAAAGGCAGTCATCCGTGACGAACAGAACCGTCGCATCCAATCTGCAGCAACCAACCCGGTAAAAGAGGTTTTAAAAATCCTTCATACCACACTTAGGGGGTTAGAAACAGATACCGTATCCGTAAACCGTTCCAAATACGGTACGAACAAAGTCACCCACGAAAAAAAGAAATCCCTGGCAAAACGTGTGGCGGGTGCATTTATCAACCCTTTTACTGCTATTTTGTTTTGCCTTGCGTTTGTTTCCACGATTACGGATATGATTTTCCCGTATTTTTCACTCTTTGGAAGCGTACCGGAGGACTTTGATTTTTTGACAGTCGTTATCATTTTAACTATGGTATTTATTTCCGGTACCCTTCGCTTTGTGCAGGAATCCCGCAGCGGAAATGCGGCGGAAAAGCTGCTTGCAATGATCACAACCACCTGTACCGTCACCCGCATAGGACAGGAAAAAACAGAGATACCTATGGATGACTTGGTGGTTGGTGATATTGTCCATTTATCTGCTGGGGACATGATTCCGGCAGATGTCCGTATCCTGGATGCAAAAGATCTATTTGTCAGCCAGGCAAGCCTTACCGGAGAAAGTGAGCCGGTTGAAAAGCTCCCTCATGTAAGCCCACATAAGGACAGTGTGACGGATTATACCAATATTGCATTTATGGGCAGTAATGTAATCTCCGGAAGTGCAACGGCTGTTGTTATCTGTGTTGGCGATCATACGCTGTTTGGCTCTATGGCCGCTGCTGTTGCCGGAGAAGCCGTGGAAACCAGTTTTACAAAAGGTGTCAATGCTGTGTCATGGGTACTGATACGTTTTATGCTGGTGATGGTTCCGCTGGTATTCTTTGTGAATGGCATTACAAAGGGGGATTGGCTGGAGGCTTTCCTATTTGGGATTTCCATTGCAGTAGGACTCACACCGGAAATGCTTCCGATGATTGTAACCACCTGCCTTGCAAAAGGCGCTGTTTCCATGAGTAAAAAGCAAACCATTGTAAAAAACCTCAATTCCATTCAGAATTTTGGTGCTATGGATATCCTCTGTACAGACAAGACGGGGACACTGACACAGGATAAGGTGGTATTGGAATATCATCTCAATGTAAATGGAGAAGATGATACCAGAGTCCTTCGCCATGCCTATCTGAACAGTTACTTTCAGACAGGATATAAAAATCTCATGGATCTGGCTATTATCCATAAAACAGAGGAGATGGAAGCGGCAGATAAGCGTCTGATTGACCTGTCAGAAACCTACGTCAAGGTGGATGAGATTCCCTTTGACTTTAAACGCCGCCGTTTATCCACTGTGGTACAGGATAAAAACGGAAAGACACAGATGGTAACAAAAGGTGCTGTGGAAGAGATGCTTTCAATCTGTAGCTTTGCAGAATGTGACGGGCATGTACAACCTCTGCGTGATGAAGTGCGGAGCCGGATTTTGAAAACTGTAGATGGATTAAATGAAAAAGGCTTTCGTGTTTTGGCTATCGCCCAAAAGAGCAACCCATCTCCAGTGGGAGCTTTTGGTGTCAAAGATGAATGCGATATGGTGCTGATTGGTTATCTGGCATTTTTAGATCCACCGAAAGAATCTACTGCCGATGCTATCCAGGCATTGAAAAACCATGGGGTCCTTACCAAAATCCTCACAGGCGATAATGAAAAAGTAACCCGGACCATCTGTAAACAGGTAGGGCTGAAGGTCCGCAATATGCTCCTGGGTTCTGATCTGGAACACATGAGTGATGCGGAACTTGCCAGAGTGGCAGAAACCACCGATGTCTTTGCGAAACTGACACCAGAGCAGAAAGCCCGTATTGTTTCTGTTCTTCGTGAGAATGGTCATACCGTTGGATTTATGGGCGATGGAATCAATGATGCTGCTGCCATGAAATCTGCGGACATCGGCATCTCCGTAGATACAGCGGTAGACGTGGCGAAAGAATCGGCAGACATCATTCTTTTAGAAAAAGATTTGATGGTTTTGGAGCAGGGCATCATTGAAGGGCGAAAAACCTATGCCAACATGATCAAGTACATCAAAATGACTGCTTCCTCCAATTTTGGAAATATGTTTTCCGTACTGGCTGCATCGGCTCTTCTGCCATTCCTGCCAATGGAAAGTGTACATTTGATTTTCCTGAACCTGATCTACGACCTGTCCTGTACGGCAATCCCATGGGACAATGTAGATGAAGAGTTTATTGCCAAACCACGAAAATGGGATGCCTCCAGTGTAGGCAGTTTTATGATCTGGATCGGACCAACCAGCTCCATCTTTGATTTTACCACATACATTTTCATGTACTTTGTATTCTGCCCATTTTTTGTATCCAAGGGTATCCTGTTCAATGACCTGCCGGCTCATTTTAGCGGAACAGAGCTGACGGCGATGCAGACACAGTATATCGGAATGTTCCAGGCTGGCTGGTTTGTAGAATCTATGTGGAGCCAGACATTAGTGATCCACATGATCCGTACACCGAAGCTCCCATTTATCCAGAGCCGGGCATCTGCTCCTGTGACATTCCTTACAATGACAGGGATTACGATTCTAACCGTCATACCATTTACGATATTTGGAAAACTTCTTGGGTTTGTGGCACTGCCAGCAGCATACTTTGCATATCTGCTTCCATGTATCTTATTGTATATGGTTTTGGCAACAAGCTTGAAAAAGGCTTATGTCCGTCATTTTGGCGAATTGCTTTAAGGAGGTGCAACAATGAACTGGAAAGAACTTTGGATGACACTTTTTGGAACTACGGAATGGCTTGGTCTGAACATAGGATTCTGGGTAGCATTAGCTGCTGTATTACTAATTGTAATTCTTATGAACGTCCTATTTTGGTCTATGAAGCCAAAAACAGACACCAAAAGCTATCCTAATAAAAAAGACGCATAAAAGAAACGTAGGAATTCACTACGCTAGATCTATAAAAACAACATAATTGAAAAATTAACCCCCCGTTTTGGAAAGTCACAAAATCCAAAACGGGATTCTCTAGTATGACAGTTTTTTTAAATACTGCATCTGCCCATAATTATGTTTAGTCCTTAGTAACTAAAATGAATTTATTTCTATAGTAAAAGAGTAGGTGATATGCCAAATAACATCCTGTGAACACTGCAAGTTTCAGATTATCGTTAGTTTTCAATGCCTGTTCAAACAAACTTTTCATCAGTATAATCATCGACTCATAATAGTCTTGTTCAAAAGCCTGCACAAGCGGCATATCATATTCATCAATCAAAAGGATTACTTTTCTGTTATAATGCTTTGTGAGCAATGCTGATAAAATTTTCAGACTGCTAATATTGACAATATCACAATCCATATCTTTGCACATCTAATTATAATACCTTCTCCATCGTTATAAATTTTCCCCAAAGTATCTTTATAAATCCAGAATGCAAAACTTTTATCACTTCTGTTTTTACTATCATATTAAAGTATACTTAATATATCTCCACTCCTACGCAAAATCTGCTTCCAAAAGTTCACATAGTTCTATCCCACGTCCACTTAACTTATATTTTAGCAACTTACTAATACGTTCATCACAGGTTATGAAAAATAATTGCTCCATAGTTGCTTTTGATGTCATTTGATACTTGAGCAAATCCATGAATGCAAGCATATTTACATCATCCATACAAGCTGTTAAGTCATCGATAAAGTATACCTTCATCTTTTCACAATCATTTCTTGCATTGATACCCGCAAAAAAATGAGCTAGCATAAAGACACTGATTTGACCATTGCTCAAAATATTAACAATATTTTTATCTTTATCATCAACTAACGATATCCCCCCATTTTCCTGAACAATATTGATTCCCTCACTAGAATTAAATCTTGCCAGTTTATTATAGAACTTACTAAGAGCCGGACCTACTTTTTTGTACTCATCTTGTGAAAGTTCCTCCACAAGCATTCTGATATCTCTTGCTCTCTGAGTTGCAATATTTTTCAATGTCTGAAGTTCTTTTATCTCAGAATCAAGGTTTTTATTATTCTCATTACCTTCCTTCAATTTCTTTTTCAGATCACATAAAATCTGATTTGCCAAAATACTATCAATAGAATTAAGCTTTGATACAAACAACTCATAAGAAAAATTTGTTACCTCATAAGATCTGGTAATAAGATTTTTTACTTTTTCATATGTCTGTTGTATCGTCTCATTTTCAAACTTGTACCCTAAAACCATTAGAATCTGTTGATAAGCATCCCTCACTTCTTGCTCTTCAGTTTCCCTCAAAAGCTTTTTCTCTACATGTACCAGTAATTCCTTTACCTTTTCTTCTGTTATTTCTTCTACCTTGATTTCTTGTCCAGACTGCTGTAATACCTTAACCGCATCAAAATATGGTTGCGTTTCATCCTTTAGAATTTTCAGATTGTTAATTTCTTTTTCTAACGTTTCCTTCACTTTGTTTACTACACTTTTTGTACGATTAATGATTTTCTGATAAAGAGTTTCAATCTCCGTCTGTAACAAAGTTTTATTCGCTTCTTTTTCCTTTACAACTTCTCCATTCTGCTTGATATACTCATCAGCTTCCTTAAGTATCAAAGATTCTTCCATGGTAGAAAATGTCTTTGAACCACAAACAGGGCATCGAACAGAACCATTTTCTTTGAAAGTATCATTTCTATATTCAATCACCGTTTGTTTATTTGCGGAAAGAGAAGATAGCAGTTTCAACATCCTATTATTCTTGGAAAGTAGTTCAATCTCGTCGGAAAGATCCTTCACATTTTTTTCTTTCTCTTCAATTGTCTTCTTATCCACATCGAAATCAGCTTTCGTAAATCCATCAATTTCTAAAGTAAGCAAAGTTTCCCCATCTCGAAAAATCGTATCCTTTAAAAAAGACAACTCTTTTAATTTTCTAAGCTTCTTTTCACGAATTGTAATCGTATCTATATTTTTCGAAAATCCTACATTTACTGCACGTTGAATAGACTCTCCCTTCGTCTCCCAGCAAGAAATTATTTTTTTTATAACAGACTGCCGACTCTTTAAAGCCTCATTTTCTACAAGTTTACAAAGTTCTTCTTTTACTATATGGTAACCGCAATTTTCCACTTCTGCTTTTTGCGCCCTTAACTCCTCTTTATTAAGATCCGTAATCTCTTTCTTTTCATCCGGATAGAAAATCGTCTGGGGATACGAAACCACTTTTGCATCCTCATAAGCCTTTTTTAACTGCTCTTCGTAATTTTTAATCACTTTCTGCGGTACCTTCTGTTTTCCCTTATCCTCAATATAGCGCTCCACGTCCTCTGCAAAAATATCCAGATTCTCTGCAATCTGTTTCTGTTCATCGTAATTCGTTATAAACTCACCAAAGAAATCCTTCAAATCCTTTCTCTTTCTGCTTTGGACATTAATTGCTTTCTGAACATCACAAAAATGAAAATTATAGAAACTATCTCCTACATATTCCTGAATAAATGCTTTCGCCATTTCTTCATTCTTATCAATCATAATCTTAGATAACTCAGGATTTAATTCATCCTTTGTCTGCTCTCTGCAAAGAATTCTCTCCTTTTCTCCGTCCAATAACCAGAGAATTACCTTGACTTTCGCTTTTGCTCCAGCATCTCGGTTCTTTAGAATTCCTCTAGTATTCATCCTACGTTCATCGCCGTTAGTACTTCTAGTATCAAAAGCAGTTTTTAATCTTCCGATATTGCCCGTCAGACACCACTCAATCGCATCGACAGTTGTCGTTTTTCCAATTCCATTTGCAGCGGAAAGTAGCACAACCGATTTATCCTGAAAATCGATAGTTTTATCACAAAATCCTCTAAAATTTACCATTTTTAACTTGCGGATTATCATATTCTCAGCCACTCCTTAATTTTCTCAAAATCCTGTCCTTTAAAAGATTTATCCCATATACCTTCTCTTTCTTTTTTTTGAACTTTTTTCTGCTCTTTTTTCATTAGCGCTAAAAGTTCCTCATCCTCTGGAAGCAACTGTCCCAATCGTTTTATCTGCTCCACATCTGGTGCAAATGCATCTACCGGAATCATATGGAATGGTAATTCAATCACATCATCATCATCAATTACAATCTGATCCCTATCTGTCATATCGCCCTTGATAATGATCTTTCTTGATATCAACAAATTGCCTTCTCTGCTCTTATCTGGAGTATCACCAGAATAAACAATCAATTGCACAATATTATATTTTAACTTATGAATTGTTTCTGATTTGCCATTGATAATTGTAAATACACGGATACAATCATCCCAGTAATCGCATAAAGTATCTATTTTCATCAAGTTTCCATCGAGAAGGAAAAACAATTCATCTTTTTGATTGCTAATAAAAATGCTTAATAACTCTTCTGGCTTTTGATCTTGATCAAAAATATCATCCAAATCAATATCATATTTTGAAGCATTATCTTTAACGAGGATATCCTTATATCCATTTTTCTTAAATTCTTCCTGCAAAATCATGTCTACACCTCCTCTTTCACACATTTCTCAGAAAAAATACAATCGCTACAATTTTCCTTTATGCTCCACTCAGTCTCATCAATTCCAATACAATCCATACACTCGATATAAAAACTATCTTCTCCAAGATCAGCAACCGTAGGATTCTCATTTACATTTGCTGTGCTATAGTTATAATAGTTTTTACCTTTCGTAAGTTTAGTATTTTCAAAAAACCATTTTCCGGGTTTTGGTGAGCTCTTTACCATACGTTCTACAATCTTTCGTTTTACACTATTAAACTTTCCACCCACTGGTGGGAGAATCACACTACGGTCTATATACTTGTCTTCAGTAAAATTCAAACAAACATAGTCAGTTACCGATAAAACCATGTAATTAACAGGATTAAGCCATCTCAAATGGTCAGAAATCTCTGTCTCATCATTTATCCTTTCCTGACAAATGTTTAGTATAATCTTCCACAGATAATCTAAAAAAGACTGAAAGGCTGATTTACACTCCGCCATATAAATCAATCGAGCATCTACTGTCGCTTTTCTGTAACCAGAAACCTCATTAGCATCTCCTATGCTGAATGTATTCAATAATTGATATTGACCATCCACCGTCTTACCAATTTCCTTTATCCAGCGTACTGTATTCTTATATATCACATTCAACATATGAGTTTGTAGTCCTGAAAGATCATTATTATTGATAATCTCTCCATATTCCTCACACGCAACGCCAACCAGATAATTTACGATAGTCTGTTCCGTCTTCGTCATGGTAGAAGTTTTCATATACGAATCAAAGCTCTTTTTATCTACTCGTAACTGTGAAAAATCTGGATCATCTAATACATAACGCTGTTGCAAATATGAAATTGCAAGGCCAAGCAGGATTAACTGCCGATGTTCTTCATCACTCCCCTCCTTATCAAAGCTTGGATAAGCTTTACTTAACGCTTCCATCAAGTCCTTTTTGTATTGTTTGATATCCTGTTGGGGAATAACATCAAAATTAGTGACAAACTCTTTCAGTGATGACTCTGATGCCATCTTTTTAAAAAGTCTCTTTTTCTGTTCCTCTTTTATATTTATTGAATAAATATTCGTTTTCAGCCAGATAACCGAATCCTCAGCATTTGGATAAATCACTGACTCTGGAAGCGTATTTTCAAGTTCTATATTTTTTTTCATCTTATCAAGCGTCAGTTCCTTAACCTCAGAATTTGTATGAATATAAAGTCTAGGAGCTGCTATCAATGTGCTCTGAAGCATCTGAAGACGAAGATACTGATAGTAAAGATCTGTTGAAATTTCTTTCATTTTCGGACTTGCCTTTGGATAATACTTTACCTGAATAATCTCAAATGTGCCATCCTCAAAAAACACGTCTACATCCTCTAGGCACTCTAAGCAGACATAATTTACTTGTTTCTTAAGAAGACTCATAATCGCAACATAGTCTTGAAATAAAAACCCCCTAATTTTACTCGAGGCATCTCTATTTTTATCTCCCTCATACATGACTGATAGTTTTTCAAGTTCCGTTCTCGTAAGTACACTCACAGATTATTTCCTCCTTTTATTGCTCTAAAATAAGATCCGAAATTTACCAGAGCTGAAAAACGGTTTTTGAAAAATTCAAAATGAACAAAATCGCTGTGCGATGGCCTGCTATAGGCTGTGGCGCAGTTTTTCTATTAGCAAAAGCAGTAGACGTTTGTCTAAATTTTATCATTATATTACTCCTGTATTCAAACAGAACTCTATCAAAATCACTTTGATACGATTTATCCTGCTCCCATGGCTAGATGTTTCTTTTTTGTTTTCTTCCATTTTTCATGGTATTTTCCATTCCCATGCCTAACTATAAACACACTCTCAGCTCAATTTTCTTGATACTAAATTGCAACTGCACCTTAGAAAAATCTCCTATTTTCTTCTCAAGCCCCTCTGACGAATACAAAAATAATCATCTCTATGTACGAATCGGATCACCCGTCCATCTATTTTTATCAGTCCATCTAGTGTTATTCTGTCCCTACAGTCCGCAGAAACACTTTAAAAACGAACAAAACAGCTCTCAATACCACTCATTCTCTGCCTTATAAATAAGTATGACACGAAATATTCCACTCTCGTAACTGGTCCAAAGACTTTCTTAGTATCAATTATTCTTTCCACAACATTTTTTATATTTCTTTCCTGAGCCACATGGGCATGGATCATTTGGATATATTTTCTTTTCTACTCGTATTGGTTCCTCGTTCAGCCCTCTCGGAAACATTGTTGTTTGAATAACATTTGTATTTCCATTTAAGTCAACCGGCATCCCCATAGCCTGCAACTGTGGTACAGCACCCTTTAAAATTGCAGCCGCATTAGAACTTGCCGGAACAATTGTTGGCATTTTATCGATAGGCTTTTTTCTTACCATTTCACTTGGTTTATACCCTCTGTTTTCTTTCATTCGGGTATTGTTATGTGCCGCCGCAAGTAACTCTAGCAATTCATTTATCATCTTTTCTTCAAATTCAATATTGGCTTCCGTCATTTTATTGATAATCTTTGATGGCGATTCGCCTTCATAACTATTTGCCCATACTTGAAGGCACCATGTCACTGCCTGCTCATAAGGAAGCCTTAATTTCTTAACGAAAAAAGATTCCAGTTTTTTATATTCAGAGGAACTCGCCTCATATCCAATTCTACATATCTCATCTATCTGCTGTGCTGAGGGGATATAGAAATCTTTATCCATCTGTTGTCGAAGCAAATAATCAAATTCTTCATCTTCAAACAGCTGCAGATGCACAAATATTCCTTTTTCTGAGTATAACGGATTCTCTTTTGGCCATCCTTCCATCCCAAGTTTATCCATTGTAAAAAGACACGATTCCACAATATCAACTGGCATTTCCCAAAGCATTTCTATCATTTCATCTATAGAGCACTTCACTTTCTGCCTATACATTTCATAGATAACTTCAATCGGCGCTATTCCATAATATTGTATAAAAAAATGTATGCACTTTACCATCCAACCCTTTCTGCATTGCTTCAATTGAAATGCTTTGTCATCTATTTTAGAAAAGGCAACAGCAACATCTTCAAATACGCAAAATCTGTCAGTTAGATCTTCAAAATATCCGATCCAGTATCTGTAAAGCTGCATCGCATCTACCACTTCATTTACAGAAACAGCCGTAGGGGAAATACACGCTTTTCGAAATAAGTCCATCTGTTCTTTTGTGAGGCATGCTAATCTGCTTCTAAGCATTTCCTCTGTACAAAAATTATCAACAATTCTATCTATTAAATCAGCTTTTCGGAGTCCTGAACACTTTCTGATTTCAAAACTTCTTGCTTGATCTAATAGTTCTTCTTTTGTATATTTTGTCAAATATTCTCTTAATAACATTTTTATTCCCTATCTATACATAATTTATTTTCTATAACGAAACCCATATTCTTTTTTTAATCTCTCATATATTTCAAATGCAATCGGACAAACTTCTACTGTTTCCAATACACTGTACAAACTATGTAACCTCTCTGGCTGATCCGTATATGGATATTTCCTGCAATTCTCAGGTTTATATTCTCCCAGCTTACAGTTTCCGTCTTTTTCCAGAAAATCACATGGATGATGCTTGGTTACATATATGTTTTCACTTGCTTTTTTTATCAAATAAGACTTTATAAGCTCTTCTTTCGTAATTCCCAAATATTCTGCATCTTTCTCCAAATCTTCTTCTGGAATACTTCCGCAGTACATCTTACAACAGTTCCTACATCTGCTGCAGTCATAATTTGCAAACAACTCTTCATGAAGTTTTTTGAACTGCTCGTCCAATTCTTTTTCATCTGCATTACATTTTAAAAATATACGGAATTCAATATTTTCATTTTCCTTTTTCTTCGCCTCAAATTTTACTTTTCTTGGTGCAATCATATTATCACCTCATTTTTCTCATCTTTTGCTGACACTGAGCCTTTTCTCGCCCAACTCTGTCCCGTCAAATTTATCCTTTACATATTGACAGGTTGCAAAATAATAATCCTGATTTCCTTTCCATCAAAACTCCTGTTAAAATTTGTTTCAAAAGCATGCCTGTCTTTTATAATTTTTTCTTTGTCGTAGATATAAAAGAATATATAATCCGCCTTATAATGTACAATATCAGCTTCTATTTCTTCTGTCAGCTTTTTTAAGTTTGTTGATGTTCTTGTACACTTTGCTTCTATGATTGTATTTAAAGAAAGAATTTTTATATCGCTTCTAACTGTTCCAACTCCCGAATCATCATTTACCTCTCTTCTGGCGTCTGGACATAGTGGTTTTATAACTGCATAAAGCAAATGCTGTAAATCATATTCATTTTCAATCTGTATTTTTTGCAAATTTTCTGTGGTAAGCGATGCTCTCTTATCCGGTTTTGCTTCCCTAAACGCTTCTAAAAAGAAATAAAAATTCCTCAGAAATCTCTCAAGCTCCCTTTGGATAAATTGTGATGATTTCTCATACTCTTCACACAAAATACTATCCAAATAGATTAACAGATTTTCTTTTGCTTTTAACATATTTTCACGGGTAGATTCTTTCGAAAATTTGTTTACCATATATTTCTGCTTATTCCTGATATTTTGAACAATATCATTCTTATATGTTTCTTGTTTCATCATCTGGTGCAGCTTCGATATAAATTCCTCATATTCCTCTACAGTATCCACTAATTTCAACTTTTCGATATACTCTTTCAGCATATTATCCATTCATTCTCCCCCATCTCAGATAAAACAAAAACAACGGATCCAGAACATACACTTTTCCGTCTTTCCATTCTATTGCTTTATAAATTTCTTCTTTTTCTTTTAGGATTGTTTGTAAATTATTTAAATGACTTTTTACAGAATTTCTATCCGGTTTTCCTTCTGTTTTAGGAATAAGGTTTATGATTCTATCATAAACTGTGTCAAAATCTAATTCCATAATCGGAGGATTTTTGGCTAACGATTCCACGATCAGTCCATACAAATCCAATTCTTTTCCATCTAATGTTTTGTATAAATTTCTTTTCTTTCCACGCGGATTTGGACCTTTAGACATTACATTTACCACATCGTAATAGTTAAAGTTAACCGTTGTAAATTTATATGCCATTTCCAACATATCAAAATTTACAATATGCTCATTTTTGTCTTCCAACAATGTGCAAATGCTCAGACAAATATACTGCATTAACTGTGGTGATGTAAGGCATTCAACTGCCAACTGTTCTGCAACTTCATCTGTTATCTTAATGTCAAGTTGTTTAAATCCTTTTAAAGCAATCTCTTTTAAATCCTTTTTTTCCCACGCTTCAATATTAATTAAACTCAATCTTCCCGATAAATCTGCATTCTGGCGAATTGCATCGTCTGCCCTATGCGGAAGAGAAACTACGACTACCTTTAATTCTCTTCTAATTGCATCTTTGAGCTGTTGTGCCATTTTTGTCTGCATCTCTTTTGAAGCATAATGAAAATCATCAATTACTAATACTTTATCGTGCTCTTTATAATATTGAATAACGGTATCTTTCGCTAGAACATACTTTTCGCTTTTACTATCTGTTTCCTTACTATTTCCTTCATTAACCTCTCTTTCTGTTGTCAATTCTCCTTTATAAGGCAACCCCACTTTTGCAGCAACAATTGCCCAAAAATCTGTGTTGCTGTTAAAATCCGCACCAGAAATTTCAACAATGTTGTCAAATCCAATTACCTTCTCGCATAAGATTGTCTTTCCCATTTTTGATGGTCCAATTAATGATGTAAGGCAACCCGCTGTTCTCAATGCCTGCTTTAAACGTAATTCATATGATATACCTGTATTTTCATAATTCCTGGAGACATATGTATATTCCGGATACGCTCCAGGTTTAAATACATTTTCTGCTTTTAGTCTCATATTAGCACCTCCAAATATTAATTACTCTAATTATAACACATTTTATTACTTTTTAAACATTTTATTACTTTTTATTGGTCTAAATATCATTTGACCATAATATAACTTCATTGTTATACTCCAGCACAAATGATTTTGTTATCTATCATACTTAAGCATACTTAATAGAAAACAAAAAGGCTGAAGCCCATGATGCGACTCCAACCCTTTAATTTCTCTCGACAAAAGAAAACATATAACCCTTGCATTTATATTTAATTATTCTGAATGATATTCACTCCAAATTACCATTTTTGCGTAACAAATTCAATTTCGTAACAATATCATTCTTTCATTTTCAGTTTCGTTTAGTTTCATCCAATCCATACATCTCGTACTTCAAATCACAGAACAACACTATATATTGTTCTTTAGCACTGCTACATTATAGCACTTCAGAAACATCCAGAAACAAAATACTCTATCTAAAATTGTATTATACTGTTTTACTTCCATGTTACACTTTTATCTACTAGACTACTTTCCAATCAATCATTTCAAGCACTCTCTAGGATTTCAAATGATATATTTTTGATGTAAATTCTCACTTTCAATTTTAAATCCCCTTATAAATTAAGGTTTTTTCAAATATGTTTGTCTGCTGCCGTGGCAAATAAATAGTACCTTTATTTTCTCCATTTTATCTCCTCATATCCTCTCAAAGCCTTATAAATACTGGCTTTTCAGCCTTTGTGCATTTTTTACTTGAAAGGTTCTTTTTCTTATAAATTCTTGTATTTTCTCATGTTTTTTCGGGTATTTGTGGTACAAATGGGTTATTTTTAAAGTCCCAAATTCCTTATGAAATAAGGCTTACATGAGTTATTTGTGCATGTTTTTGGGTTACAAACTTTTTCTTTTCCAGTTCATCCCTTGCTTCTTTTAATCTGGCAAGTTCTTTCTTTGCATCATCATAGCCGGTGTGCGTATAAATATTGAGTGTTACAGATATATCTGAATGTCCCATCAGATATTGCAGTGTCTTTGGGTTCATCCCTGAATTGGCCATATTTGTACAATAAGTATGCCTGCATACATGAGGAGTAATTGGCGGCAATTGCAACAAATGCTCACGATTATATTTTTCTCTTGCATGTTGCATGTACTTTTCCCAATGAAGTGCAACCATTGGTCTTCCATTCTTGTCCAGAAACAGAAATCCTCCATATCCGTCTACCATTGGCTCACGCTTTGGTTTTCTTCTATTCTTCAGAATCCTAAGAAATGCCTCTTTTACATCCGATTCCATAGGAAGTAACCGAGTACCACTTGTTGTCTTTGTAGATACGATGATATACTTCATTTCTCGAGTTCTTTGCAACTGATGATTCACATTGATAATATCTTCTTTAAAGTCCAAGTCTTTTACAGTAAGCCCACAAAATTCAGATATTCTAAGACCTGTCTTGAATAAGATATAAAATGCATCATAATACTGATTATAATGTGGATCATTCTTTACAAACTCGAGAAATTTTGCCTCATCTTCCGGAGAAACAGCTTGTCTTTTCTGACTGTCATTAACAAGTACTGTACCTAATTCAAATCCAAATGGATTTTTTAGAATCAAGTCATCATCCACAGCCATTTGAAAAGCAGGTCTTACAACACCTCTGATGGAATGAATGGAACTATATCCTCTACCATCTCTTTGTAGTTTTATCAGAAAAATCTTTGCGTCAGAAAGTTTCACATCATCCACTTTCTTATAAGCGAATTCTTCCTTTTTCAATACATTCACCACAAATTTGTAATTCGCTAATGTATTATGCTTTACTCCTGTTTTCAGAGAAAGATATCGTTCCACAAGTTCAAGCACTGTAATGTTACTTCCTGTAATCCCTTGCATCTGTAAGGACTGAACTTTTCTTTCTTTTTCCCTGAGAGAAAGATCTGCCCGTTTACCTTCCGGCATCTTATCTGCTTCTGTCAATCTCCAACTATATAATATTTTACGCTTACCAAGTGAATCTGTATATTTATAGCGGTAACGTCCACTTGGTTCCTGCCATTCTCCTTGCTGGAGAACTCTGCCTTTATCATCACGTCTCTTTGAAATCATATCCTACCTCCAAGGGGACGCAACATGATATTGTTAGTATATCATGTAACCCCTAATTCGAACACCTCCTTCTTTTAAATTTCATTTTATATCGCACTGAGTGTATCAATAAATTTTTCAAATCTTGTTCGTTTTATCTGTACACGATTCCCATTCCAAAGTAAATACTCTGCATTTGGATTGTCACTGACTAACTTACGAAGCTTTCCTTCTCCAATACGAAAATAGGATGCTGCCTCTTCAATGGATAATGTATACTTCTTCCAATAAGGTATATCATAACTTGTCATTTGTATGCCTCCTTCTATTATCTTTGTTTTTGACATTGGCGGCTGGCAAAGGTATCTATAAAGACTGCCAATGCCAAAGTAGT
>OLNM01000288.1_pt1 | contig 50624 bp, 38 predicted proteins | sample 1672391 | NCBI WGS metagenome assembly OLNM01 (sample SAMEA3136680, study PRJEB25190) | human gut metagenome | reverse complement strand
CTGCAGCGTTGCGCCGGCGAGTGAGTAATACACATTGTCCAAATGCGTCCGCATTAAAGAACTTTTAATCAACTAAATAACAATTTCGTTATTCTCTATGATAACAAGAACCAGGTCATACTTTCAATGTGTTATTGAAAATAGCCCGGTTCTTATAAATTTATTTTTTATAAATCCATCAGTCTGTCGTAAACGTCCTTCGGGATATACGGCTGCTGGTTGTGGATGGGTTCGCCCAGACAGGTCTTGGGATAAGCGAAGGTGCCGGGCTCCAGGCGAATTTCAAGGAGTTTCGGCGCTTCGGTGCCATGTAAAAAGTCTGCCGCTTTTTCAGCAACCTCATTAGCTTCCATACAGGCACTGCTGATTCCATAAGCTTTGGCTACCTCTGCGAAGTTGCAGGACGAGAAGCCGCTGCCTTCTGAGGTATCAGCATAGACCTGCTCAAAGTAGTCGCGCTGGAGGTGGCGGATCATTCCCAGGGCGTGGTTGTTCATTACCATCATGGTAATAGGAAGATTCTCACGCTTGACCCACTCCAGTTCCTGAATGTTCATCTGGAATGCGCCGTCACCGCAAATGCAGGCTACTGGCTTTCCGGTGGCGTAATAAGCTCCGATTGCTGCTGGAAGAGCATAGCCCATTGCTCCGTGTCCGCCGGAGAAAAGAAGCTTCTGGTCTTTCTGGTTATGGAAGGACTGGTAGCTCCATACCATATGCTGTCCTACGTCAACTGCTACTGCGGAAGTGTCTGCAAGAGCGTCGCTTAAAGCTGCGATCATACGGTTCGGATAACGTTCCGGGGTGGAATCATCTACTGCGCGCAAAGATTTCTTTATATCGGCGCACACAGCCAGCCATTCACTGAAATCATAAACCGTCGAGCCATCAGATTCTGCACTCCCTGCACTTTCCGCATTTTCTGCCATTGCCCGAATCACCTCGGCAGCATCTGCACAGAATTTCATTTCATCAATTCCATTTTCGTGAATATTTCGCTGCAAATTATAGTTATCAATATCTACTCGGATGATTTTCGCATTTTTCGCGAACTCATGAACTTTCGTACCAATCTGACGGGTGCAAAGGGAAATGCCAAGACAAATCAGCAAGTCACTTTTCGCATTGGCGATCATATTGGCATAGCGATGTCCGTAAGCGCCTCCGATGCATCCAAAATTCAGCGGATCGTCCCACGGTAGTGCTGACATTTCCAACACGCTTGTGATCACTGGTATTTTCCACTGGCGTGCCAGAGTAAATAACTGGTCGCGAACTGCTTTGTCGCTGACTCCATGTCCTAACATGATTACTGGACGCTGTGCTTTATCCAGAGCTTCACGGATTGCATCTGCTGCAGAAACAGCACAAGCTGATATTTCACAGTCTGCCATTTTTGCAGACTCTAATACTCCACTGTCGTCCGGCTTCATTGCCATGTCCACGCCTGCTGCTCCGCAGCTGTTTGCAGTTGCTTCCATGCTGCTCTCGCAAGCTGCACCAAATCCCATCTCATCCAGACTTATGTCATAAACCGGATTTTTTACATCCCCCCGCTGTATATTCATAGGAAGATCAATCAATACCGGCCCCTTCCGGCCAGAATTCGCAATATGATAAGCTTTATTCAGTTCTTTTACAATATCCTCGTCCTCCCGGATCTGTACTGCATACTTGGTCACAGGCTTCGCCATGGCAACAATATCAATCTCCTGAAAGCCCTGCTGCCGAAGTCCCGGGATGCCGGAATACTCATAAGTATTCAGCTGACCAGTAAGAAAAACAACCGGAAGAGAATCAAAATAAGCATCTGCGATTCCTGAAATCAGATTCGCAGCACCCGGGCCGCTGGTCGCATAAGCACATGCACACCGTTCCCCAGCCTGGGCATATCCACATGCTGCAAAAGCCGCTCCCTGCTCATGATAGCTGGAATGGCTTCTGGTATGAGGATTTTTCTCTATAGAATCAACCAGATGGGCGATCATGGTTCCCTGGTATCCAAAGAAATCATGAATCCCTTTTCTCTGTAAAAACTCAACAATATAATCCGTTACTTTCATTTCCAGAATTTCTCCACCTTTTTTTTCAGATTTGTCCTTCCTGCTACCCCCAACATATCCAGATAAATATGCTGAAGCTCCTCATCCGGAATAAACACCTCGTCATTCTTAAGGCTCTTCACCATAGCCTTTGTATATGGGACAAAAACTTTTTCCAAAGCCGGATAATCTTTATTCTTATAAAGATTTATAATATACTCTTTGTTATCCAGATAATATTTCTCCAGTTCAATCTTGGATGCACAGAATTTCACATAATTCCAGCTCCAGTTCAGATATTCCTTTTTCTGGTTGGCATGTCCCTGCTTCCGTCGGGCACGGCTGCGCTTCCGGATCAGACTCTTCTGACTTCCCACTTCCTGAAAATAATCCTCGAATCGGATCCTGGCACTGACCATTTCCGACAGCTTCACTGTATAATTATCCAGAACCTTCTCCTGGTAGTCTTCCCCATAATACTTCTGAAGATACGTATAAGTATCTCCCGGCACCGGAAACTTCCTGCCATCGATCACTACTGTTTCTGTCTCATCAAAAATTTCCCTTGGAAAATACACTGCCTTTTTCTTCAGGCGAACTACATATTCCTGGGTATCCTCCACATTCATCCTTTTACAGAGCATGCGGTAAAGGCTTTTTCCCAGACGGGCACGTCCTGTGACCAGGCGAAGCCTCATGACAAAACGGCAGATTGCCTTTTTCCTGCCTTTTCGGTCTCCATAATAATCAGCCAGCTCATTCCATCCCACTTCCTGAGCTCTTGTCCACAAATGAGCGAGTCTGGAACGCTGTTTTCCACGCAGGGGCAGAATATCCACTCCCATACCCGGATATTTGTAGTTCCTGCCTTCATTCAGACGGAAGCACAACGTATCCAGATCTGTATAGCGAAGGAAAAATCCATAAAAACGCTTATTGTTATTCATGGATTCTACAATTCTGCCATCCGGAGCCTCCTTCTCCACAGCCAGACGGAAGCGCTCCATATCCGCAGTCCGCATATAGACCACACCTGCATGAGGGCTGGTGATCTCCTGCCCGGTAACACAGCACAAAGTAAGCTGTGGTCCCAGATAATAAGGAATTCCTTCTCTTTTACATATTTTATCTATTTCGGCCAGAAGCTTTACAACTTCTTTTATTTCTCTGTTCAAGCTATGTCTGCTCCCATCTGTCTGTTCATAGTGATCACACTGTTACCAACGCCTGTTTGAAAAAGGCTTTCTGCGAGATGTGTGTCACAAGCATTCTTTCACAAGCTGCTGTATCTCTTCTATACTTCCATACTTTCCAAGCCACTGATTCAAAAACTCAGAAGCATCTCCGGCTTTTGCATATACAGCTGCTCTCTTGCTTCCTTCATACATATCTGTGAGAAATATTCTGGAAAGCTCCGTTCGCACAAAACCGCTTCCATTCTGCCGCAATGCCTCCAGATAGTTCTGGAACGCAGCCTCCGTCTGTCCCTGTTTTCTTCTCACATCTCCAATTACCTTGTACACCTGGGCTCGTTTTTCCTTGCGGATCTGTCCGTCCTTGGCACGTTCTGCCAGCCATTCCAGATCATCCGCCTCACTGGTGTAAACCAGATCTGTGCGAACCCTTGCCAGCTCACCTGGATAGCCCAGGCGCTCCCATGCTTTTGTCAGTGCACGCTTATAGATCTGGATGTCATTGTTCTCACCCGGGCTCTCTGCACGCTCTGCATCAATGCGCTTTAGAATTTCCCCGATCAGTTCTTCCACCTCAGAACGCTTTTTCGCAACACTTGCGCGGGCCAGATAATAATATTCCCGCACAGAAGGATTCTCCGGCAGAAGTCTGTACCACAAAGCCATAAGCTTCATCGCCCCATCCTTCTGTCCAACATCCAGAAGCTGCTGACAAGTCTTCACCGTCTCCCTGCCATAAGGATTCAAAAACTTATCCAACTCCAGTTGGGTAATTCCATTATTTGTTTTCTCACGGGCATCTGCAAAAACTTCCAGAGCATCCGCGCATTTGCCCTTCATCCAGAGCAGTTCTCCCTGGTACTTCAGGAAATACCCGTCCTCCGGGAAAAGCCGCAGTGCCTCATCAATATAAAGCTCCGCTTCCACCATATCAATTCCATTGCGGGCGCGTTCCATAAGAAAACGGCTCTTAAATTTCACAAATCCCGGCACTTCCGGATACCGCTCCATCAGCGGCACCATTGTATCCTCTGCTTCCTGATAACGCTTAAATTCATAATCGCAGACTGCTCTTCGAAACAGTTCAATATCAGATTTCAACTGGGCCAGTTCAGAAGGGAATGTACCGGTCTGCTCCTTCACCACCAGCATTCTCCATGCTTTCCCGATCCGTTCTGTATAAACCAGCGTCAGCATTGCTGCATAAAAAGTCACATCGCTGACTTCCAGCAAAACAGGATGATAAAAAGCATAGATTCCGCCAAAATCCTCCCTGCCGATAAACGCAGAGCTCAGCTGGACCTGGTAATATTTTGTAAAGATTTCATTTAATTGGGAAAAGTCACGCTTTTCTACCAATTCCTTCAGGCTGTGTCTGCTTTCTGAAATGCGCGCCTCCAGATCCATCACCGTACTTTTTGCCAGCAGAAGATTGCGCTTATACTGAAGGCGGTGGTTCCGCTTCGCACCTGCAAGAGAATAGATCTTGCGCCAGATGGAATCTCTGCGAAGCCTGCCCTTGCGGATTCCCGGCAGATAATCATCCCGAAGCTCTTTATAGGTAATTCCCTCTACCGTAACCGCATCGTGGGATTCTCTTTCCCCATGGGGCGGAATATAGGACCATTCATCTCCGTAATGCCAGATCAGATAGTCACTCATTCTGTGCGGCACCATTACCTTTGTGTTCTCAAAGTTCATATATTTTACAGGAAACATCATGTCCTTGTCAAAAAGGAACGGACAGCCACCCCAGCGCATTGCATAGCGCGGACAATCCTCTTCCTTATAGGAATACATGATCTTTTCCAGTTTCTTCAATGTGCGGTCTTTCCCCAGAAATGTATAGGAAAAAAGCCAGCGCAGATAGGCTGTCACTGGAATTTCCCAGCGGGCACCATATACAACAACCATATTTACCAGCTCAGAGTAGATCATCATATGAGTTCTGTATTTCTCATATTCCTTATCATCTGCGGGAATGGGATCCAGGGTGAGCACGTCGATGATCTCACCGGCACTGTCCCTGCCGATAATCTGATGCTTGTGAAGGGCGCAGCTGTCCGTAGCAACATACCTTGGAAAAGTATTGGTATAGCTGCGGTCTACGTCCACACACTGAAGGGCGCGGTGCTCCGGAAGCACGGATCCGGAAATTTCCACCAGTTTGTTCCAGTCGTCTCTGGGCATATAGATGTCCACATCATCATCCCAGGGAATAAATCCCTCGTTTCGCACAACACCGATGGCTGTTCCTCCCGCCATCACATATCTCAGATTATTCTTTTTACAGATCTCATCCAGCTCACGAAAAAGCTGCAGCAGATGTTCCTGTTTCTCTGTCATTGGTTATCCTCTCTGGTTTATGATTTCCAGAATGTCTGCCAGAGTCTCTGATTCCTCATTAAAAAGTCTGGTACATTCCGTTCTCTCATCACTGATCATAATAAGCAGCTCCTGCAAAAGGTAACGGAGGCCATTGCCTTCGAAGTTAAAGCAGTACCGCTTCAGTCCCTTGCTGTCGTCTATCTTTGCCTCAAAATATCCTGTATTCCACCAGTCTCCCGGGATGGTCACACGGCCTTTCGTACCGATCACAACAAACTCATCCTCCACATCTACTGTGGTGCCAATCTCGATTGTAGCAAGAGCATCCTGATATTTCATGGTAATCATATCGTAAATGCAGTTTCCAGATCTGTCCTTCACCACATTGGAATTCACTTCCTGGTAATTTCTGCCCAGTATCTTGATAATAGCACACAAAGGCAGAACTGCAGTTTCGGAAAAACTTCTTCCTCCTTCGAAATGGTCCTGGGAAATAGAGCATTTCACACACACAATATCGCCCACCAAGGCGCTGTGTGTCTGCCAGACAAGCTGGTTAAAGGCCCGCAGATACACCAGATTTATTTTCTCCACAAGAAGTACATGACGGGCTGCTGCAAGTGCAAACAGATCCTTCAGCTTCTCCTTATTCTCTGTCATAGGCGCATCACTTATCACATATTTTCCAAGCTCCAGGGATCTGCGGATGTATTTCTCCCTCTTAGGCTGCTCGGTTTTGATATAAACTATGTCTACCTGGGACAAAAAGCAGTCAAATCCCTGCTGCCATTCCCCATTATCTGCCTCCACGCTGTAATAGGAATCCAATTCATATTTGTCACAAAACGACTCCGCTGCCTCTGCATTTTCAGAAAAAACGCACTCCACATGAAGACCGCTGACATATTTTGTCTCCCACACAATCCCATTATCCTGGTCATTATCTGTAACTACACCCACGGTGTAAGTGGTTCCCTCACCGCGCAGCTTGGTGCTGGAAATATTCTTGGTACGCTCCAGGTACACCACATCACAGTAATTCTTAAGATAGTCAAATTTGCCGCGCCAGTCAGAACCAAGTACCAGAAGGTCTACCTTATACTTGATGATATCGCTAAGCTTCTGCCCCTGGTACTCCTCGATGATGATCTCATCTGCAAAACCGGTACGGCGTACGTTCTCAATTCTTTTCAGAAGGCTGTCCCGCACGTTCAGCTTACCACGCTCAATATCGTAGCTCTCGCTGGTTACGCCCACGATCAGATAATCGCCCAATGCTTTCGCTCTTTTTAAAATATTATAATGTCCCTCGTGGAACAGGTCAAAAGTTCCGTAAGTGATTACTTTTTTCATCGTATTTCCCCTTAAAACCCCTGCTGTCAGCTTCACCCTGCAGTAAAATACTCCCTTTCATTCCCCCGGTTACTGTTCATAGCCTGAGCAGCAACAAATCCGAACCAGCTGCCGTCCGGGACTAATAAATACATTTAGTATAACACAGTTTGCATAGTAAGTCATTATGAAAGAATATCTGCTTTACAAAAAATATTCCCGGGTTTAACAAAAATACAACTCTTTTTTACTGTGAAACCACTGAACTGCTGCCTCTTTCTTAATAAGAAAAGAAAGACAATCCGTCAGGACTGCCCTTCTTCATGATCTTCTTTCTCTTCTGCATCAAAGGAGGTATCCCATGTGGCAGCCAGCTCTTCGATAGCCATTCTTCGCTGAGCCAGTACTGCAAACCGGTCTTCCTCTTCACTATCATATTCGTCTTCCAGACCTTCATCCTCAACCTTCTTCTCACGTTTGAAAAGAATGAATGTGATCAGTCCCATAACATTGGTATAGACCCAGTCCACCGGAAGACTTCCAAGTATCAGTACAAACAGAACTGACACTCCAAACAACGCCCATACATTCATCAGCTGCGGAATATTAAGGATCATAAGTCCGTTCATCAGAATCATGATAGGATAATGGAAAAAGTAAATTCCCATTGTGTTTCTTCCCAGGAAAATAAATGGATGGCGTTTATCCGGCATCAGCATCAGCAATGCGAAAATAACCGTAAAGGAAATCAGATACATCATTCCTCTGACTACCATTCCCTGCACATTGTCCATTCCACTTGCAAGATAGGAATGATTGCCTCGGAAAAGGTCTACCGGAATATTATTTCCGATCATATAATTGGTCGCCACAAACAGAAGAATGATCACGAAAAGTGCAACCACGATCTTGCCTTTAAATTTGCGGATCACCTTGGTGTATTCACTCTTCCATAAATATCCTGCCACAAAAAACGGGAAAAATACCACAATTCTTGAAGCTGATAAAAATGTACTGAATTCCATTCTGGTTCCTGCCCACAGCGCAAAAATAATGCTGAGAGGTACAATAAACCTTATTTTTCCAAATGCTTCTATGGTCAGACGGTATGCAAACAACGCAAGCACATACCACATAACGGTTCCGGAAGGACGGAGCAGTTCATAATCCATTCTATTTCCCAGCCAGATCTGCGCTGCCCAGGTAAGTGTATAGCCCAGAATATATGGAATCAATAAATTCTTAACATTCTTCATCACATCCTGAGGCTTCTTGGACAGATAACCGGAAATAAATATGAACGCCGGCATATGAAATATGGTAATTCCATACCACACAAAACGAACAACCTGATCTGCTTTAACCAGCTGGAATGCAATAATGTGATTAAAAACCACCAGAAAAATTAAAAATATTTTTATATTATCCACAAGGTAGGAATATGGGATTTCCTGTTCCTTCGTATTCTTGCTCATTTTAGCCACCTTTATACTTTGACATAATTATTTTCAGACATGTCAGTTTTATGAATAAAGGATAACATATTTTTGTGGTTTTTGGAATAACTTTTTAATATTTTAACGTGTTTTGAAATATTTTCCTGTGGTTTTGTGTTACTGATGAACCGCAATAATGTATTATTTCATTTCTCCAAAAACCTGCTGGTGCAGTTTGCGCCCTGTAGGTGTTGCCGCCAGGCCACCCTCTGCTGTTTCTTTAAGGGCAGTGGGCATCACATCTCCTACCTTTTTCATAGTCCAGATCACCTCGTCAGCCGGAATTGCACTTCGGATTCCGGCCAGAGCCAGTTCTGCTGCCACAAATGCCCCAGCTACGCCTGATGCATTTCTCTTAATGCATGGAATTTCAACCAGCCCTGCAACAGGGTCACATACAAGACCCAGAATATTTTTTAGGGCAGTGGCTACTGCCGACTGGATCATATCAGGTGTGCCGCCGGCTAGTTCCACAATTGCCGCCGCTGCCATGGCAGATGCAGAACCACACTCAGCCTGACAACCTCCCTGCGCTCCTGCAAGTGAAGCATTGTTGGCAATTACCATTCCTACTGCAGATGCTGTAAAAAGGGACATGACGCATTCCTCTTCTGTAAGCTGGTACTGCTCCTGCATGGTGAGTACAGCTGCCGGTACAATGCCGCAGCTTCCTGCTGTAGGCGCTGCTACGATTCTTCCCATAGAAGCGTTCAGTTCTGATACTGCAAGTGCACGATAGAGGGCTCCTCCAAGAAGGGGGCCTGTAAGATTTTTCCCTTGCTCTACAGCAGTGCGCATGCGATAGGCATCTCCACCAGTGAGGCCGCTTGTGCTTTTCAGATCCGGGGCGCTACCAGGCTGGATACAGGATGCCATAACCCGATAGTTTTCCCTCATTTTTTCATATATTTCCTGCTTCGGCAGTTCCATCTGCTCCGCCTGCTGCTCCAGAACCAAAGCGGACAGACGACAGTTGTTCTCCTTCGCTGCCTTCAGCAGGGATTCTATTGAGTGGTAGTTTAGATCCACAGTGAATTCTCCTTTACCGTATTTTTAGTGGGGTGAGATGTTTTTCAAAAAGGGACGCATTTGGGCAATGTCGGCTGGAACTTCGACCCACTAACTAGCAATTTATACACGCTCTAACATCGTACTAGAATATATATTCTCCAGCCGGTTAATCTTCTCATTGAGTTCCGAGACAAAGTGACTGTCGCTCTCGATAGTCATTACCGCCACACCACCCTTGGTCTCACGCGCCAGGTGGAAATTGCAGATATTCACCCCATACTCTGCCATCAGCTCTGTAACTGCAGCAATCGTCCCTGGTGCATCCTTGTGAAGCACGATCAAAGCAGGATTCTGCCCGGTAAGGGCAACCTCCATTCCATTCACCCGGGTGATCAGGATATTCCCCCCGCCAATACTGCTGCCCCGAAGAGACACCTTTTCCCCGTCTGCTGCAGTCAAAGTGATCTCCGCAGTATTCGGGTGCGTATTCTCCAGTTCACCAGTCTCAATCTGAATTTCCAGTCCCTCCTTTTTCGCCACATCAAGTGAAAAGCGGATACGCTCATCATCTGTCTGCATTCCCAGTATTCCCGCTACAAGAGCCTTATCCGTGCCGTGTCCCTTATAGGTTTTCGCAAAAGAACCATGCAAAAATATGTGCGCTTTCACCGGAGTTTTTCCAAGAAGAGCCCTTGTCATCAGACCGATCCGGGCTGCTCCCGCAGTATGTGAGCTGGACGGTCCGATCATAACCGGCCCCAGAATGTCAAATACATTCATACTTATTTTCCTCTTCCTTTTATTCATCCGCTGCCTTTTTTCGTTTCCGGCAGCCTGCAGATGTTTTCACGTTACCGCTCACATCTGCACTGTTATTGTTCCATCTTAACATTAAAACATACCTTTTACAACATGGATAAAGGGTAACTGTTTACTTCTTGTTTACTGTTCACTCCATTCACAGTAACGCGCTTCGCAATGCACAATACTCCCGATAAATAATCTTATGTTTCCTTTCTACCTGGACTGTGGTAAAATAGTTCTATGTAAATCGCCTGGAACCATTCCGGCAAGACTATTTTCAGATTTCTTTATGAAAGGCACACAATTCATGAAACGAGTGATTACTTACGGTACCTTTGATTTACTTCACTATGGGCACATTAATCTGCTGCGCAGGGCGAAAGCTTATGGTGACTACCTGATCGTAGCTTTATCTACAGATGAATTTAACTGGAACGAGAAGCATAAAAAATGCTATTTCTCTTATGAAAAAAGGAAATCCCTGCTGGAAGCCATCCGCTACGTAGATCTGGTAATTCCGGAGGAGAACTGGGAGCAGAAGGTAAGTGATATTAAAGAATACCACGTAGATACCTTTGTTATGGGTGACGATTGGGAAGGGAAGTTTGACTTTCTGAAGCCTTACTGTGACGTGGTGTACCTGCCGAGGACACCTGAGATTTCTACTACGCAGATTAAGGCGGATCTGCAGAAGTAGGAAGCATTGGTAATTATATAGTCAGAGATTTCGTATGATTCATGCAGGTTACGAAATCTCTGACTTTTTTATTTCATGACAGCAATGTGCGCGCGATTTTTCCCGGACTACTTAGCAAAACGGATCATATTCCAGCTGTGTTTTCCAAGCACAGTACTTAATTTACCGCCGTCAATCCGGCTTGCAGCGGATTTCACAGGCACAATCTTTTCGGGATCCGCTTCTGTATTTACAGCTTTCATATCGTCATTGGTAAGTACAATATGTTCTTTCACCTGATAGCTTTCAAACTGGCGCAAATCGCAGCTTACCTCCAGATCTTCCTCAAGACTTTTATTCACTGCAAAAATTGTAAGAGTATCTTTCTCCTCATTCCATACGCACACAGAATCCAGATAGGAAACGTCACAGTAATTCCTGCTGTCGTATACCGGAGCCAGTACCTGTGTATTCAACACAGTTCCTCGTCCGAAAATGCTTGTGTACATATATGGATAAAAGATAGTCTGACGCCATGCACCTGTATCGGAGGTCATGATCGGCGCGATTACATTTACCAGCTGTGCCAGGCATGCCATTTTCACACGGTCTGCATGGCGAAGTAAAGTGATCAGCATGCTTCCAACCAGAAGGGCATCTTCGAAATTATAAATATCTTCAAGCTGATGTGGAGCCTGTCCCCATTTTTCCAATTTCTCGTCGGCCGCATTGCTGTGATACCACACATTCCACTCATCAAAGGAAAGATTAATGCGCTTTTTGCCATGCTTTTTCGCACGGACAGCGTCGCAGATGCTGACTACGCCGGAAATAAAGTCATCCATCCCTTTGGAATTTGCAAGAAAATCAGGGGTGTCATCAGCAGCATTGCCGTAATACTGGTGAAGGGACATATAATCCACCAGATCATAGCATTCGTCCAGAACCGTGTACTCCCAATCTCCAAATGTCGGCATCATCAGATTGGAGCTTCCGCAGGCAACAGTCTCAATCTCCGGATCCAGCATTTTCATAATGCGGGAGGTCTCCGCTGCTGTTCTTCCATATTCATATGCCGTCTTGTGTCCCATCTGCCATGGACCATCCATTTCATTTCCCAGACACCAGGTCTTAATGTTATGCGGCTCTGCATGACCATTGGCCTTACGCATGTCGCTGTAATAGGTACCGCCCTTAAAATTACAGTATTCCAGAAGATTTCTGGCTTCCTCCGGTCCTCTTGTTCCAAGATTCACTGCCATCATAATATCTGTGTCTGCTTTCTTCGCCCAGTCTACGAACTCGTCCAGGCCAAAGTGATTGTTCTCGATCACACCCCAGGCAAGTTCCGGTCTGGCAGGTCTTAGCTCCTTCGGTCCAACACTGTCTTCCCATTTAAAACCGGAAACAAAGTTGCCTCCCGGATAACGGACAATCGGAACCTGAAGTTCCCTTACCAGTTCCAGAGTATCTTTACGAAAGCCCTGCTCGTCAGACAGCGGGCTGCCCTCCTGATAGATTCCTTCATAAACAGCACGTCCCAGCTGTTCAATAAAAGAACCGAAAATCCGCTTATCCACCTTGCCGGTGAGGAAATATTTATCGATGATGATCTGTGCTTTTTTCATGGTGTCCTCCTTATATGGTGCCAGTTGTATGGCATTTTTCTGCTCTTTATGTATCTATTATTTTAATGGCATACGATTTTTTTACCAGTTTTTTTCTTCCGATATAGTTGACTTTTTTTCCGATAACGATTACAGTGAAAAAAATGGTGAAAGGAGTCCGGATCATGAATTTTCACGAATCTGCAGACAGGGATTTTTCCATTCAGTTCTGCGAATACAACTATTCAAACCCTGATTATGATCAGATCTACCGTCCCAATGGAAGCGGAGACTATCTGTTTTTGCTTTTTAAGACACCTATGAAGGTTTATCTGGACAAAAAGCTCAATATTTCCAAGGAAAATGCATGTATCCTCTATGCTCCCGGATATGAGCAGCATTATAAGGCTGTTCACAGATTCCGGAACAGCTACCTTCATTTTTCCTGTAAGGCAGATCTGAAAAAACAATATGGAATCCCGCTTAATACTGTTTTTTATCCGGGAAACTGTGAAGAGATTGACGCCTGCATCCGGCTCCTTCACAAAGAACATATAGCAAATGATTTATTTTCCGATGAATACGAGTATACTCTCTTTCAGCAGCTTATGATTACAATTGCAAGGGGACTTAGAAGCCATCAGATACATGGAAGTGGAACAGAAGGAGACAGTCTTTATTCTGCATTTCGAAAGCTTCGGCTGGAAATGCTCACGAACTACGCTAAGCCATGGGACACCACAGAGCTTTGTAAAAAGGCCAGTCTGGAAAAAAGCCAGTTCTATTCCTGCTATCAGAAATTTTTCCAGAGTACCCCTCATGCAGATTTGCTTCAGATCCGTATGGATAAGGCAAAGAACCTGCTGACAAATGAAGCACTGACTGTCCAGCAGATTGCGCAGATGTGCGGATTTTCAGATTTTTCCCATTTCAGCAGATATTTCAGAAAACAGGTAGGATGCTCTCCCCTGCAATGGCGCAGGAAAATGGGAGAGCCCCACTAGAGCGTGTTTGAAAAAGGCTCTAATACTTTAACGATATTTCCAGATTCCGTGAAGTGCATAGGACAAAAAGAAACAGGCACTTCTCAGCGGCCCATAGCCAACGTAACGGTACACCTGATAGGTCATGATGGCAGATTTGGCTTTGTTTCTTGACTTTCCGCCCTGAGACAGGCGATATTTCAGATAGGGCTTATTGATTCCTGTGGCATGTCCGTATTTTCGCACCACCTTCAGCCAGGTGATATAATCCTCATGGCTGTCATCATGCTCCATCGGAAATTCCAGCGCCACCTCACGGAGAATCAGAACGGAAGAACAGTTAATGCTGTTATGTTTCAGAAGCTCATGATAATCCAGCCTGGATTTAACCGGAATATACTTGCCTGTAAAGGTTCCGTCCGGATTCATGAGATCACGTCCTGTGGAGCAGATTACATCACCGGTCATTTCAAGAGCGGCCAGCTGTGCCGCCAGCTTTCCTTCTTCCCACCAGTCATCTGCATCCAGAAATGCCACATATCTACCTTTCGCAACAGACACACCACAGTTACGGGAGCCGGCAGCACCGAGATTTCGCTCATTTTTTATATAAACAAAATCCGGTCTGTTTTCCCATGGAATGAGAACTTCCCGGGTTCCATCAACAGAGCCGTCATCAATGATAATCAGCTCCAGTGGTACATCCTGCGCATAAACAGACTGCACTGCCCGGGCGATGTATTTCTCTCCATTATATACAGGCATGATCACAGATACCGCTGGTCGTATTTCTTCCCCTGATGCCCTCTTGGACTGCTGCGTTTTTTCTGCATTTTTCACTCGTAGTCCTGGTTCTGTAAGTTCCATTTGTAACTCCTCTTATCTTTCACATTCTATCATTATAAAACATCCGATTTCTTAAATACACACTTATCTTTAAAGAAGATCTTTATCAATAATCTGGTAGTTAGCCCGGTGTATGTACAGTGCCTTCCCATCGACCATAAGCTTTGTCATTTTCGGCAAATCGTCCGGAATTTCCCAATAGACATTATCCCCGGAAAATGCGGCGATAGGCTGTCCAAGCTGGGATTTGATGACCACAACCCTGGATTTGCCGAAATCATTTTTATACCGATTCAAAACCCTCGCCAGAGCTGCATTATCCGTAATCCCTTTTCCGCCGTTACTGTTGACCTCGTCTAATGAAAAATCCACCTCCGGTTCCAGCCCATTCTGCACAAATACACAAGTATCTCCGCAGCTTTCGATTTCTTTTCCATCAATGGTAATGGTGATTACTGAAGACAGATCATAGCCGGTTACTGCTCTTCCATCGCTGTCATAGCTGACGGTTTCGATTTTATTTCCGGTAATGCTGATTTTCTTTCCAGAGGTTTTCAAGGTCTGATTCCCATAATTATCATAGGTATATACGGTATAATTGTTTCCGATCAATGAGCCATGAATTTCATTAATAATGGAACCCAGCTTACTGCAGCCGGTGAGCGCAACTACCAGAATTGCGGTCAAAAGGGCTACGAATATCCTCTTCTTTTTCTTTTGCATTTTTCTTCTCTCCATGTATTTTATGTTTGATATGCTTCTGCTATAACTTGAATCAAAAGATACTTACAGATTTATAGTAGCATGACAAATCACAGAACACAAGATGAATCACTGTCCCACGTTTTAAATTATTTTAATTCAAGTTATCTGTTTGTCCCTTAACCAGTAACCACTTCGCGATGCACAGAAATCATGTATTCACATGATTTAGCGCCATTCTTACGCCAAACCAAACTCCACCAGTAACTTATTTCGATACTCCCGATCGGTGCTTGCTTTTAACAGCTCGCTGATACGGTCTGCCAAAATAAGTTTCTCACTCAAGGTCGCCATTTCGTCTTGACCTTCCTGTCGGCCTTCCAGGCGTCCTTCCAATCGCCCTTCCTGCCGTCCTTCCAATCGTCCTTCCTGTTCTCCTTCTTGTCTGCTAACTCGTAGCATCTCTTTAATCGCTTTACACATGTCAAATCCACCTCCTTTGGATTGTACTTCCTGTTTGAGCAGCCTCAGCCGATATATAAAAGAGAGCTCGCAGCGGTATATTCGGCATATGGGTCGACTGGTGCTCCTTCTTTTGGAAAAAATCAGATAATACAAACCTCATTTAACATTCAACAACCAACAATTACATTCAGAACTCCTGCCTTTTTCATTTTCAACGGATTTAAAATTATAAATTTCCAAAATATTATTAGATAAATCAGATAGAAGATATACTATTTGATATATCAAAAATATATTTTTCATTATAATAACATTGTGATCTAGAGTTTACAAGTGCTTTATTTTGTTTCACTCAAAAGCATCAGAAAATATGAATTACTGGCTTTCAGGCGCAGCTTGTACTAATAATTTTACATTAGTTGATATCTTGTTTTGGATAATTATTGTCTTTTTGTTCGATTCGCAAATGTTACGAAAATTACAGCTTATTTTGTCGAAAATGCAAATGGATTTCTAAAAGGCTATATGCTATCATTAAAAAGAAAAAATATGCTTTTTATCAACAAATACATAAGAAAAAGGGATGTTTATGAAAAGAAAATTGAAGTCTGACAGAGGTTTTACGCTGGCAGAACTTTTAATCGTTGTTGCAATAATTGGCGTACTGGTTGCCATCGCCATTCCAATCTTTACAAGTCAGCTTGAGAGAAGCCGTGAAGCGGTGGATCTTTCGGATGTCAGGTCGGCTTATGCAGAAGTGATGATGGCGGCGATTACGGGGGATACCAGTGCTACGTATACGAAAGACAGCGGACAGAAAATATACAAAGAAACAGATGGTACCTATTCTATTATGGTAACGCCTCTAAAGCAACAGAAAGATGGCTGGCAGACACCGTTGCCGATTACCATTGGTGGAGTATCTTCGAATGCCGGAGACACATATTGGAAAGGTATTCCTGGGCCAAAAGGATATTGTGTAATTACATATCATCCACCGACAAGTACAAAGGATGAATATGTTTCGTTTTATTGGAATGGTGGAACGAATAGTGGTAATAGCGGTTCTGGAGGAGATAATACTAATCCGGCTACACCAACACTAACTCCCACTCCGGGAACAAATAATGGGAATAATACTAGTGGAGGTGGTTCTTTAGATTCCTATCATGTAGTTGATTGGCCATCAGTTCCTAATGATGACAAAACTCATACTCTCCAACTTGAAATAGGTCAAATTATACGTTATGGAAAAATGTATTTTATTTCCGCTGCAAAAAAACCATATACTTACAGCCAAGGATGGAGTACAACGCCTGATTCAGATGCATTTAAGGAGGTTTTAGTACAAGTTTCTAATAAAGTTTATACCTCTAATCAAGCAATGAATGGAAAATTATCCAACGTACAATTTGGTGATATATATCAATGTGTAAATGGTGATATGTATATTTTTCATTCAAGGTATTTTCATGATCCTCTTGTACCTCCAACAAGTGGTACTGACTGGATTAAAATTCTTAAATAAAAGTCGCTGTAAAATAAACTAATAGCTAAAATTTTATGCAAATATTTATATATTATTTAGGTGATTATAAAAAGCCTCTAAAAATATGGTATTAAAAAAACACACAATTTGTATGCAAGTATATATGTAGAAATAAAGACTCTCTGATTAACCAAATATCCTGTTCAAGTCCATTGCAATATTAAAATGCAATGAACTTAACAGGATCAGCTCTGTTACTTTCTTCTTTTCCGTATTTTTGCGCTCCATTTCAACTCCAGCAACTTTTCCGACATCATATTTCTCCCTATGCCGAAGCTCTTCTTCCTCTTTTCGGTTATGTTCGCAAATTTTAAACATCCGCACAGACTGTGTGTTTAGTTATTTACTTGTATAAAAGAGACTGACGTAATGCATACCGGACCTTTTCCCACTTGACTTCTCGGAACTTCAAAAGAAATTCTCACATCATCATCACGCCCTTCTTCATGCGTATAATCAAATTCATATTTCCCCAATTTTTGAACATTTCGTTCGAGGTAGGTATTATTGCCATTTCTATTAGATAATCTAACCTTTAGATTCGCGCCGCACTCTTCTATATTAACAACAAGTTTGTATTTTTTATTCGCCTGTAACATAATCGTTCCATCGCCACCCCGTTTTAGCACACTATCCTTATAAGAAGGCGTTAGAATTGCCTTTCCATTCTCTAACTTCGCGTTAATAACCTTCCATTCGGATGTGCTATCCCAGGAACTACTATCTATCAGGATATTATTTCCCCCATTTGAGCCGCTATCACCATTTTGGCTTTGCCCCTCAAACTTAACGTAAACTGTTTCTGTATCAGCACGATATTCTACCCACGCCTGTGTCCCTGGGATTCCTTCAATAACAGAAAAATTTCCCAGACTATTGGGGATTGTCTCAGTTTGCCAGTCTGGCTGTTTTTGCCTGAGATTGATTTTTTCAAAATCTTTTCCATCAATATTCACATTTCTATCGACTGTAATTGCTTCAGCCATAACCTGTGCATACTGTGCCCTTATATTTGCAGCATCGGCTGCTTCTCGGCTTTTTTCAAGCTGGCTGGTAAATATGGGAATACCTATTGCCACCAATACTGCTATTATGGCAACAACAATGAGAAGCTCTGCCAGTGTAAAACCTTTTCTTTTTTTCTTCATAGTTCCTTTACTCCATAAACGGACATGTCTCCTACCGGCGACATTACTATATATATGCCTGAATTAGTCAACTACAATTGTAATTCTTAGAAAGAGTAACATATAAGACCGTGAAGCACAATGTAATAAATGAAAATGCTAAGGTTGATATCAGAAAAGCAGACCAGAAATGACTTCTGGCCTGCCCGGTAAAAAGAATTATTTAAATTGAAATCACCCAAATTTCCTCATATTACTAAGGTCTGTCAGGTCGATCATCTGTGTTTCGCCGACTTCACCGGTTGGGCTCATCGGGCATACGGCGTAATTTCGTGTTTCGCTTCCTATCGTAAGTTTAGCCACATAATGCCAGCGAGACCATTCCTCAGTGCCTCTCTGATAATCACCATAACAATTGTGAATATCATCAAACCCACCGATTAACTTTGCAAATTCACAAAGGGCTGCCGGTGATGTGCAGGAATCCCAACGATAAGATACAAAAAATGGAGTATTAGGTTCTGCTGCCAGAGATACCAGATAATTTCCATGTACCGTTACATATTTGAAGCGACCTGGCTCTGTGAGGTAATCACTTACAGCATCCATTTTTTCAAATGGAGTCATACCGGAAGTTGTAACTTTATTGATAATGTCAGTCATCCATGCTTTCTCAGCCTGGTCATAATCCATAACATTTAATGCCACTGTTTTTGCAACCGTATAACCAGACATGGAGTATTCCCGGAATTCGATATTGTAAGTTCCTGCTTTTTCAAAATATACATATCCGATATAACCGCCTTTTACTTTTTTCAGGGAAGTGGTCTCGGAATCGCCGTTTTCATAAGGAATATCATCATATATGTGCGTTGATCCACCTGAATACACATTTATCAAAGGGCTTTCTCCATCACAGATCAGTCTAAAAGAATTTAGATCCTGATTGTCTGTTTTTATAAAAAGAGGTTTGATACACTGTGTGTAAATATCTGCTTTCTGCTTGTCCAGACCATAAATTTCATAGGTATATTTAGCAGGTGTTGTGCCTTTCGTATCATATATTGGCAAATCTACTTTACGAATTTCGCTCCACGGTCCAACGACTTTTACATTATTGCGGATGGTGTAAGAACGTACTTTTGCATAATAACTGCGGCCTGAGTCTAAATAATAGAAACTCACACTTCCTATCCCGTCATCTTCACCGATTGTTCGCATATCCTGAACACTGTATGCAAACTTATCATTGTAAGAAAGATAACCTTCGTAACCAACATAAGGATCTGACTGGGAAAAAGTTCCCGGGCAGTTTAAATCCACCCATCCGTCACCATAATCTATTGACTTGATGTTTGGAACAGGAAGGGTGCTGTCAACGGTTTCAGATGTCACTACATAAGAAGTCTCAATATGCGGATTGTATAGCTTCTGGGTAACTGAAACCGTGGAAGTAATTTTTTGTCCATAAATATCCGTGATGGTAATCACGCATTTCCCAGGCTCAAGTGTCGCAAATAAGCGGCTATTTCCGCCTTCAGCTTCATCTGTGGAATATACAACAGCCGGATCAGAAATATTAATGTCTTTGATTCCATTTGACGTTTCAATCTCATAATATCTTCCGCTTTCCAGGGTTATATTTGCTTTTCCCTCTTCGAGCGTTAATTTCGGAACCGGCTTAGGGGTAGGCGTTGTATTTGAAGTATTTCCTTTTGACTTTCCGCTTGTTTTGCAATGTTCTGTGGAAGACCATTTGGAATAATATTTATTTCCTTTAATGGCCATGTAGGTACGGGCCTGCATATAATATGTAGTTCCGGCTTTCAGTCCATTGAGGAAAACGGTGTTGTTTTTGTTTCCTTTGACTGTTATGGTTTTCGCATTTTTCAATTTGGAATTTGTGGCATAGCGCAGCTGGTAACCGCTGGTCTGAGCGGTTTGCCTTTTTATTATCACACTGACAGTCTTTTTTCCAACATAACCACCCATTACCTGGGTCTTTGGAGGCAAAATGGTAAACTGCTTTTTCACTTTGCCGGTATAAGCACCTTTTCCAATAATCTGGACAGTGTAGGTGCCTACCTTTTTGCAGCCTTTAGAGTACTTTAAAACATAGTTTTTTTTCTCTTTCAGGACTTTGCCTTTATAGGTGACGCTTACCTTCGGGCGCTGGGCTTTTTGATTGTAGGTGAGTTTGGTGGCTGATAATTTGATTTTGGTGTTTTTCACATTTACCTTTGCTGCAGCAAATACCTGGCTTGTACTGCACAGCAGAAGCAGGGAAATGATGAGGCAAAGACGAACCAGCCGATGAAGGTGGTGATTCTTTTTCATAGATTTTTTGCTCCTTCCTATGATATGTTCATTAGACTATCACAGAATATTTGTTTTGATTTTAGCACTTGATGGGGGAATTAACAAGTAGAATGGGGTGCAAAGAAAACATTAAGAATATCCAATGCAATTTATAGTTAAAAGCCCAAAATTGCGTTGGATATTCCTTTTCATATTGGCTTATAAGCCATCATATTTTGACATTTTCATTCCTGCTAATTTCAAAACATGTTCTCTGCTAATTTTCAGCAGTTCTGCAATCTTTTCAATGCCCATTCCATCCTGAAGTAGTGAATTGACAATTTCTTTTGTTTTCAATTCCTTTCCTTCCTGTATTCCCTCTTGTATTCCTTTTTGTATTCCTTTTTGTATTCCACTTTGCTCACCAGCCTCAAACTCAGCTTTTCTCAGTTTACGTTCTTCCTCTTCTTTGTCATATTCAAATATACTCACTGCGATAACCTCCGCTCTATTTTTCCGAAGAAATTCTTCCAGAATTTCCTCCTGAATACATTCATCTACAGCTTTTTTTACAGCTGTTTCCAGTTGCATATATTTTGCATATTTACGAACCCGCGCTACATATATTGCATATTCCCTTAGTATCTGGCACTGTTCCATCAATTCCCTATTACTACCTTCATTGATATTCAAAGTTACTACTTTAAGTTCAAGTTTCGGTTCACTGGATATATTCTCATATGCTTCTGACAAACGGTTCTCCCATCTGTCTTCTTTCCGCTCTGTACCATTATAAAATACAATAAAGTTCGGTGCCGGTATTTTCTGCAATGCTGATGAATATAAAGACTTCTTATTCACCAGCTTCTGGTATTCAGCGGATATGTAAAAAAGATCCCGTAAGGGCATATTCGGTGTGTATGTTGACTGATGCTCATACAGGAAAAGATTGGTGTCAATAATAAACGACAGATCATTTTTCATTCCCATATAAATCGCATTCTCAAGTGTGACAATCTCCAGGTCTTCCGGATTCATATAGGATGTTCCATTAATCGCATTATAAAGCGATAACAGATTCTTTCGATCTGAAAATAGCATCCGGAATATCGTGTCCTTGTAGTTTCTGTTTACCATAGGCTGGTCCTCCTTTTCTTTGCAGGAGTCAGAAAAGACAAGCTAAGCATACATACCTTTCATTCAGAACTCCTGCTCTTCTTCGTTAATGGGTTAAAAAGCATGGATTTCTGATGTGTGATTAGATAAATCAGATGGCGGATATGCCTTGAACTATATGAGAAATATGCTTTTTATCATAATAACATTGAAGTTCTTGATTTACAAGTACTTTTCGAAAATCTGCTAAATTCTTCCGCTTTCTTTCTTCACAGCCTATTCCCCTGGTAACGGGAATGATTTTTCAAACACGCTCTAATCCGTCACCAGCCTTACGCCATCCATAAACAAAATCTCACACCCCTTATCACCCCCAATTATAATTTCCCCAATCACCATTCTCGTCTTCCTCGCCACCAGGAACCAGGAAGGATACTTTTCGGTCAGCTCTTTCATCTGTGCTGCACGTAAGCGCTCCAGGGCATTTCCCTGGGAAATATCTTTCTCCCAGTCTGGCAGAAGATTTTCTCTCTGGGATACCAGCTGTGCCCAGGCAGAGCTTACATATTCTTCCAGCTTATGCCCCTCAACAGGCTTGGCTTTACAAAATCCGCCCTTTTCTTTGCCGGAATGTATGCACCGCCACACACTTTTGCTGCTTTTCTTCACCAGCCTTCCCCCACAGCACCCACAAAAAATTTTTCCATAAAAAGGTTCCAGACTGCAGCTTCCCAATTCCCGGATCTGATGATTCCGTTTAAACTCTTTGATTCTGTTGATTTCCAGCTGTGCCGCGTCCCATATTTCCCGCTCTATGATTGCTTCATGATCATTTTCCACATAATACTGGGTCAGTTTTCCATCGTTCTTTTCCAGCTCTTTCGTAAGAAAATCCCGGATATAATACTTCTGCATAAGCAGATCTCCCTTGTACTTTTCATTTTGAAGGATGCGAACGACCGAAACCGCAGCCCAACGAGATTCTCCATGCACGCCCGAAACATTTTCGGTATTCAGCATTCGTGCTATTTCAGATGGCTGCCACCCCTCCAGAAACTCACGAAAAATCCGCCGCACCACTTTCGCCTGCCCTACATTTATCACCAGATGCCCCGCCTCATCCTTATCGTATCCCAGAAAACAAGCGGCATTAATGTGAGGGATTCCCTGCTGAAACCTGGAACGGATTCCCCACCTGGTGTTTTCGGAAATATTTCGTGATTCCTCCTGGGCCAGACTGGAAAGAATGGTAAACAAAAGCTCACCAGACGACTCCATCGTGTTAATCCCCTCTTTTTCGAAAATCACCGGAATCCCAAGGCTCTTCAAATATCTTGCGTAATGCAGACAATCCCGGGTATTCCGGGCAAAACGGCTGATAGATTTGGTAATCACCAGATCTACTTTTCCCGCCTCACAAGCCGCGATCATGCTGCGAAAGCCTGCCCTTTTTCGCGTACCAGTACCGGAAATCCCCTCATCGGAAAAGATTCCGGCAAGCTGGTATTCCTCTTTTTCATTAATATAATCTGTGTAATATGCGATCTGATTGGCAAAAGAGCCCAGCTGCTCTTCCTGTTCGGTAGACACCCTGCAATATGCTGCCACTCTGCATTGGGAACTATTGGCAGATTTAGCGTTTCCATTCGTCTGGCTTGGAGGAATAACCGTAAGTTTCTTTTCCATCTATAAGCTCCTTTCCGATATATGCTGAAAAACTGATGTTCCGAAGCGGGGAAAGCTTTTCATCTGGTATGCGGACCCCTTTGCAAAAATCCTTTCCTTTTCGGCTGAGACCATTGCAGATCCACCAGACAGAGTGGTTTCTGGCAATAATCCGCCGCAGCCTGGAACCACAATATTTGCAGAAAATCCGGTCTTTGTAAGGATAATTGGCGAGAGTTAAAGGCGGTTTATCCGGGATAAATCCAGATTCTTGTTTTTGCCAAATTGTTTCTTTCAGGGTTATTTTCTCCGGTGCATCTGGAACCTGGGCTTTTTTCGTTACGGCAATCTCATCAGAAGGTAGCTCCTGCCTGTTTCTTTCGCTCTTCTTTGCCAGCTTTTCCTGTGCGGTTTCCCACATTTCTTCAGAAACGATTGCCGGATGATCGTGCCGGATGTAATACATCTGCTTTTCCCCTTTATTTCGTACCAGTTTTCGCTGATTGTTTACATAATATCTCTGACAAATATAGTCTCCCTTATAGGCGTGATTGTGAAGAATCCGGCTTACTGTGGAACGGCTGAAGGTCCTGTCATTCTGAGTGGTAATTTTGTTTTCGTTCAAATATTTCGTGATCTGGCTGATGCTCCATCCGTCAGCTGCCATCTGGAAAATCTGCAGTACAAGTTCTGCATTTTTATCCGGAACCAGATTTCTCTCCTGGTCTTTCTGATATCCCAGACAGCGGTGCAGCTGCCGCATGGGATGACCCTTTCTGTATCTCTGCTGAATCGCCGCCTTAGTCAGCCATCTGGCATTTTCGCTTTCCGCCTGGGCAAATGCCGCAAAAAGAGTCAGCAGCAGTTCCCCTTCCTGAGACAGCGTATGGATTTTCTGAAGTTCAAAATATATATCAATTCCCAGTTCCTTCAACTGTCGGGTGGTTTTCAGCACAATATCTGTGTTGCTGGCAAAACGGGTAATGGATTTCGTAATAATTTGCCGAAAACAGCCTTTCCGGGCATCCTCCAGCATTTTGCAAAATCCGGGGCGGGTCTCTTTGTATCCGGAAATTCCAAAATCATAATATATTTCTGTCAAAATGTAATTTGGGGTTTTCTTCATAAATTCCTGATAATGGCGAATCTGATTTTCCAGGGAATCCTGCTGATGGGGGTGAAGGGTGGAAACACGGCAGTATACTGCGGTGGGAACGGATGAGAAGATTGCCGCAGTTGAAATGGATAATGGTTTTTCTGCCGCCAAAATGGATAATGGCTTTTCCGCTGCCGGAATGGATAATGGTTTTTCCACTGCCGGAATAGATAATGGTTTTTCCGCTGCCGGAATGGATAATGTTTTTTCTGCAGTCGGAATGGATAATGTTTTTTCTTCTGTTGAAATGGATAAAAGATTTTCATAAGGGGATGAAAAACCGGGTTTCTGTATTTCGCTCATATTGTCTGGCCTCCCTTCTCTTCTTATTGTAAGCTTCCATCTTTTCCTGGCTGGAATATGCACTGCTGCCAGATAAATTCCTGGTGAGAAGCTTTCGGGTGCTGGCGTATTCGGTGCCTTTCAGGCCAAGCTGGTTCAGCCAGATGCGAAAACGATATTTTTCACAGGCTCCGGAACTGGTATTTTTTCGATTGGGCACTACCCATTTACGGGCATGAACTGTCTGAAGAAGTTTCTCCAGGAACTGACGGTACGCTGCTTCTTTCTCCGAAGAAATGAATGAATTCTCTTCCACGATCAAAATGGAGTCCTCTTTCATGGTAAAGCCAGGAATCGCTTTGTTAATAAGGGTTTGCTTTTCCGCCAGAATCGCGGACAGATTTGCTCTTGCCTGTGCGGGCAAATTGCTCAATGAAAACTGCAGGACTCCGTGGGCCTCAAAATCTTCCGGAATTGGGACATTTCTGGAAATTCCACTATTTTCCGGAACACCTGCATTTAGGGAAATACGGTCTAACTGAAAGGTTAAAATCTGGTTCATTGGCTGCCTCCTCATATGTTTTTTGGGTAAGCTCAATATAACATAAATTTGGAAGGCCATTTCGAACAGTTCTATATTGTATTTTATAATCGGGCATGCTACTATGAACTTGTAAATATCAGCTTACAGCAATGCTCCGGAAGCGATAAAAGCCATCTATAAAAAGATTTTGTGGGCTTTACTAATAAAGATGAATGTGCCCGTAGACGAAGTAAAAGAAATGATGGGCGAGATTGGAGGTCGTGGAATGGGTTATCTATTTGAAAACATGGAGAAAATGGACATCCAGGCTGAAAGACGAAATACACAGAGAGAAAGAGATCGCGCGGATATGGAAAAGGAGCGGGCGGATTCAGAAAAGGAGCGGGCGGATTCGGAAAAGATACGGGCGGATGCTGCGGAATTAGAAATTCAGAGATTAAAAAAAGAACTTGAAAAAAGAATGCATGTAACCGGTAACTAGAGCCTGTTTGAAAAAGGCTCTAAATTTCAACAAGGGAAACCAACACGATTAAAGGTATTAACAATTTTTACTGGTTTAGCCAAAACATCCTGCATCAGTCATACTCGCAAAGAGGCTTGACTGGGCAGGATGTTTTTGTGAAAAGGCGCGTTTTTTTTCATGGAATGTCTTCTTATATGTTTGAGGGCATATTCAATACAGCATATGAGTTCGCTCAACTATGGGAAAATCTGAACGATGGGGGCCGTGCTGGTTGCGATTTCAATTCCGATTTTTACGAGTCAGTTGGAGAAGGCTCGTCAGGCTACAACAGCTGCTAATTTAAGATCTGCTTATGCAGAAGCTTCAGCAGCTTTATTAACTGATGATACTGGCAAAATTTCTACGGGAGATGTTACAGTTACTGTTTCTAATAATGCTGGAACCATTGTTGTAAAAGGGGTTGATATTGAGTCTGTTAGTCTTTCTGATGGCACAAATCTCCCATTTGAAATTACTGCATGGCCTACTGCTAAAAAGAGTGATGCCACTGTTACATTTACGGTTACTTCAGGCGCAATAGTTAGTGCTGCAATAGCGTAAAATATAACTGTTTCCGGATTTAAAATACGCAAGCAAATATAATGATTTATATAACTCTTTAAATAATATGTGTAAAAAGCGGTGGTCTAAATATGACCACCGCTTTGATTTTATAAAATTTTAGATAAATTCAAAGTTTTTGAATTTCTGTCCACATTTTCTTTTAAAACAATTAAATATTTTGTTTCTAATAATTACATATTACTCAAAAATTGTTTATATTTACTGATGAGCAACTATAGTTGTTTGTCCACTAGATGCAACTTTAACATCATACTGACCACCTTTTGTGAGAGGGGTTGCTCCATTAGTAGCATAACTTGATAATGTTATAGTTCCGATTTTAGCATCGTCACCGATTTTATCAAATTTTCCATTACTTGTAATTTTTACAACGGTTTTACTTACACCATCAGCACCATCCTTATCTAAAGAATCCATTACAGCTTCAGCATATGCAGCTCTTAAGTTCGCTGCGTCAGTTGACTGGCGTGCTTTTTCTAACTGATTTGTAAAAATCGGAATACTAATCGCAACCAGCACGGCAATAATAGCTACAACAATAAGCAGCTCAGCCAATGTAAAACCTTTTTTGTTTTCTTTTGCTTTTTTAAACATTTTAAAGCCTCCTATTTAATATTTTTCATTTTTAAGATTCTGAAGCGTCCGGGACTTCTCAGTTATCCGGGATGGCGATTTTGATGCTTCCTGTGTCACCGTCAAGCTGAAGCTTCAGATAACCACCAACCGATTCGATAAGATCTCGCATCTTAACGATAGCCTTGTCGAATTCCCGAAGCATACGGTCCTCGCAGGAATACTGAATCTTAATCAATGTCTGCTCCTGCATGTCCCGACAACGGATTCTTATGTAGCGTCCCCGTGGGGGTGTGGTCTCGATACAATTTCGCTTCGCCGTATCAAGTGCCATGCCTACAATCTGGCAAAGCTGATTACCTGATCGATTTTCCTTAAGCTCCTGAACCTCGGCAGATATCCAGATCTCATCCGCGTCTGCTTCTGCTGCAAATCTGTTTAACACTTCATTCATCTCAGGATAGGATGTAAAAAAATGTCTGTTCTGTCTCTGATTCATTCCATCGATGGCATCTAACTTTTGCACTGCCACTTTCCGTTCTGCTCCTTTCTCTTAGGATGTTTGTATTATAACAAAATTTTTTTAATTTGTGCACATAATGTCAATAATAGCAACATTTTTGTCGAAAATGGCTATTGGATGTAGTTTTTGACACAATTTCTGTCATTTTTGACAGTACCAGCTTATAGATATATCCAAAAACAGCCTGAGAAAGGACATTTCCCATTCCCTTTCTCAAGCTGCCATATCCGACTTCGCTTTCACATTTTTTCAAACATATAATCATAATACATTTCCCGTGCCGCGCGCTGATATTTCCGGGAAACAGGAATTTCGGCAGACTGGACTATGAACTTGCCGGTATCCATTTTCTCCACAAAATAAAGGCTGATAATATAACTCTGATGGCACCGGAAAAATAATCTGCCTGGAAGCTGTTGTTCCAGCTCGTCCAGCTTGGCGTAGCTCTCTATGGTTTCGCCATTCTCCAGATGCAGGATCACCTTGCGGTTGGCACTCTCCACATACAGAATATTTCTGCAGTACACACGGCGAAAGCTTCCGCCCACCTCCTTCAGCATAAGGGAGGCACGGCGCTCCATGGTCGGCTTCTGCCAGAAAAAAGTAATACAGTTATGCAGTTCACTTACATCAAAAGGATAAAGGAGATACCCGGTGGCAAATACGGAAAAAGCTTCCGCATAGTACCTCTGGGAATCTGTGATAAAACAGATCATTACCTTGCGGCTCCGGGCACGTACCTTCGCCGCCAGCTCCAGTCCGTCTCCTTCTCTGTGAATCGTAGTATTCAGCAGCAGAATATCAAAAGAAGACGCATCCTCATTAAGATCGTCCAGATAGTCATATTCATCTGCATATTCGCTCACCTGAATATCCATATTTATACCAGTAAGGCTGGCACGGATATATTCTCTGTGTTCTTTTGACTTTTCCACAATTGCTGCCCGCAGCATAACTGGTTATCCCCCATTTTCCACAATAAAATAAAAATATCTACATCATTTCCCGCTCTAACAGCTCATCAATAACCATTGGCAGAAGCCGCTCTGACGGCTCATCAATAACCGCTGGCAGAAGCCGCACCGGCTGCTGCAGAAGTATCGGCAGGAAGCCCGCTGTCTGCTTTTCCGCCCTGCATGGTTTCATAGAAGGTAGCGGTCACACCTACATTCACGCTTCCTGTATTTAGGTCGTCTCCGGCGGCAACATAGCGGAGATCACTTACAATGCATCTCCACTCGCCTGTGCAGAGACGGTTTACAAGGTCTGCGGCTTTGTCATAATCAGGCGCTGAAAAGGTCAGGCTGAATGATCTGCGGATCAGATCGCCGTCCCTTGTCACGTCACTAAAGCTGATATCGTATGTATTGGCATCCTGAAGAAGCTGGTTCAGCTCATCCAGTTCTGCCTTGGAATTATTGTAGCTTCCCATTTTTCCCAGACTTCCGCTCTGTTCGATGGAATCCAGCTCGCTCTGCATGCGGGACAAAGAGGCGGCCTTGGTCTGAAGAAGCATAAGCTCTGTATTCAGCTCGTCCTGCTGGCTTTTCGCTTCATTGATCGCCGTTCTGATCGGCTGGTCAATCACTGCGTAATATCCGGCAGCCAGAAGGATCAGGGTAAGCACCAGAAGCATAATTTTTTCTCTTGTCGTAAAATCACGGCTCATGATCTTCATTCCTGTGCTCCTCCCTCTGTGCCTGCCTCAAATCCATCATTTGCTTCAGTCTCGTTTCCATCACCGGTCGCAGCACCATCCACGGCTTCGGCTTCATTTCCACCATCAACCACAGTTCCGTCCACCACTCCAGTCTCATTTCCACCATCAACTACAGTTCCGTCCACCGCTCCGGTCTCATTTCCATCATCAACTGTAGCCCCATCTACCGCTCCGGTCATGTTTCCATCACCGTCCGCAGCGACACCATATTCCTCACTTCCATCTCCGCTCTCCACATACAGCGGATCCAGCAGATAAACAATAATCTGTCCTGTAACTGTATCCGATGAAACAGGATTTCCATTTTCATCTGTGGAACTGGAATCTGTAACAGCAGTCATTACATTACAATAATCCACGATTGGAACCTGCTCCAACTCCTGCACCAGGCTGTTAATGTCTGACAGGTTCTCTCCGGTCACCGGAAGGGTCAGCTGATTCCCGCTTACGCTCCAGCTGCTTACCGTCACCTTCGGGAAAATTACATTCTTCATCAGCTGCAAAACCTCCGGGCGGTTCAGATAACTTAACTCATCTGCATTCAGCCCCTGATAAGTATAGTGGGCATATGTTTCCTGCAGATCCCCGAAGCTGTCAATATAAGCAGTAATGTCATCCACCTGCTTCTGCAGCTCAGATGCAGCACTCTGCGCCTCGCTCATTTTCACCAATCTGTCTGCAACTGCAACTTTTCCAATAACTCCGGCAGCTACAATAATTGCCCCAATGGCCGGAATGGCAACGAAATAATGCTTTTTCTTCTGTCCCGCAAGGGCCAGATTGATCTGCTTCTTGGGCGCATGGGCAGTACGTCCAAGAGCAGTACCGGCTGCAAGCATCCAAAGAGATGACGTCTCATCCCCGCTTCCATTCATTCTCTCCAGAAGCTCCCCGGCCTCATGGATCTTCACATCCAGATTTTCCTCAAGGCTCTGGCGCATGGTGGCTATGGAAGCACCACCGCCGCAGATATAAATATCCTCCAGGCGGCTGTCCGGATTACTGAACTGATAGAAGTTCAGAGCCCTCATCAGCTCTACACTGATCTGGGAAAAAGCATCCTGGCACACCTCACTGTGGATACAGTCCTCATGGTTCGCCAGCAGCCAGGTATGAGCCAGATGAATATCAATATGAAAATTATCTGCAAGCAGTTCTTCCACCTGCTCCATTCCCCGCTCGATCACACGGGTAACCTGATGTCTGTCCCCTTTGAAAATAAAAAGACGGCTGGATGTACTTCCCAGATCCAGGATTCCATATTCCTTATCTTTATCCTGCTCATTTCTCAGCTTATAGTGAAGAAGATTCTCACAGGCAGACACCTCAGGAGCTGCAAACGTCAGCTTCAGACCTGCCTTTCGCGTCATCAGGCGAAGCTCCTCCATTACCTCCAGAGGCGCTGCAGCTGCAAGAAGCTCCATCTCATTGCGCTTCTGGTTCTCCTCTTCCTCCGGCTTTTCCTCTTTCTTTTTCTTTTTGGAAGCCTTCTTCAGCTTCTTGCCTTTGGGCATTTCCTCTCCGGAACCCCAGGAATAATCAAAAACATACTTCTTTAATTCATCTGTAATATAATCACGGAATTCATAAGGCAGGTTGTAAACCAGCTGCTCCGCAGTCATTTCCGGCATCGTCACATTTCGAAGGAAACAGATTCCTGAAGACACCACAACAGCCGCTTCTTTACAGCGGATCTTGTTCTCTTTCATGGTTTTTCGGATCAATTCTCCTGTGGTCTCCACAGAAACAATTCTGCCATCCTTGAGAAGCCCTTCCGGCATCTGTACCGAAGCGGTCTTCACAATATTCTCACCTTTCATCAGAACCAGCTTCAGCTGATCCTTGCCTATATCAATTCCAAGACATGATTTTGCCATATATATCCTCTTTCTATGTCTTTTCTTGTTTCAATCCGAACCGCACAGCTCCCAGAACGTGTCTGTGCCGCTTACATAGTTTCCCGGAATATGTCCCGGTTCGTTCTGCTGTGTATTTGAAAAAGTACTTCTACAGCTACCCTTTACAGCAGCCCCATATACCAGTTCACCAGCCCGTCCCCATACAGAAGCATGGCATAAAACGCCAGTGCAATGGCAGGTCCGAAGGGAATCTGCGGTCCTCTGTTCTCTTTTCCCCGTTTCTGGATAGCTCCCATAATAAGGCCGAGAATACAGGAAAAAAACAGGGCAAACAGGGATGCTGCCACTCCCAGGTATAATCCCATCACCACAAAAAGCTTCAGATCGCCGCCTCCCATGGTCTCTTTTCCAAGAATTTTATCAAAAAGCAGGACAAGAGCAAGCATAACCGCTCCGTAGCCCACTCCTGAAGCCACATGGTATAAAACGTCCATTCCGCTCATTTCCGTAAAAGGAATCGCCACGAACCAGGCAATTACAGGGATCAGTACGCATCCGTTTGGAATTTCAAAAATTTCCAAATCCACCAGGGAAAGACAGAACAGACAGCAGGCCAGCACCATATTTCGCACAAACTCCGGGGAAAGATCAAACCGAAGAAGAGTAAGCACGCTCACCAGCGCAAAAAACAGCTCCGTGAGCATGTATCTTGGGCTGATTTTTGTTTTACAGTAACGGCACCTTCCGCCCAGGAATATCCAGGAAAAAACCGGGATCAGATCCAGAAAGCCCAGAACATGTCCGCAGCTTGTACAGTGGCTTCTTCCTTTCACAAAGGATTCTCCATGGGCGATCCGCCATGCGGCGCAGTTCAGAAAAGATCCAAACACCGCACCAAAAACACCTGCTAATACACAACAGTATATCATAAAAAAGGTATCTTCATATATCGACATTTTAAAATTTTACCTATTTTTCCAAATTTTTTTTATTTTTATTTCGTAAGCATCTTTTTTTTGGCACGTTTTCCACAAACAACAGGAAGGGCAGCTTTCTTTTCCCGGAATTACATAACGCTGTACATCTGGAACATTGCAATATAAACTGCCAGAACAATGTATCCGGCAATAACTGCCATACCGATCAGCAAAGCGGGCTCCAGTTTTTTCAGAACGTCCTGTACTGCCATATCCAGTTCAGATTCGTAATAGCCGGAAACTGTGTGCAGAGTACTCTCCAGCTCACCAGTTTCCTCTCCAACAGCAGTCATATCCACCAGAATATCCGGCAGACAGTCAGCCTCCCGCATACACTCGCCAAGGGTGTGGCCCTCTTCCAGACGGGAGGTCATTTTCCCCACGCACTGGCTGATGTAATAGTTGTTGATAACCCTCGCAGTAATGCTGACCGCTCTTGTAAGCTGCAGACCAGCTCCGATCAATGTGGTCAGGTTTGCGGCAAACTCACTGGCCGCACTGAGAAGGGACACATTTCCAAGCACCGGGATTTTCAGTGCAAGCTTCGCCACATTCATCCTGCCCTTTTCCGTATTGGCGTAAAGCTTGAAGATAAGGGCAATGGCAGCGAACACAACTATGATCAGGAAAATATATTTCCGGAAAAAGTTGGATATCAGGATCAGGGACTGTGTGATCAGCGGCAGTTCTGCATCATAGGATGCAAAAATGTCCATAAAGGTAGGTACAACCTTCACCATCAGAACGATTACTACCACTACTGCAAGTGCAAGGACGAAAACCGGATAAATCAAGGCATTTCGCACTTTTGCACGCATTTTCACCTGCTTGTCATAATGCTGGTACATGGTCTCAAAAGCTTTGGACAGGTTACCGGATTCCTCTCCGGCGCGGATGGTCTCGATGAAAACTGCCGGAAGCAGCTTGCCGCCACGCTCCTGGAAGCTGGTTGCCACGCTTCGTCCTGCCTCAACATCCTCTGCCACTTTTTTCAGAATGCCTTTCAGCTTTTTGTCTGTCATTTTGTCTCCGATCAGCCGGACGGTACGGCCGATGGGGATTCCGGACTGGAGGATAATGGAAAACTGGGCGCACATCAGGGAAAAAGCTTTGGCGTTCAGGCGGTTGCCTCCGATTTCCATGCTGAGAAGCCCTGGCTTCTTCTCTTCCACCTCTGTAAGCTTCAGAACAATATCGCAGTCCTGCTTGATGCGGTCAACCGCGTCAAACTCATTGAAGCCCTCTACCACGCCAGAGACCTTTACTCCGTCTTTGGAGATGGCTGTGTATTTGTAGGTTGCCAATTGTTGTCCACCTTTCTTGCGCAGTTTTTATGCCACGCAGCCTTTAAGTCACTTCACAGCTGATCAATATGCAGTGAAGTGCTTTTTTCAAATTCAGATTTTCACTTTAGCTGATCAATATGCAGTAAAGTGCTTTTTCAAATTCAAATTTTCACTTTCCGAAACACTGAAAAATATATATGCATCTAAAGTCCTTTATGCATTCTTCTTCACATAAGCCTGGTCATGACTATACTCCACAGCTACAGCCTTGTCGATCTGTCTGGAACGTACCAGGCTTACCAGCGACTGGTCCATGGTCTGTCCGCCGATTGCCGCACTGGTGGCAATGGCGTTGGCGATCTTAGGGGTGTTTCCGCCGCGGATCATGTTTCGGATACCGTCGGTTACAACCATAACCTCACTTGCCAGCACACGGCCGCCTGTTTTTTTCTTCACAAGCTGCTGAGAAATAACAGCCATCAGGGTCATGGAAAGCTGCAGACGGATCTGGTTCTGCATTCCTTCCGGAAAAACCTGCACCATACGGTCAATAGCGTCGGAAGCACTGCCTGTGTGCAGGGTCCCGAATACAAGGTGTCCGGTCTCAGCTGCTGTGATCGCAGTTTCGATGGTATCCTTGTCTCGCATTTCACCAATAAGGATTACGTCAGGGTCTTCTCGCAGACTGGCACGAAGACCTTCGGAAAAGCTTGCAGTGTCTTTGCCCACCTCACGCTGGTTGATGACGCAGAGATCCGGGGTGTATACATACTCAATCGGATCCTCCAGAGTTACAATGTGGTTTTTTCTGGTGTGATTGATTTCGTCCAGCATAGCTGCCAGAGTGGTGGATTTACCGGAACCGGTCTCACCAGTTACCAGGACAATTCCCTTGTGGAGGCTGGTGAATTCCAGCGCAGATGGGGGAAGTCCCAGGGAGTCCAGTCTTGGAATGGATTCGCTAAGCAGACGGATGGCTGCGGAGACTTTGCCCTGCTGTTTGAATACATGACATCTGCAGCGGATTCCTCTTATTTCACGGGAAAAATCAAGTTCTCCGGTATATTCCAGTTTTTCGTACATAGCGTCTTTCGCCAGATCCTGGCAAAGCATATCGCAGTCTTTTTCTGAAAGATGTTCCTCTGCCATGTTCTCCAACTGGCCATCCAAACGGTATTTCGGCGGCAGGCCGCATACCAGGTGGATGTCGGAAGCGCCGCTGCGGCGGGCTTGTTCGGTTAGGTCTTCTATGTTGTACATGATTTTGGTCTCCTGACTTTCTGTATTTTGGTGGATTAAAAGTTCTTCAATGCGGACACATTTGGATAATGTGTACTGACCGAAACTTCAACATATTAAATAGCAATTTAGTTAACTAAATGGATTACTCCTCTTCTGCTTTCTTCATATCCCCGGTTTCGTAAATGACTCGCTGCACTTCCTCGGCAGTGGTAATTCCCTCTTCCACCAGCTGAATGGCATTTTCACGCAGTGTCTTGAACTCGCTGTGGGCACTGGCCAGTTCCTGTTCGATAGCAGGGCGTCCGGCCTGCTGGGAAATGAGGGGGCGGATTTCCGGGGTGATTTCCAGAATCTCAAATACACCGATTCGTCCGCGGTAGCCTGTATTAAAGCAGTCTGCGCAGCCTTCGCCACGGTAGAAAATATGTTTATGCTCCGTACTGAGTCCAAGGCGTCTTACTTCCTCATCAGTCGCCTCATAGCTCTTTTTACACTTGGGGCAGATCCGGCGGACCAGTCGCTGGGAAATAACGGCGCGGAGAGCAGTGGCGATCAGGTACGGCTCAACGCCGATATCCTCCAGACGTTCGATCGTTCCCACAGCATCGTTGGTATGGATTGTGGAAAGCACAACGTGTCCGGTGATTGCGGCACGCATACTGATCTGGGCGGTCTCACCGTCTCGAATCTCTCCGACGGCAATGATATCCGGGTCCTGACGAAGGATGGCACGAAGACCATTGGCAAAATCCATGCCTGTTTTCTCATTGATCTGCACCTGGTTTACTCCGTCGATGTTGTACTCAACCGGATCCTCCAGAGTTACTACATTGACTTCCTCTGTATTTAACTGGGAAATCATGGTGTTCATGGTGGAAGATTTACCACTTCCGGTAGGACCGGCGATCAGAATAACACCGCTGGTACAGTGGATAGCCCGCTGGTATTTCTTCAGGTTGTCGCCCATAAGACCAATGGAATCCGGGGTAAGATAGCCGGCTCTTTTGTCCAGAAGACGGGCTACGATTTTTTCTCCATATACAGTAGGAAGAGAGTTTACACGGAGGTCAAACTCACGCTTCTTATTCTTAACATTGAATCGTCCATCCTGTGGAACACGACGTTCTGCAATATCCATTCCACTCATGATTTTCAAGCGGGAAATAACGGAGTTCTGAAGGTTCTTGGGGATCGTCAGAATCTTACGGAGCACACCGTCAATACGCATGCGCACCTGAAGCTCTTTTTCCTTTGGCTCAATGTGTATATCACTGGCGCGCTCCAGAATGGCACGCTCGATAATGGAGTTTACCAAACGGATAGTCGGCGCATCGTTAATGTTGTCGTTGAGGATGTTTCCTGTAAACTGCGCTTCTTCGCCATTGTCCTCTTCGATCGGAGCCTCACGCTTCATGGCCTCAATAGCCCTTGCGGCGCCTTCGTTTCCGTAAAGGACCAGGATGGCATGCTCCACGCCCTCTGTGGTAGCAATCATCGGAACAATCTTTTTACGGACTGCTTTCTTAACTTCCTCAATTGCATAGAAGTTCATAGGGTCGCTCATTGCCAGATAAAGCTCGTCCCGCTCCATGCGGACCGGCACTACCTGGAACTGTTTCGCAATGTTTTTCGGAACAACCTGTGCCATGGAAATAGGAATAGTGGTTTTCGAAAGATCTATGTATTCAATACCCAGCTGAAGACGAAGTGCCTCGATCAGCTCTGCCTCTGTGATGATTCCCGCTGAAATCAAAGCCGCTCCAAGTCGTTCCTTGGTCTCCTTCTGCCTCTGCAGTCCCATATCCAGTTCTTCTGGTGTAATCGTCCCCGCCGCGATCAGCAGGTCACCAAGACGTTTGTATGCCATGTGGGGGTCTCTCCTTTGTGTTTATATTCAGTATGTGATTCATGTTTAAATCTATCTATAACAAATTTGTTGCAGCTGTTCAGGGCCTTTACAGTTACATGTTTCATAAAACAGTACCAGCTGAATAGTTGCAATTAGTCTTATTTTCTTTTTTATAATTGGTTTAATTTTATATCGTTTACTGCTATCACATCGAATTTGTTTGTAACAATCTTTTTGCCATCTTTATCTGTGATTTCAAGAATTACATGGAAGGTAGTTCCTTCCAGTTTCACACTTTGAATTGTTGCTTTCAGGTCAAAGGAACTGTAACTGGCAGAAGAAATCAGTTTCTGCCAGTACAGGGAACCATCCTCTGCGGTTAATTGAACCGCTATTTCGCCCCCTGCTGTTCCATCAATTTTATTTTCATTTTCATCTATAGCTGCAAAAGCACTTTCTGTTTTTCCGTAAGTCGGACTGAAATACTTAAGTACCGTTCCATCACTGTCTGCATTAACGCTTGTTGTATATCGAAGTTCTTTTTCAATTACATTCGTTAAGGTGGAACATAGCTGCTTTGCGTGGGATCTGGTCAAAGATTCATTATACATCCGGGTGGCAAAAGCCATTCCCTGCGTCATAACCTGACTTGCAAGCAGCAGGATAACGGTCGCCGCCAGCAGCTCCCCAAGAGAAAAGCCCCGTTTGTCAGACAGCAGTTTTCGTATTCGGTTTTTCAATTTGATCTTCGCTGTATTTTTCATGCCTTTCTCCTGTAAATGTGTTTCTGTTTGCTCTGTTCACAGAAACATACTTCCCAATGCACAGAAATTATATATTCTCATAATTTCGCGCCACAGCTCTCGTGTTTTCTGTGAAATTTTAAAATTTACTTTGTCTTATAATAAATATAACTCTTTTCCAGACTGTTCGCCTGAGACTGGTATACCTGCACCGGAATTTCTGCCCTTAATGTACCGCCGCCACCTCCAGTGGCATTCTCTTCTGAAAGGATCACTTTCGTAGAATCGGTTCCTGTGCTTATCTCAGCTCCTGTTTGTCTTGTCTGAAAAGAGGTATCTGTATTGTCCGCCTGCTTGTTTACACGCGCAGTCGTCACAACTGCTCCTGCCAGCATCAGCACTGCAAGAGACAAAATAATCATGGTAACAAGAGTCTCTGCAATTGTTTCACCGGCTTTACTTTGCAGTTTCTTTTTTAATCTTAATCCTGATTCTTTCATTGTGAATCTCCCAAAGTACGTTCTGTGTCACCGTAAAAAATGTCTTTTGCTTCCCAGGTGTATTCATACGTGGTAGCTTCAGTGCTACCATCATTTGTCGTCGTCACTGACTGTCCGGTTTGCTTTACTTTTCCAGTTAAACTAAGTATCACCCGGCTGGAATCTTTTCCATTACCAGTACTTAACCTTACAGTAATATCATAGGTAACTTCATTTGCTTTCGTATCGTCAGTGCTTTTCATACGCTTAATGGTAAATTCTGCATTTACGTTTTCCAGGTCATTGAATTGAGTAACCGCCGTTTCAGATCCCGATCCTGAAGTTGATAATGTCAGCTTTTTGGTAAGAGTATCCATTTTTTCTGTTGATGCAACATTTTTATTTTGAGCATCCAATTCCTTTAGGTAACCTTGTATCAAATCCGCAAAGTCTGTCGGAGTCACCAAGGAAGAGTTGAGAACTCCAGATGGATTCCAGTTTTTGACCGTCTCTGTATTTGCACCCGTTTTATCTTTTTTTACTGTAACAGTTGCGGACAGCTTTATATTGGTAATAGAATCTCTTAACACCTGTGCCGCACTGGTACAGCTCAATTGATTCTGCTCCGACTCCCGGTCCGGTGCCACTGTTTTCACAGTAGTCACTGCGCCTTCCAGCATTACCACACTCAGAATAGATGCCACCAGGAAAAGTAACAGCCCAAAGAAGATAGAGGTACCCTGTTCTGATTTTAATTTCTTTCTTATTTTTTCTCTCAGCATTTCAGGTACCTCGCTTCTCTTAAAATCCACTGTCTCCGCTTTCCCAGCTGCCATCATCTTCGGAAAAATCATCCGGGGATTCATTTGGTATAATGTCTATTGTATCGTTATTCTGGTCTTCCCAGCCCGATGCAGCATCCGAACTATAGTTCGCACTGTCTGCACTGCTGCCAGACCAGTCAGCTCCTGTTTCTGAGTCAGAAGGATCTGTGGATACCGTCTGCCCACTCTCTAATCCTATCACATTTATCCAAGTGTAGCTGGTATATTCTACTCCTTTATACGTGTAGGTTCCTTTCACAGTAAGTGTTGCCGGAACAAGAGACTCAATGGTTACAGTAAATTGATTGTCTGATATTTCTGATACAGTAACCGCACCAACCGGATCTTCTGTTATAGTCCAGGTCATCATTGACGCAAAGTTCTTTGATGGTGCTGTATCTGCATAGACTGCAATTTTCTGGTCACCCGAGGTCTGGACATTCTGGCCTTCACTGATTTCCACTTCGAAGCCAGAAGCAGTTTCGGGATCTGACTCAAAATATTCAGCCGCACTGTTTTCCGAATTGGATTCTGGCGCAGATTCAAAATCGCTGCTGCCATAGGAGCCCGCTTCTTCTGATTCCGTAACCATATCTGCGTATTCTTCGCCAGCTTCAAATCCACCTACATCATCCAGATTTTCTGTGTCCACGTCGGCTTCCAGAGATTCCATTGAAATACCGCTTTCTTCACTTTGTGCCGCATCCTCTTCAATTGCCACTCCACTGCCATCTGATGAAAAACCATCCGCACCCACTTCTGCTGTGCTTCCGGAGGAACCAGCTTCATTTACACTAAGTGCCTGTGATGTAGGCACTGCATAAAGCGTGATTGAATCTGATGTCTGGTGAAGTTCTCCTTTTATTTCTGCGGAGTCAGAGTATACCGTAAGATCCGCTGTTACTGTCAACGTGAAAGAGGCCTGGTATTCCAGTTCTATTTCCTGATTATCTACAGTCTTGCGTACTGTTGCTCTCACAGTAATAACCGTGGTTCCTGTTTTCAGGGCCTCAACTGTAGCAACGTAGCAGTTCTCTGCTTCAGAGTACTCCAACTTTACAATTTGCGCAATATAATCTTTTTGATCAGAGGTCTGGGTTTCAGTCTGTACATTGTCGCCTGCTTCACTGGCGGATACAAATGTTTCTGTGTCATCTGAAATCTCAACGCCTTCAGAGACTCCATCTGACCAGTCGGATTGCTGTGAAACTGCCGCTGTCGCAGTGTCATCTTTATCATCTCCATTACTGTATTCCACTGTGAATCCATTATTCAGAGTCAGCTTTTCACCAAGACTGTCATCACCAACCAGGTTACTGTCCAGATAGAATGTTTTCAATGCCCTTGGCTGATTGCTGTCATCTATCTTTTCCAAATCCATGTCTTCGAAAATATCCATGGTCGCGCGGCTTTCTCGCCAGAAAATACCCTCCAACGGCCATGCACCGTAGTGAACATTTACGCTAGTTCCACGCTTGGTTTTCTGTGTCAGAATCGTTGGGAACGGATAGTTCTCACCCTCCAGGTCGGTGCGGTTGCCTGGGAAGGAGTATTTACCGTCTACGTTCTGGTCGTTTTCTTTTTTGGTAACTGTAGCGAAAGTAGCTGGAACCTCGTCAGCATTGCTTGGAGTATTCAGGAGAGTAACAAAATTACCTTGTACCTTCTGTCCATTTGCTTCGCCGCCAATTGTAGAATCTACATCTACCTCCCCTGCCATTTCTGCCCAGTTGAGAGGAATGGCTGTAGAATCAATGTTGTTCCAATCTGCATTTGAATTAGCACCCCATATCTCTTTAATTTTATAATTTTTTTGTATAGATTTTGGGATATTATCTTCATAATAATAGCAATTGGAAATTTCTATTTTAACATGGTAATTATCGCTCTTTTCATCATGAGTTTCACCATTACTGCCAATTGGTTCAATAGATGTAATTTTATCAATATAAGCTGGATCATTTGGCATCTCTACATAAGTATAACAATTCCTGATAACAGTAGCTGGGCTTTCACATTTTTTATTATTTCCATTTGTGTCATCCTTGTAGTCTTTAACTCCAAGAATTGAATCACCTAACAAGGTTAACAAATTTCCTTTGTTTTTTATGTAAATACCACCCGATATTCCAGCCAGCATCAGCCTGCTTCCCTGATAATTTTTCGAAACATTATCGATGCATTCTTTGGTACAGATTATTTTTCCACCTGTATAACAATTTGTAATATAGCCTCGCATACTTCCAACCAGGCCACCAACTCTAACTGATTCCATTCGTCCGGAAAATATTGTGTTTACTACAATATCATTAACTGCAGTACATTTACTTAAATCCATTGTACTCATTCCGAACATTCCACCAATGCTTGTATCACCCCATGCACCTTTTGTGGTGTTGTCCCGAATTGTGTAACCAGATACTGTACAATTTGATATTTTTACATCATCGGATGATTTCCCCTTTCCTACTGCTGCAAGTCCACACATACCTCCCATTGCGTGCCAACTTTTCTCACTATCACTCCTTCGCTGAATATAATTTCCTTTATCCGAATACAAAATAACATTATTTACCTTTGCGCCTATAATATTTCCAAACAAACCAACAACGGTATTTTTACTGTTAATTTCAATATTTTTGATATAATATGTATTCCCGTCATAATTCCCATTAAAGTAAGACATATGAGCCTGTGCATCTGAAGTATCCTGCACACCATTCTCATCATACATAGAACCAATCTGTGTAAAGAAAACATTTCCGCCATCTGGTGCAGATGTCATATTCGCGTCTACATCATGACTTTGAATCCAGTTGTAATCTGCACTTACCGGGTCATTCTTTCCTGTCATATAGCCTAAATATGTATATCCATCTACATGTTTAACATCCTTTGACTCATTCAATGTTGTTACAATATTTTTTGTCTCACAATTCCAGTTCAAATACTGCAGCTGATCTGCTGACCGGATTTCATACTCTTTTTTGCTCGCGCCTGGCATTACCTCGCTTGTAGCACCTGAAACTTCAACACCACCCTCATCATATACAGCTATAGCAGCGGATTGAGCAGATGCAGGAGACGTAATTGGAGCAATGTTCGTGCTTCCGTACTGCATAGCATTTGCAAAAAACGGATTGATGGTAAAGGTATATCTCTGTCCATTATAATCAAACTGCCAGATGCCATTTGCAGTTCTGTCGTCAGCGGTCATTGTCATGTAGGAAGAATCATCTGCAGATGAAAATTCCTCACTGCCATTGTCTATGGAAGGAGCCGTGGTATAGGCAATAACCGTCACGCCTTCTAATTGTGAAGTCAGTTCATTTGATGCAGTTTCGTTTTGGTTGCCAGTCTGGAAACCGCCGCCAATTCCACTTGTACCTTCAGCACCTGGTGAAACCATTTCAGGTTTATTTGTTCCGCCAGTTGATGATGAATAATAATAACCATATCCATATTCTGTAATTCTTCCGCCATCGTCATGACGTGTACACAAAGTGCTGTCCTGTGCTCTGTCCAAAGCTGATATGGAGTTTTCCCCATTTGGCTTATAACCGATATAGGAGAAATGATATCCCTCATTTGCTCCACCTACCTCATGTTCCCAGTAAATAACACCAATGCTGCCCAGGCTGACTGGTATCTGCCAGTTTCCATAATGTACTTTGTTTCCATTTCCATCACTTACCACCGCCACAAAAGGATAATTTTCTCCACTTGTTTCAGTATGATACTCGGCTGTAGAATCATTTTTCTTATCTTTCATCTTGTCATACGTGAGAGCTGATCCGGCACCCTGGTCGCTGTCAAAGGAAAACATATCTCCAAGATACTGAAATGCTCCACCGCTGAGGTAATAGCATTCAGAAGAAACCACTCCACCAGCTTTCGGCGCAAATCCGTAAGTATTCGGAGTTCCAGTTGCGGCTAATGCCACAGCACAATAGTCAGATCTTAATATACCTGTATTATTTGCAGTAAAGCCACTGATTGTACATGTTGCACCTTTTGAATATTCAATTGTAACATTTCCGATGGCATAGCTGTTTCGAATAAGACCGGAACCAATATTTTCACCTGCAAATCCACCCAGGTATGCGCTTCCGTAAAGTACGCTGGCATTGAGTACCGGCGCATCCACTTCACAGTTGAAAATATTTCCCTGGTTGCTTCCAGTCAGACCTCCCATGTACAGGCTTCCGTTTCTCTGTACATATACAATGCCGTCCGGTCCCATACTGTAACCACAGACAGCACAGTTCTGAATGGTTCCACTGTTAATGCCGGCCAGAGTTCCCATATAAATTTTGCGTCCGCTTCCAATGGTTCCGGTGTAGCTTAAATATGGATTATCCACTACATTATCATCCGTAAATGTAGTACTTGTCCAATCGGATACAAGAAATACGTTCTGTATACTGCCCTTGTTTTCTCCAATAAAGCCAATTGCAGAACTGTTTCCGGCAAAGCTGATTCCGTATATTTTATGATATCCGCCTTTATAAGCAGCAGCAAAAGCAGTCAATTCTCCATTCTCTGCCATTCCGATAGGGCGCTGCACTGTAATTGTTGTACCACCGCCGAAATTTTTCCAGTCATAAGTCTTGTAATTAATATCCAGCTCCTGAGTGAAAGAAGTATTGATTTTGAACTGAGAAGCATACTCTGGATAGTACAAGCTCATATGATAAAGCTGTCTTGCTGTTCTCAGGTAAACAGTTGATATATTATCCGGTGCTTTATCTGTAGTTTCCACGGTTTTGGCAAAATGCGGGTTGTAATAAAATGTTTTTGCTGACATTACCTCGGTAGTCATATCATCAGTTTCATCTGTGATTTCCTGAACCGCAGGCTTGTTATCCAATTTGTCAGCAGATACCCCTTCCACCGTCAGTTTCTGATAGTAAACACCAGAAATTGCAGGCGCATTTATTACATCCGGAGACAATGGGAAAATATAATAGGTCTGTTCTTCTCCGTCCTCTCCTGACACATTAACAACATATTTTATTGTTTCTTCACTTTTACAATTTACCGTCCATGAGGTTAAATCAGTTTCATTTTCTCCGCTCTGATACTGTACAATAAATCCGGCAGGCATTTCATCCGCAGCATAAACAATGCCATATCCATCACCTGATACAGTCTGATCATCCTGCAAAGTAGATTTAACATTTCCGCCAAAGAAACCATACTCCGCTGAACTGTTTTCCCCTGTTGCATATTTCTCATAATAAACAAGACTTCCTGCCTCATAACTTGCTTCCCAGTCTCCGTAATGAGGTACATTTACAAGAGATGGATAGGAATAGTTGGTAAGACCCTGTTTTCTCAGATTATAAGCGTAAGTAGTCGTTGAAGTTGTAAAAGCAGTACCAAGAGCAGCTGCTGCATCGGCTTTTTTACTAAGAGTCTTGTAATCTGTTTCTTCTCCCGGATCAGCCTCTGAATCAGATAAATTTTTTCCTTTATTCAAATAATATACATGGCTGTTTTCCCCGATCGCAGCCTGACCAACGGAATAGATTTTCGGAGTAGCTGTGCTGTTTTTATCCTGTAAATAAGAGACAGCAGTATAACCATTTGATATACTCGTATTCTCAGCACTTGCCAGTGCAACAAACCCACCAGCCTGTTTAACAGGCTTCTGGTATCCTGCTGTATAACAGGACTCAATTTCAACCATTTTGCTGCTATTCACATGGGCTACCAGTCCACCAGTGAGCCTACCTGATAAATAGGAATCCGCATAACATTTTGTTATTTTAATCGCACCGTCAGCCAGTCCAACCAGCCCGCCTACTTCGCTATCTTGCCCACCAGCCATTACTGTTGCTGCAAAACTATTACTAATTACGGCTTCAGCGGCGTTCTGACTGCCATTCGTGCGCCCAATCAAGCCTCCCTGAATGTCAGCTCCACTGATCCAGATGTCACTTTCATCCTTTCCAGCCACATCCTCCTGATCCAGATATACCTCACAGTCATTAATACTTATCGAGCCTGCTGTTTCTCCAGCCAACGCACCTGCGCTGACACTTGCACCTTCTGTAATCTGTATAGTCGTTCCGGACAGGCTTACAGAATCCACAGTCATATTCTCGTTTAACACTGAAAACATACCTGCGCCTTTTCTATCTGTACCGGCAATTTCCACACCTTCCTTCACAGTCAGGTGATAGATTACTGTAGTTCTTTCTCCGGAAAATTTCTTAAGATAAGTGTTTGTAATGGGAGTAAATGCCTTATCCCCATAACAACTGTACCAAGAACTGGTGTCCCCTTCTTCTTTATCCTCCTGCTTTTCAAAGTGAACAGGATTTTTCACAACAGCTTCTGTTATGCCCTCTGTTACGCTAGAAGCCTGATCAAGATTCTGTAAATGTCTTCCATAGTAAACAACGGCTTGATTGGAAGTACTCTGATCAGCAAAAAGGCTGTTGGTGTCGTATTCAGTGAACAAACCATCAATCTTATGGTTTGCACTTCTTACAGTTACTTTTATATGAAGGGCAGTTCCTGCAGTCAATTGTCTATTTGCATCCTTTATATTAAGATTGTTCTTTCCGTACAATGATGCAAATCTCAGTTTCTTCTCTGATAAATCATCCAAGGTAATCTTTAAAGTATAACTCCGTCCCACAATAGAACTTTTTTCATTATCATCTAGTTTTGAAGTATCTGCCAAATGAAGGTCATCTGCTGCATGAACCAGTTTATCTCCTACTGGCTTATATTTCAGATTCAATTCATGTCCCTCATCGTCACTCAGCACCACATCAAATGACAACGGTTTATTATCCTGTCCCTGCCGCATACAAGTAATAGTTGCAACCAGTTTTTCCTCATTTGTAACCGTGATCTTCGGGGCAAGCACTGCTGTATTGCTGCCATCCAGTGCATCTCCGCCGTAATATCCGATTCTTGCGCCATCGCTGAGCCGATTGTCTTTATAGCGGAAGCTGTCATATACATTTGGATCATATGGTTTGATCCTATCTGACTCGCTATAAAAAACAGCATATACACTGGCACTTTCCGGGTTATATTCTACCACCCAGTAGTTATTGTAAAGTTCGCCATCTACGGTATCAGTTGTCACCAGTACACTGGCCGCCCTTTTTGTGTCTGCTTTTTCAGAGGAAAGTGCGTAATAAAGCTTCTGCTCCTTGGTGGCATCTGAGGGCGTCCTTCCCATAGCTTTTGCTGTTTTTTCCCCGTCATAAAGGCTACTGTTACCATTGCTCTGCAGCTTCACCAGATTATTCTGCACCGCCGTATAAATCAGCTCTGCCTTATTATCCAGAGCTTTCTGGCGCAGGTTCTTCCTTATGGAAAAAATCGCAGGCACAGCAATGGCCATGAGGATAAGGAGTATTGCCACCGTGGCCAGAACCTCTGCTAATGTATATCCTTTTTTCTTTTTATTATAAAATGGGTTCATGGTTTCACCTCAATATTTTTATAATATCTTCGAAGCTTCCTGAAAATAATTATTGTTCGCTTGAAAACACTAACCGCTCTGCGGAATGCTCCCTGCGTTCAATAATCAGAAATGGACAGACTTCGACATATCTCATTATAAATCACGGGTTAGTCTTTCGCAACTGTTAGAATATGAAAAGAGTATGCGAACTACGGCATTTTTGCCATTTATTCCGTGCGAAAAATAAGATAAACAAATTTCTCCCTTCCTTTTCCCCTTGAAATCCCCCTGTCGAACTGGTACTATTATAGGTAAAAGATTGACGAAATAACTGTAATTTTGACTTGAAATATCGGAATTAGGAATGGGGTAGAGAGTTTTTGATGAAGTCTTTTAAAGTCAGCATCATTTTACCGGTGTATAACGTGGAAAAATACCTAAGCGCGTGCCTGGACAGCTTATTGGCACAGACACTTGAGGAAATAGAGATCGTAGCTGTCAATGATGGCAGTACAGATGGAAGCCTGCAGATTCTGCAGGCTTATCAGTCGTTAAATCCGGAGAAGCTTTTTATATTTTCCACAGAGAACCACGGCGTCAGCAGGGCACGAAATTACGGTTTTGCCCATTCCCATGGAGAATATGTCTGGTTTGTAGACAGCGATGACTTCGTAGAGCCTGACGCCTGCAGACTTCTTTATGAAAAAGCTACCGCTGACGGAAACGACCTGGTTCTTTTCCGTTACTATAATGTAGACTCTGAGACCGGAGTCCGTAAGGAATACATTGCATCCTGCCATAATCAGAATTTCCGCGTTGCAGACAAGCCTTATGAATTACCTGCGATTTCTCCATACCCATGGATCAAGTTCATTCACAGAGATCTGTTTAACGGACTTTGTTTCCCGGAAGGAATCCGGTTTGAAGATCTTCCGGTGGCCTATCTTCTGGCTGTGAAAGCCCGTTCCATCGGATACGTGGATCAGTGCTTCTATAATTACAGAAAAAATGTAGGATTCCTCAGCCGTCTCACGCCTTCCACCCTTCACATCCGGAATGCCATTATTTTTATGAAGGAAGAAATGGAGAAGCTGGGGCTGTTTGAACAATATCAGACAGAGCTGGATTTCATTGCTGTGCGTCATTTTTTCTACCGTTTCTGGAAGCTTCTCACCAACTATGAGACTGACCAGAAAGAACTGAAGCTGCAATTGATCAATGAGCTTTTCGATTATATGGAGTCCAATATTCCGGACTGGGAGAACAATCATTATGTCCGATATTCACTTCCGCCACATATTGGGCGGTTGCTCTGTCTTTATGGTTCCAGACAGGAAATGATTTCTTTCATAGAGGCCTGCAACGGAATGACCGTACAGCAGCAGAAAGCCTGGATAAAGGATTACAAGCTTTCTCACAAAACATCTCCCAGCTATCAGCCTGCTGAGATGATCCACCGGGAAAAAACTTCCTCCCAGTTTTATGGCTTTGCCTATACCGGAAGCCTTGCTCCTGATCCGGAGCAGATTCTTCTGGAAGCCAGCCGTGGAAAAGAAATTCCTACCTGGATATTGAAATTACTTGTGCATCTTCTGAGGAATTTTGGAGAGCACCAGATCATTGTCTCCCTGACTCAGGAGAAGCATGCCTTGTTTCAGGCTCTTCTGAACCGCTATCTTTCTGACAGCACTGCACTGTCTGAGAATATTACTCTGGTGTGCCCGGACAGCGAAGAATACGGCAAGGCACTTGCACTCTCCGGCTACGTGATCACAGACGGACCTTTACCCTACTATTTCCGGAAGGAAGAGGGACAGTTTGTGCTGCTTTACTGCGGACACAATCTGTATCCGGAAACCGTTCTGAACACACCGGATTCCACCGCTGATACAGGGCTTTGGCAGCATACTATGTTTATGGCAGACTGCCTGTATTTTAACAATGTACAGAACCGGGATATTTACCTGCAGGAATGTATGACAGCTAATATCTGCAAAACGCCTTACATTATCGGTTCTTCCACCCACATTCCATTGATTCCCAATGAATCACACAGGGAAAAGCTCCGCCGCAGCTTGCAGATGGATTCCATGCAGACTATTTTGTATGCGCCGCTGCTTCCAGGGTCCTATATTGCGGACACCGAGCAGACATTCCGGAATTTCATGGCAGCCCTCTACATATTTGACTGTGAACTTTCCGATCATCAGGTTTTGTATCTGCATCTGGATCATGAGAGGGAAATTGATTTTTCTGAATTTAGACATATAAAAGAAATGCCAAAAGATTTCGATGTACCGGATTTCGCTGCGGCGTGTGATATTTTTATATCGGATTATCACAATGCACTTTCTGCCAGATTCACCACAGGCACACAGATTCTGCGATTTCTGTGCGGTACATTTCTTCGACACGAAAATGCAACCAGTGACCATCAGACTGTACCAGCTGCTCCTGTCCTGCTGGAAACCACTTCCTGTCTGCCCGAGAGCTCTGGAGCCTGTTTGAAAAATCATTCCTGCAATCTGCACTCCACACTTTGCGATATATTTCACCCGGAATATCCTGCATTTGATAATGTACCGGAGTTAGTACGATATATCGGACAGTTAGAACTGATGTCTGAGAAGATGGCCACAAATGAAGCTTTACATTCAGCACCTTTTGACCAGTTTACTTCTGATACAGACCGTGTGTTCGATTCCCAGGAGCACAATTGGAATTCTTCGAAAAAAAGCTCTCTGCAAATGGAAAATAATCATAATTTACAGGCCACAAAGAATTCCTCCGGAGAAGCCACTACTTTCGAGGAATCCCCACAATATCTTCTCACAGATATTGCAGATTCTCTCTTAAACGGACGACCGCTGCCCTATTATGCTCCAGCTTCTTCCGATGATGTACCGGCACCGCGCACACGCGTCCTGTTCTTTACAGGGCGGAAGCTTTCCCAGAATCTGGTTCGGGATTTTAATGCCCTGGCTGCACAGGCACCGGAAAAAGAATTCTGGCTTGCATACAATGATTTCCGCAATACAGACTCTGCCAAATATCTGGCACAGTTATCACCTGACTGTTCCAGCCTGCCATTGAAGCCAGATCCCGAGAAAGGTAACCGCTGGAAGCTGGCAAGTGTGCTCACCAGCCGGATGGGACTTTTCTCATTTTATCCATTATCCCATATTTTGGACCTGGGGAAAGAAGAATATAAGAAGTGTATGGGAGGGACACGATTCGACGAAGTCGTAATCACTTCCACAGATAGTATAAAAACGGTTGCTACGCTTCTGGCTGCTGCGCCAAAAGCGTCCTATACTTTTAACACCTTTAACCCAGAGCGCTACAGTACCTCAAGACCTTACAGACACCAGATTGCATTTCTTTGCAGAATGTTAAAGGATACAGGAAGTCTAGAATTGCCTGCCGAGCTTACCGGATTGAAGCTGACGCAAAGCTCTGGCAAAAATAATGATAAGGGAATGCTCTAGAGCGTGTTTGAAAAAGGCTTTCTGCAAGATGTACGTCACAATTTGTGGGAATGCTTTTTTATAACCCATTCCTTACGAAAGGATTTACCTATGAAATTAACCACTATCATCCCGGTTCACAATGCTGAGAAATACATCACAGCCACTTTGGACAGTGTATTGCAGCAGGATCTGGGAAATCCAGAGGAGCTGGAGGTGATCTGTGTGGATGACGCATCCACCGACGCTTCTGTTGCCCTCATAAAAGATTACCAGCAAAAAGACTCCCGCATCCGCCTTTTCCTCAACGAAAAGACCCGGTTTGCAGGAGCCTGTCGAAATAAGGGAATCGAAGAAGCCCATGGTGATTACCTTCACTTTCTTGATGCAGATGACCTTGTAGAAAAAGGTGCCTACCAGAAATACCTGTCCATTGCTGAACAGGCGGGTGCCGACATGGTAAAGGGCTGCGCCGTCTGCTTTGACAATGAGACCGGCGAGCTTTCCGATACCCCGCTTTTTGCACTGTCTGATGTGCCCGCTGAGTGCTTCGATAAGGTTCTGAATTTTCACCAGGCTCCCGAAATTTTCAGCCACATCAGTGTAGTTCCATGGAATGCCATTTACAAACGAAAATTCATTTTGGAAAAGGGGCTTCGCTTTAACAATCTGATCTGTGTCAACGACCGCTCCTTCTACAGCGAAGCCGTATTCACTGCCAACAGGATCTGGCTCACTCACGAGCAGATTGTCCGTTACCGTGTGAATAACAGCGCATCCCTTGTAGGAAACCGTGCCAGAAACTTCCATTGTGAATTTGATTCCTGGCAATTGATCATGAACCAATGTACCAAATACAATATTCAGGGCCGCGAGCTGGCCATCGTAATGGAGCGTGAGCTGATTGACATTTTTATCTGGTATCGCAAATACAAGAAAATTCCGGAAATTTCAGAAGAGATTACTGCGCAGACCCAGGCGTTTGCGCAGAAGCTTGATATTTCGCCTCTTGAACCATTCCCGCCTTCTTTCAAGTGGTACTACGATTATCTCACTTTTCTTCCAGAATTTGAGAGCCTTACAAAAAATTATAACAATATTACCCAATTCAAAAAACAAGCCAGACTAATCATGCCTCAGTGTGCCACCCTGGCCGACTTCCGCCACCACATCCAGGAAGCCCACGCCACAGACAGTACCTCTAAACGGTCAGGTGTATTAAAAAAACTGCTCTCTCATTTTAAACATTGAATTTTCGCTCTAATTTAGAAGCCACCAGTTCAGCTCAACATCATAAACTTAAGAAAAAAATGGAAAGGAATCTGTTCGCAGGTTCCTTTC
>OLNM01000277.1_pt1 | contig 52288 bp, 51 predicted proteins | sample 1672391 | NCBI WGS metagenome assembly OLNM01 (sample SAMEA3136680, study PRJEB25190) | human gut metagenome | reverse complement strand
TATTTACTTTATAATATATGATTAATAAAAATTAGACTATATTTTAATAATTATCAAGGAGGTATATTTTGTTATTTTTTAACTTTGAATTAAACAAAAATGAACCAGTATATATACAAATAAAAAACTACATAGAAGACTTAATAACAAAAGGACTACTTCCTATAAATAGTAAGCTTCCTTCAACAAGGGAACTATGCTCTATTTTAAATGTAAGCAGAAATAGTGTTTTAAGTGCTTATGAAGAGTTAAAAACTGAAGGCCTTGTATACTCAATTAAGGGACAAGGTACTTTTGTAAAAGAACAATCTTCTGTTAGAACATCTAGTTGGAATGTAGATTGGTCTTTATATGAAAATGAATATACTAAAAATGTTAATAAAATGGACTCTTCAAAAAATGAAATAACTTGGAAGTCTAACTTAATTTCATTCAAAAGTATTTCACCTGCTGGTGATCAATTTGATATGGAAGAATTAAAACGAGCTTTTTTAAACAGGTTTAATTTAGAGGGTCATAAATTATTAAATTACGGATATGCTCAAGGTTATAAACCTCTAATTGAGTTTTTAATACAATATATGAATAAAAAAAATGTAGATTCCACAAATAAAGATATATTAGTTACTAATGGATTTACAGAAGCTTTAAATATAATAATATCATCACTCACTAAACCTGGAGATTATATTTTATGTGAAAACCCAACTCATAATGTATCTTTAAAAATATTTAAATCATATAATTTAAATATTTTGCCTATGAACTTAGATAAAAACAATCTAGATTTTGAAAGCATAAATGATACTCTAAAAAAATATAAAGGTAAGATTAAATTTGTATATATTACACCATCATATAATAATCCTACCGGTATAGTTTTGTCTCCAGAAGATAGGTTTAAATTCTATAATATAATGAAAGAAAATAATATCGCTATAATAGAAGATGGATTTAATGAGGAGCTTCTCTACTCTAGTTCACATATATTCCCAATATGTTCTTTAGATAATAAAAATAATGGAGTAATATATATAGGAAGTTTTTCAAAAATCTTATTCCCTGGAATGAGGATAGGTTGGATATTTGGCGATAAAAATTTAATTGATAGATTAGTCAGTGTAAAAAGAAGTATAAATATGCATGTATCTTTTTTAGATCAAGGAATATTATATGATTATCTAAAAAATAGTAATTTTGATAAATATTTAAAGAAAATACGAAAATACTATGGAGATAAGTTTAACTTTGCACTACAATGTGCTAATAAATACATCGATTATGAATATGTATTAGGAGATGGTGGGCTTCATTTATTCTTTAAATTAAAAGACATAGATACGAGATATCTGCTTCAAAAATGCTACGAAAAGGGCGTTATATTTATGCCCGGAGATGTATTTTTTATAAATGAAAATCAAAATAACTTTATGAGACTAGGATTTTCTAGATTAGAAAAAGATGAAATTGAAAAAGGAATAAAAATAATTGGTGAGACTATAGATGAAATCAAGAAATCTGTATTATAAATACATTTAAAATATAGACTTTCTTTGAAACACATATAAAAAAACTATAATATTTCAAAAGCCCCTTTTAGTGTTAACTCTATAAGGGGCTTTATTTCAACTTTATGTTAAAATAAACTTGGTTAAGTTAATTTTTATTATTTATTTAAAAATTCTACAACTTCCTCTAAATGCATTCCTCTAGATGCTTTTACTAAAATTGTATCTCCTTTTTGTAGTATATTTTTGAAGTTTTCCATAGCTTCTTCTTTAGTTGCAAAATGATGTACATTATCTTTGTTCATATTATTTTCTAAAGCTTCTTTTGATATAAACTCAGCATCTTTACCGATTGCAATAATTACATCTGCATTTTCACTTGCATCTTTACCAACTTGCTTGTGTCCTTCTTCTGCAAATGAACCCATTTCAAATATATCTCCTAATATTGCTACTCTTCTTGTTTTATATCTGTTTAAAACTTTTAAAGCTGCTCTCATAGAATCTACACTTGCATTGTAAACTGAATCTATTACTGTATAGTTATCATTTTTTATAACATCCATTCTAGATTTAGTTATTTCTAAAGTTTCAAGGCCATTTCTTATTTCGTCTAAAGTTAAATTTAAAGTTTTGCCTACAAGTATTGCAGCCATAGCATTGTATATATTATGTTCTCCAACTGTCGGTATATAGAATTTTTCTATTTTATTATCTATCATAACGTTAAATATAGTATCGTTATCATTCATTTCAAAATCTACACAGTATATTGTGTTATCTTTTTCAAAACCAAAAGTTTTTAAGTTATATTTTAAATCTTTTCCTTTTAATGTAGCTAACATATCGTCATCACCATTTACGATTAATGTTGAATTTTCATCAAAGTTTGTAGTAATCTCCATTTTAGCTTTAAATATACCTTCTCTTGAGCCAAGTCTCTCAACATGCGAAAGTCCTATATTTGATATAACTCCTATTTGAGGATTAACTATATTTACTAAATATTCAATTTCGTTAAATCCACTCATACCCATTTCGATTACTGCACACTCATAACTTTTATCTAAATTTGCAAGTGTTAGTGGTACACCAAATTGGTTATTTAAGTTGCCTGTGTTTTTAAGAGTTTTGAACTTGCTACTTACTGCAGAGAAAACCATATCTCTTGTAGATGTTTTTCCAACACTACCTGTTATTCCTATATATGGTATATCAAATTTACTTTTATAGTATCTAGCTATATCTCCAAGTGCAAATTCTGTATTTTCAACTTCGATTATGTTTAAATCTTCTCCTATTATTTCAAAGTTATTACTTTTGTTTTTTATTATCGTTTTGCATCCGTTTTCTATTGCTGAATTTATAAATTTATGTCCGTCTAAAGATTCTCCTATTATAGCGAAAAATACGCTGTTTTTATTTGCAATTCTACTATCTATAACTAATTCATTTATAGATGTTACTTCTTCACTTTTACTTGTTAAATCGCCACTAGTGGCATTTACTAATTCCTCTATAGATAAATAATCCATATTTGCTCCTCTCTAATACTTTAAATTCTCTAAAAAATTATATCATATATAATAATATTTTCATAATTTTATATTTGTGATTTAAATACTTCTAATTAAACATTATTTTTAACTACTTCTCTTAATTTTATAAAACCATTTTTATAAAGTATATCTAATGATTCTCTAAGTTCGTCTACATGGGTTATTTCAAGTGTTACAGTTATGTCTTTATCTTTTACTATATTTAAAATCTCAATTATGTCTAATTCACCTTTGTTTATTCCTAAATGTGAGTCTCTATCCCCAAAGTTATTATGTATATGCATATGTTTTATATATTTTTTAAGTATTTTCATCCATTCCATCACATCTGCTTTTGAATAAACATTTACATGACCTACATCTAGACATACTGATGTTTTTTCATCATGAATTTCTTCCATAAGTTCATTTAGTAAAAAGTAGTCCTCTTCATGAACATTTTCAATATGTATTTTTATATCGTCATCTTCTTTGCCTTCTTTAAAATCATTCCAATAGGTAGGAGTTCTTTGCATCCATTCAATATAACTATATGTCTTTGGATAATATCCATTGTGATATACTACAAAATTTGCATCCATTTTTTTAGCAACATCGTAAGCTTGCTGCATTCTGTAATTTGTAGCTTTAGTTATTAATTCATCACGGGCTCCTGGAATTAAATCAGCATATGGACCATGTATTCCAAGATTAATCTTCCCATATAAATCACCTAGTTCTCTTTTATAATTTTCTATAAACTCATCTTGTCTATCTAGACAGTAAGGACTAGCAAATAAAACAATTTCTAATCCTATTTCATACTTTTCTAATAAATCTATAATATTTTCTGTTTCTGTTAATTGTGATATATATACCTTCATATTATATGCCCCTTTCTTTCATTAATCTAGAGTGCTTTTTTATATTCAAACAAATCTAAAATAAACTTTCTACATAATATTTTAATTCACTATAAATATTTTTTTATTTTATTATCAATATTATTGTTTATGAGTTATAATATAATGTAGATTTTAATCAAAGTAAATATTTATTAATTAAATTTTATACCTTGAAGGTAATCTTGACAATAATTATCATCAAGTATTTACTAATTATTAAATTTAAATTTTATATAAAGGTGAGATAGATGAACTTAATAACATTAGAAAACATTAGCAAAAGTTATTCTGAAAAAAAATTACTTGAAGATATTTCTTTAGGAATAAATGATAAAGAAAAAATAGGCTTAATCGGTGTAAATGGTACTGGTAAGTCTACTTTACTTAAAATAATTGCTGGTGCTGAAATACCAGATGATGGTACTATTACAAAAGCTAATAAAGTGAGAATAGAATACCTACCTCAAAATCCTTATTACGACGAAAATGCTACTGTTTTGGAACAAGTATTTAAGGGAACTTGTGAGGAGATGAAAATTATAGGAGATTATCAAGATGTTTTAGATAAGATAAATAAATCTTATGATGAAAAACTAAATGATAGACTTCTAAAGTTACAAGAAAAAATGGATGCACTAAATCTTTGGGATTTAGAAAGTAGCGCAAAAACTGTATTAACTAAACTTGGAATAAAAGACTTCAATCAAAAGGTAAAAGAGCTTTCTGGTGGTCAAAGAAAAAGAGTTTCGCTTGCATCTGCACTTATTACACCTTGTGAGTTGCTTATTTTAGACGAACCTACAAACCACTTAGACAATGATACTATCGATTGGTTAGAAACTTACTTAAACTCATTTAAAGGTTCTATTTTAATGATTACACATGACAGATACTTCTTAGATCGTGTGACTAATAGAATATTAGAACTTGATAAAGGTATTTTATACAGCTATGAAGGAAATTACTCTGTATTTTTAGAGAAAAAAATGAACAGACTTCAACTTGCTGAATCAATGGAAGCAAAACGCCAAAACTTACTTAGAAAAGAACTTGCCTGGGTAAGACGTGGGGCTAAGGCTAGAACAACAAAACAAAAAGCTAGACTTCAAAGATTTGATGAATTATCAAATAAAAATGACTACACTCCAGAAGATAAATTAGAAATCTCTGTTGGTAGCAGTAGACTTGGTAAAAAAATAATCGAAATCGAAAACTTAAGCAAATCATTTGATGGAAGAACTTTTATAGATAATTTAGATTATACTCTAGCTCGTACAGATAGAATCGGTATAGTTGGTAGAAATGGTCTTGGCAAATCTACCTTAATAAGACTTTTAAATGGTGAATTAAAACCAGATAGCGGTACGATTTCTATTGGTGAAACTGTAAAGATAGGTTGCTTTAACCAAGATACTTCAAAAATGCATCCTGAAATGAGAGCAATAGATTATATAAAAGAAGAAAGTGACTATATAACTACTGCTGATGGACATAAAATTACGGCATCACAAATGTGTGAAAAATTCTTATTTAATGGAACTCTACAATACACTCATATTAAAAACTTATCAGGTGGAGAAAAAAGAAGACTTCAATTACTTAGAGTCCTTATGATGGCTCCTAATGTACTTTTACTAGATGAGCCTACAAATGATTTAGATATCGATACTCTAAGCCGTCTAGAAGATTATTTAGACGACTTTAACGGCGTACTTATCTGCGTTTCACATGATAGATACTTCTTAGATAGAGTTTGCAACAAAATATTTGCATACGAAGGTCGTGGAAAAATAAATATATACACTGGAAATTACAGTGATTACTTAGATTATAGAGAACAAGAAAATATCGAATTTGAAGAATTCGAAGATAAAGTTAAAGAAGAAAAACCTAAAGCTCCTAAAAAAGAAAAACCTAAGGCTAAAAATAAACCTAAATTTTCTTATAATGAGCAAAGGGAATTTGATACTATAGATGAAGATATCGAAAAATTAGAAGACAAAATAGCTTCTTTAGAAGAAGATACTTCTAAATATGCGACTGATTTTACAAAATTACAAGAAATAATGGATGAAAAAACAAAATTAGAAAATGAATTACAGGTAAAATACGAACGTTGGGAATACTTAAACAACTTAGCTGAAGAAATAGCTAATTGGAGTAATAATTAATATTTTATTCAACAAATTGTATTAACTAGTGTGATTTATGAGGAGGAATAATATGAATATATACGCACACAGAGGCAACAGTGGTTTCTTCCCAGAAAACACTATGTATGCTTTTAAAAAGTCTCTTGACTTAGGTATTTACGGCATCGAAATTGATGTTCAAAAAACTAAAGATGGAATTTTAGTCGTTCATCATGATGAAACTTTAGGAAGAATGTTCGACGGCAAAGGTTCTATAAAAAAATCTACTTTTGAACAACTAAGAGAATTAAATCTAAAAGATGAAGAATTGAAAAATAAAGCTGATTGTAAAATTCCTACATTAGAAGAAGTTTTAGAATTTATAAAAGATACAGATTTAACTTTAAATATAGAAATTAAAAACAACAAAGTTAGATATAAAAATATAGAAAAAGATATTTTAGATATTGTTAAACAATACGAGATGGAAGATAAAGTTGTTATATCTTCTTTCAATTATAAAAGTTTAAAAAGAATTTCAAAATTGAACAGCAAGGTAAAAACTGCTTATTTAGTTGGTCCTCTTACTTTTAAACGTAGAAACTTAAAAAAGATATTAAAAATATGTAAAGACTGCAAATGTACTTATATACATCCATCTTGTGATGTCGTAAATAAAGAATTTGTAGCAGAAGCACATAAAAAAGGTTTTTTAGTACAAGTTTATACTGTAAACTCTGTAACTATCATGAAAAAACTTATAAAGTTAAAAGTTGACGGAGTATTTACTAACTATCCTAAAATAATCAATACGCTAGTAAATGGTTAGTATTTAGATTAAAAAACAAGATATAAAACAATTAATCTATCAAATTATCAATACCTATTGACATATTTAACATAAAATTATACAATTTTATTAAATTATTGTGGAGGTTACAAATGGAAAATATACTTAAAGAATTTGAAGTTTTGCAAAAAAACTTAAACGATCTACCTATTGAGAATTTAAGTGACTACGATTTAAGTAAAACTGCTTTATTTATTGTAGATATTAATAATGGATTTGCAAAAGAAGGCGCTCTATATTCTGATAGGATAAAATCCCTTATAAATCCTATTCATGAATTTGTAAAACCGTTAGAAAACAAGTTAAATAAAATTATAGCCTTTACAGATACTCACGAAGAAGATTCAGTGGAATTATTAAGTTATGTACCTCACTGTCTATCAGGTAGTGATGAATGTAAGGTAGTCGATGAATTATTAGACATTAAAAACCTTGAAATTATTCCTAAAAATTCTACTAATGGCTTCTTTGCTATAGATATTAATATATTGAACGATATAGATAATGTAGTGGTTGTTGGTGACTGTACAGATATATGCATATATCAATTTGTAGTTACTCTAAAGGCTTATTTTAATGAAAAAAATATAAACAAAAACATTGTAGTTCCTATGAATTTGGTAGATACTTATGATATCCCATTTGTTCATCCAGGAGATCTTTTGAACGTGGTATTTTTCAATAGTATGATTCAAAATGGAGTTAAGCTAATTAAGAAATTTTCATTATAAATAACTAAAAACACACACTTCAAAAAAGATGCAAAATTTATACTATTTTGCATCTTTTTTTGTATTTAAAATGAATATAATTTCCTATTTGTTATAAAAAAAGACGACATATGTCGTCTTTTTTAATAATCGTATTCTTTGCAGTTTTCACAAATTGAAACTTTCATTTTTTTGCCTATCATATTTTTATAATCTAGTAAGAATTCATTTAATTGTGAATCGACTAAATTAATACTTTTTGAACTTATAAGTGTTACATTTTCTTTATCTATTATAATTTTAATATCATTTACATCATTTTTTAAATAACTTATTATAAAACTATCATATTCAAGCTTTGTAGCAAATTTATTATAGAAATCAGAATTTTTAACTATATTCTCTTGAGCTTTGTCAATTTTTATTTCCACTTTCGGCTCTTCTTTTGTCTCAGTGTTATTATTCATATTTTTATTTCTGATATCATTTATATTCATAGAAGATATAGAACTTAAGTCATTTGGATTTATACCCATACCTCTAAGTTGTCTTTCTATTTCAGACTCATCTACCCCATATCTTTCTAGTAATTTTTTCTGCATATTCATAAATTTTTCATTTGATATGTTGTTTTCTCTCATATATTCATATATTTTAGATGTAAATTGTGACATTGTCATACTACCATCTGCAACAGAAAAATAAAGTTCATACATATAATTTTCAAATTTGTCTATGTCAGTTTCTTTTACTTTATTTTTTAATTCATTAAAATCTATTATTCTATCGTCTGACATCCTAATCCCTCCTGTCTTTATGATATCTCTTTTATTTGTTAGAAATCTTTATTGAAATAAAATTCATAATCAATATAATTTTTTATATACTATAATAAAATCTTCATTCTTAAAATTATACCATAGTTTTTTGAATTGATTATTGATTAATTTCTATATTTTTCTTTTTAGACAATATTATTTATATTAATAGATAGGAGGTGCCTCTTGTCATTTAGACTTTTATTAGTTCTTATTATATTGTTATTTTTAATAACACCCTGATATTTAAATATAATATTATCCAAAAAGAGGTATGAGACATAAAATAATCTATTATATACTATTTTACTCATACCTCCTAATTTTTATAATTTATTATTTCTAAAACATCATTTTTTCTATTTGTTTTGTCATTTCTACAGCGTCATTGAAAAATGATTCTACATCAACTACAGTTTCACTCACATTTGCAAATTCTGAAGCAAAAGTAGCAACATGGCTATCTATGACTTCACCTACATATGATACACATGAATCGTAATTTTTAGTTTCTATTCTATTTATAAAATCTAAGAACATCTTTTCATCAGGATCTTCTTCATTTATTTTTATAATTTCTTCTTTATCTTTTAGGAAACTTTTTATTTTTATTTCCTTATCTTTATATGAAGCCTCTATTTCTCCATTTTTAAAGAATAATCTTATTTTTTTATCGCTTTCTTTTGTAAATGCATTTATATTGAAGTTTGCAGTTACATTATTGTCAAATTTAAATATACTAGTTAAATTATCGGCTACGTCGTTGTCACAGTAAAATACACATTTTCCATAAGGTCCTTCTTTTAAGATAGCTTCTAAGTTTTCTTTTGTCGGTCTTATATGGATTGAATTATTTATAAAGTTATTTTCTTTTAGATATAGTTTTTTTGCTGAAAATGGACATAACTCCTCTTCTCCACATCTAAAACAATTTTGACTCATTTTTGTATTGAAGTTATCCCAATTAAATGCCCTTAAATCAGAAAAACATGATACCTTTTTACATTTGCCACCACTTAGATTTATCATAATATCTATATCTTGGCAGCTATTTGTAAGCATAATTGCTCCAGTATCGCTAGTTATTCTCCAATTTCCTCTTACATAGTTGTGAACGAAAGTCTTATATCCAACATCGACATTGTATGATATATTTATTAGACTTCCTAAGTCTTTGTTTTGTGTAATTTCTTTTAATTTGTTATAAAAGTTAGAGTATCTATTGTTATAAGCTACCATAAATAGTCTGTCTTTGTTTTCAACACAAAATTCTTTTAAATGAACAAGCCCATCTAAGCTGTTTGATGCAGGAGTTTCGACTAAAACATCATATCCTTTTACTAGTAATACTTGAGCAGTGTCATAATGTAGTAAATCGTAATGTGATATTATAACTGCATCTGCTAATTTGTCGTGAGCTATAAAGTCATTTAAGTTGTCAAATACCATATTTTCATCTATAGGATATTTTTCTAAGAATAAATCTCTTCTACCCTTTTTATTTTCCACAAAAGCAACTATTTCGCATTTATCTTTGTATTTTTCTATTAAAGGTGCATATGTATATGCCCCTCTAAGTCCTGTCCCTATAATAGCTAATTTTATTTTTCCCATACTAAATTCCCCTTTTCTAAAGTGCAAAATATTCCGTATGGTTTAATTATAGTATATTTATATAATTATAGGTAAATTTATTTTCCTTGTACATCTTTTAATTGATTGTCTTTTTTGTCTAATTTGTCTAACTTTTTATTGTATAGGAACATATCAAATGCAGCAGCAAATACTATAAGATATCCTATTATACTCATTGTATCAGGATGTTCTCCAAAGAATACTATACCTAATATTGCAGAGCATATTATTCCACTGTAGTCGTATATAGATATTTCTTTAGCTGGTGCAAATTTATATGCAAGTGTAATACCAAATTGACCGATACTTGCAGAAATACCGGCAAGAAGCAGATATACTACTTGTATAGTAGTCATAGGTTTATATACAGCTATAAATCCTGGTAAAATCGCTATAAGTGAAAATGTTGAGAAGAAAAATACTATTGTATAATAATCTTCTTTTTTTCCTAAAACCCTTACACAAGTATATGCAAGGGCAGCTCCTACAGCACCTAATACCCCTACTAGATAAGGTATAACTTCTACATTAAAGCTCGGCTTTATTATAAATAAAGCACCTATAAATGCCACACTTACCATTGTAATTTGTTTTAGGTTTATCTTTTCTTTTAAGAATAATGCACAGAAAATAACTACTAAAAATGGGCTTAGTTTATTTAACATATTTGCATCTGATAAAACTAGTCTGTCTACAGCATAATAATTACATACGATACCTATTGTTCCAAATATTGATCTTAAAACTAGTATTTTTCTATTTTCTTTTTTACCTACTAAACTTCCTTTGTGTTTAATTATTAAATATAGAGCTATTGCAGCAGCAACTAAATTTCTAAAAAATGTCTTTTGGAAACTTGGTAAATCACCTGATAGTTTTATAAATGCAGACATAACTGCAAATCCACATGCAGATGTGATTATACAAAGTATACCTTTTATTCTGTTTGATTTGATTAGTTTTTCCATATTTTAAGCGAGAATTAAGTATATAATTTCGCGACAAACACCTCCTCATAATTCACCTTATTTTTCTTTTATTTACAAGGTTTATCAATCCCATTTATTAATATACCCTATAAACACAGTTCTAATACTATCACAAATTATTATTTTATATTTTATTTTTTATTTAGTCAAATAGTAATCATTATTAAGTATATGCTCATTTTGATAAGTTTTTCAGACATTTGAAAAAATAATTTAAGTTTTTTAATTTTTTGTATTGCATCTCGTACGAATAGTTATAAAATAGTAATAAAGGTATTTTATTATTATTATTTTTATTTATTTTACTATTGTAGGGAGGTGATTTTATGCAAGACAATTATACTATGCCAATTTATCAAAAAATAGCTTTAGATTTAGCTAACAAAATATATACAGGGAGTATTGCAGAAGGCAGTACTTTATATGGACGTTCTGTATTAGCGGGGAAATACAACGTTTCTCCTGAAACAATAAGACGTGCTATAAAACTTTTAGAAGATATTAAGATTGTTGAAAGTGTTAAGGGTAAGGGAGTTATAGTTTTATCTTCTAAAAAAGCGCTATCATTCATAAAAAAATATCAAGATATTACTAATATCTCATCTTACAAAAGCAATCTTTATAAATTACTTGGTGAAAAGTCTAAATTAGAAAATGAAATCGTTGAAACTTTAAATAAGATAATCGATTATTCAAACAGACTAGAAATTATAAACCCACTTGTTCCTGTTCAATTCACTATTGAGGAAAATTGTAAATACATAGGGAAAACATCTGGTGAAACTAAGTTCTGGCAAAATACAGGTGCAACAATTGTTGCTGTAAAAAGAGGCGAAGAACTTATAATTTCTCCAGGACCATACATAGAATTTTTAGCTGGCGACTTACTTTTAGTAGTAGGTGACAAACATATTTATAATTCTGTTCCAGCATTTTTATATGATACAAAATAGATATTTATTAAAAAAACTGTTACATAAGTTTAAATACTTTTGTAACAGTTTTTTTGTTCTTTTAATTTTATATTTTTAGTTTGATTTTTACTAATTTCCCAGGTAATTGCATTTGTTATTTATAAAAGTTTTTCTTTATCCTCAGATTTTTTAATAAAAGCCTCTATTACTCCACTTTTTGAAGTATATTCATTTTTTTGCTCTTTACTATTATTTTAATTTTAAAATTTCTATATATACTTAATTGTAATAATTCTATAATTCAAATGCCATCTCCTTTATAACTATCTTTCTAAATAATTTATAATTTTACTATTTAACTTATTTTCAAGTCACTAATATATGTAAAATTATGCTAATATAATTACATAAAGAAAGGCGGAGGAATAAAATAACCATGGAAGTTGGACAAAAAATAATGATTAGCAAAGGATACGTATTTAAAAACTATTTAAAAGGTACAGTAATCGAGCACAAAACAAAAGAAAAAAAGATGACAGATGTACTACAAAGCCATGATATATACGTTGTAAAGCTTGAAAATGGAGAGATTATAGAAATTTCAGACGATGTCCTTTGTAATTATACTGTAATAAAAGATAGTGAGCTTAAAACTCATATTTTATACGATAAATATACAGATGGCATAACTAATTCTATTTATTATGTTGTTGATATGATAAAGAAGTTTTTTAGAAATTTAAAAAAGAAAAGACAATAGTTATTTTATAAGCAGCAAAGTAATATTAAAATCTATTGAAAATGCACTTTTAAAGGGGGAAAACTAAATGCAAAAAACTTTAATATTATTTATTAATCTATGTGAGGGGGTATTAAATATTGGATAAATCACTTCCATCTAAAAGAGACTTAGAAAACGCTTTGGAAACTGTTATGGATTATGTAATATCAACGGACTCTAATAAAATACAGGCTTATGTGGACAAATTAAAAGAACAAAACCCAGGGATTAGCCGTGATAAATTAGCAAAAAAAGTATTACACCGCAAATCCTTAAAAAACGGTCTTGTAGGAGGTGCCACAAGCCTTGGCGGGATTCTCACTATGCCTGTAACAATTCCTACTGATTTGATAGCTTCATGGAGAATTCAGGCAACAATGGCATTTTCTATCGCATATATTTACGGTCACACAGAAAACACAACCGACTTAAAAACAGATTTATATCTAATTCTGGCTGGAGATTCGGCAAAAGAAGCCCTTAAACGACTTGGTATAGAAATTTCTAAAGACATTACCAAAAAAGCAGTAAATAAATATATAACAAGAGACGTTATGGTCAAAATATGGAAAGTCGTTGGTCGAAAAATTATAACTAAAGCTGGACAAAAATCTATGACAAGCTTTGTAAAAATGGTTCCACTAGTCAGTGCACCAGTAGGATTTGTATTTGATTGGTCTGCAACACAAGCTGTTGGATATATGGCAATAAACTTTTATAGAGGATAAATAAAATTAAACTTCCCCGAAATTTTATTTTTGGGGAGTTATTTTTATTTTTACTGTTTATGACACTTCTTACAACTACATAAAAATCTTTATCTTTAGAGTTATTTATGTAAATCACTCCTTATTATACATATAAATTTATACAAATAATAACATAAATTGTAAAATTATTATTAATGTTCATATCTTAAAAATCTATTTTTTATCTTTAAAACATCTTACATATTTTAGCAAGTTTCAATTATGCAAAACACCCTATTCAATAAAACAATTTAAACAGGGTAGAAAAATAGTAAAACTTTTGTTTCGATTTCTCTTAGGGAAGATACCTTATCTAACAGGTTATAGGAAATATATATGAAAACCCAGAGTTATTGTTTCAATTCCCCTCAGGGAAGATATCTTATCTAACCCCTAAATTTTTAGCCCTTGCAATTACTAGCTTTCAGACCCCCGTTGCGGGGTACAACTTTTTTCTTACATATAAGAAAAACTTTACGTTCTCAAAACCACCTCAAACCGTTGATATCACTGGTGCATGGCGGTTGAATTAAAAAATAAGCTAAAATACCTTAAAGACTTAAAATTTAAAAGTTAGAATATCATAATGTTAGATAAGATATTTAATTCTTTTATTTGATTTTATACTAAAAAATATATAATCATTAAACTTTCATTTAGATCTTATTAGTATACTATACGCATAAAAATCAAATTTTTTTAAATCACTATATCATAATCTCTATTGAAATTTTCAAAGTAAAATTTACTTTCTTAATTACATAATAGCATAAAAAATGCCTAAATATCAACATTATTCAGGCATTTTCAAATATAATATTTTCCGTTTTTTTATACCCCTTTCTCTTAAAATTAAAATAAATTTTTTCATAAATATCACCTCCTAGTAAAATACGCAAAACCTTTCTATAAAAATATTTTTATTATAATTGTTAATGGTTTCAAAATATCACCCCCTTAAAAGTAAAATAATTCTTTCTAAAACTTACTTGCACATAATATGATGAAATCTCAAATATAACTTAGGATACGCCATAAAACTCACCCCCTCTTAAACTCATACAACTAAAATGCTATTGGACAATATGATTTTTTAGAACAGAAGAAACATTTTGGACTTGGTACTATGCAACTCATTTTATCACCTCCTTGTGTTTTCTTAATTTCTATACTTAAATTATATATGGATTTTTGATTTTAATCTTATCAAAAAGTGTGCAATTTTAAAAATAAAAACTCTAGTTTATAAATTTTATATTTTCACTTATAAACTAGAGTTTCTACAATTATTTTAAATAAAAATCTATGCTTCTGATGTTATTGCGGCTTGTTCACTTTTATCTTCATTCTCTTTATTATCTTCAATTTTTTCTGCTATAGATGCTATACTATCTATTGATCTGTACATTATTTTTTTTATTTCATCTTTTATTCCTTTTTCATTTATATCAACCTTATATCCTTGAGCGGTTAAATAATTTATTACTTCATCTTTTAACTCATCACTTGATGCATGATTTATTTGATTTCTCATTATCTTGAAATATACATAGTCCTCCATTAGTTCAACAAATTCATTTAAATCTATTTTATTATTAAGCCATAGTGGATTTATATCACTTTTTCTTAAAATAATAATAGAGTTAATTTTTCGATTTAGTGTATATTCTTTTGTGTTATTTGCATAAAAACATTCCATATTGTATATACTATTAATTTGTCCTAATTCTTCTAATATATTAGCTATTAATTTATTATTTACTTTGAATGTATTTATAAATTTTTCTTTAGTTTTAGGCATTAGTTTATCATTTTTAGAAAGTTTTATATATCCTACTTTTATTTCTGTATCGCTTTCTTTCTCATTTTCATATATTTTATCTATAATTTTGTATATTTCATATATAATATCTTTTATATTATCTTCACACCTGTCTAAAAGTTCTACATCTCTATCTAATATTTGTTGTTTATACTTCTCAACAATATTCTTAACTTCATTTATTTTCTTATTATTATCTATCAATTCATTATAATTTAAAGGGTAATAAAATCTATTAAACCATATATTTGAAAATATCTTAGTATAAAAAATATTTGCATAGCTTTTATCTTCATTTCCCTTACTTATACTATCTTTCAAGCTTTCTTCTTCTGTATCAAAAAATTTGTGCTTATCATCTAAATAATACTGCGGTATTTTTTCTACATATAAAGTTAATGCTTGCTGTATTAAATCATTATCCAGACACCATCTTATAATATCTATATATGTTATGTCTTTTCCATCTTCTATATAAAACTTATTTTCTATCTGTGTTATCAAATTATAAAACATAGAATTTTTTAAACTAAAAATCACTGATTTTTCTTGATTTTGCTTTTGATTTGGATTTAAAACTTTCTTAACTTCTGAAATTCCATCTTGAAGTTGTTTCATTATATTGTCTATTTCTTGAACCATACATAAACTTATTACATCCGAAAATCTTTTCATAACATCAATTAAATCATTAATCTTTTCAACTGCTTCATCTTTTTGATTTATCTTTTTATCTTCCTCTTTTGATTTTTCATTTGCATTAATTATACAGTCTTTATCTGAAGTCTTTTCGTAGTATTCAGATAAAGCTTTTGCCTTTCCAAAGGATGTAAATTCATTAACTCCATTTAAAAGTTCAAATAACTCATATGTTGATTTTATATCTATGATTTTATTATTACTTTTATCATCATTATCATAATATGAATATATCATTCCTCCACATTTTATACCTGTATATTCTAAATATCTTATTATTAGTATTATAAGAAGGCTTGTATCTCTTATTCCACTAGTATAATCTATATATATAGTATCGTTTTTATCTAACTCTTTTACTATACTTTCATATAACCTTCTAGATACATCGGCTTCATCAATTGACTTGTTATTTTCAAAATCATAATCAAAGTTTAGCTTTATCAACTCAGGTGGTTCTATTCCCTTTTCATCACAAAATTCATTTAACATTTCTTGATAGTCTTCAAATGCACTTTTATATTCTTTATTATTTTCCCTTTTATTTATACTTTTATTGTTCGTTGCCTCTGATGTAATACATAAGATAGTATCTAATACTCTTTCATCATTATTGTCTTTCTTTTCAAGTAGGTAATTAATAAAATACTTTGTAGGTGCATCAGGTGTTTGTATCCCTTTAATTTCATTTTCAGTGTTGTCATACTTTGAGCTATATTTATATTCATCTGTTGTAAATTTATATTTACTCAAAAATAAAATTAATTTATTTTTACTTCTATTTTCCCCCATTTCAAATCTCCCTTTCATATATTCTTTATTTATTGATAATTAATTATCATCAATTATTCCCTTGGACTCTATCTATCAAAATTTCGAAGTATCCTATTTACAACCTTGTCCCTAATTTTCTTAGGCTCTAAAACTATAACACTCTTTCCCAAAGATAGTATATCTCTTACTATTTCTGCCTCATCGAAATCATGATAGTAAATATTTAAAATTAGATTATTATCGTCATAGTAATACCTTTTATCATAAGCTGAAAACAAATTAAAACAACGGTCAAGAGTATTTTTATTATCTTCTATTTTTAAAACTATTGGCTTATCAATATTTTTCTTATTATTTATAAATTCCTTTATTTTTTCATCTTGAAGATTTGATTTATCCATCGATGAAAAATCCTTATCTTCCAAAATTTCTACTTTAGCTATACTCTCGATATTTATTTTAATAGCTCTATCATCACAAAATACGATTAATCGATACTTGTTATTTTTTATGGAATACTCTATTTTATATGGATAGGCTATCTTATCTTCAAATACATCTCCTTTTCTGTTTTTACTAGAGTACTTTATAAATTTATTATTCAAGATAGCTTTTTCTAAAATTATTATTTTATTTCTAAATTCAAGATTATCTAGATTATCTCCAAACTTATCTATATTTTCTCTTTTCCAATATTGATTGTAATTTAGAGAGTCTATCTTATCTAATTTTTGCTTTAATTTAGTCAAGATTTCTTCATCTAGTACCTTATTAAATTCTTCATCTTCCACAAACATTTTTAAATATGCAATTTCTAAATCGTTTAATCGTATCGGTATATTTGAATCTATTCGCAATTTTGCAAATTCGTCTTCAAATTCAAAAAATTCTCCATTTACAAATTCATTTACAAGCACAAATTCCTGCTCTAAATAAGCGTCCTGAAGTATTTTTCTTATATCTTTTTTTGTATATTTTTTCCCATTATAAATCTCATTTATTATATTTTGGATACATCTATAATATCTGTTTTTATAATCGTTAAATAACTCCATTTATTCCTCCAAATTAAATTTCTCCGTATAATTTTAATAATTCTTCATACTCATCTTGCAATTTTTTTCTCAAATTATGATTATCATTTTCTCTTACTTTTGCAATTGTGCCAAATGATCTTATCCAAGGCAAAAATGTCATATAGTCTTCTACTTCTTCTTTATATAAAAAGTGATTTTGTTCCAACTTTTCAAATTCTCCATTGCCTTCTTTTTCAATCCTTCTTATAAGATAATCTTCTTTATTTTCATCTATATAAAAATCAATTTCTACTTTTACTTTTTTTCCTTCTTTTTGCAATTTTTCATCTATATTTTGTACTTTTTTACCTACTTTGCAGCTGCTTATTCTGTCTATTCTGTATTTTGAGTAGTTATTGTATTTCAAATCTTTAGCCAAAAGATACTGTCTTCCATATGTATATTCGCTTATTATTTTCTTTGGAATAACCTCGATATTTTTTCCTTTATATATAAATTTTACAGTCTTATTTTCTTTTATAGACTCGCAAATAATATTTATAACCTCATCATCTAATATTCTACTTAGAAAGTTTTGTTTAAATGAGAATGTACTTTCAAAATCGTACTTGTAATCTTTTTCACCAAGCAAATAATCGTTCAAAACATCCATCGCAGAGTATCCAGGCTCGCTTATTATAGATAGGTTTGAATAAAAGCTAAGTGCATTTATTATTTGAATTATTTCTTCTTCTGAAAAATCCTCAAAAATATCTTCTTTTATACTTAAAAAAGTAAACTTGCCTTCTTTTCTCTTTTCAATAATGCCTAAAGATGCCATCTTATCTTTTAATCTTCCTATAAATTGATTTAAATCTGCTTTTTGGTCTTCGGTAATAATATCATTGTCAGAAATAAACTCCACAGCCTCATCCAAAACCTCAGAGCCTTTAACCTCACCATACTGATTTAAAATCTGCAAAATAATAGAATAAGCCTTAACTGCACTAGCATCTACATTTTTTATAAGATAAGAGTCATACAAAAAATTGTGTGCCTTTGTGTAATTTTCAACATAGAATCTGTTGTATTTTATTTTATTTATATTATCATGTTTCAAAAATTCATCATTTATAAAATTTCTAACTCTTCTAATCTTGTTATTGTAGTCTCTTTGCGATTTTTGGGCAGTCTTTGAACATAGACCTACTATATAATACTGTCGCAAAACTTCTCTAATCAAATCATAATGTTTCACAAAATTCATATACGAGTTTCTATGTGCCATAATCTTCCTCCTTTATCTATACTAAAATTATATCAGAGTTTAAAATGATTTTTTTGTTATGCTTAATATTTTTGCTCAAAATAGCATGCTTTTTGATGTGATTATAATTTGGTTTGTTGATATTATAATAATATAAACAAAAACAAATTTTATTGGAGGTGATTTTTATGACTAAGTTTAAATGCATCTACTGCCCTTACAAAAGTCCTTTCTGTGGCTTTACTTGCTTATAGCTTCAAAGTTTTATCATCTTTGTTTAGCCCACTTGTGTAATCAACTTTTAGTTCTGTTACCATTTTGAAGGAGGTGTTCTTATGGCTAAGATATTCTATCCAAAACGTTTTTTATGTTATTCTCGTAGTTTATAAGGAGGTGATTTTATGAAATTTTATTTTAAACATATCAATAAGGAGCAAATTTTCGATAATTTTATTTATCTTAAATCTACTCCTTTTTATTTTGCCTATTTTTATTTTATTTTTCGTATCTTATGTATTTTCGATACCCCTCATGCACAAAAACTCTGTTTGTAAGCACCTTATCTCCTTCTCTAATTTCCTCAACCCTTCTTACACTCGTTGCATAAACTGGTATTAAATTATTTTTAAAGCAGTAGTCAACTATGTAAAAAGTTGCTCCAAACTCTCCTTGAACTAGTATGTAATCCTGTTCATTTGTAATTTCATTTATCCATAAAATCACTTTATATAGATTTTTTATATCCAAATCTGATATTGGATCTATATTGCCCCAGATTTTTTTGATTTCTGGAGGTGCTTCGATTATTTTTGTTACCTTGAGGTTTTCATATGCGTCGTTTTTTTGTGTGTCTGACATGTCGTGTGACATTAGTACTATGAAATTTTTCATTTTTGACCTCTTTATTTGTAATACTCATCAGCTATTTTATATGTTTCTGCTAAAATCTTGCTCTTTCTAAATAATTTTAAAGGCATATATTCAACTTCTTTTTCTTCCAATTCCATTTTTCTTGAATCAATAAAGTCTCCAATTTCATCTACATTATAATAAGTTTTTCCATATACCTTTTCTGTATAAGAATCCATATAATCCATATAATCAGCTTTATACTCCTCTATATTTTTAGATTTTACGCAATTACAATCAAAACTATCAAATTTATCTTGAATATTTTCTATATTAAGCTCTACATTTTTTATTTGTATTTTTCCATATCCAAGCGGTTTACCCATTCCTATATTCTCTTTACACTCACTATCAAAATTTAAAGACAATAAAAGTAATCCTAATTCATCATTTGTTAAATTTTCAAAATATATTTTTCCTTTAAAAGTACTTCCCTTTTGTACCATATTTTTAACACGAGTTAAAATATTTTCGCTTACATCTGGATCTACTTTATAAGTTGGATTTTTATGTAGCCAATAGAATTTACTTCCCCTGACCTCTACATTTCCATCTGTACTATATGTGTCTATTTCTCTTTTTAATTCTATTCCATCTTGTCTTAAATACATAGTATAACTTGTTGGCTTTGGACCACTAAGCGCAAGTTTTCTTTCTTCTTTTATTATCTTAGGATTTGTACATATTGCATCGCTAAAAGATACTCTACTCTTAAAGTTGTTTTCTTGAGTACTTGTTGGACCATTTCCATCTTTAGTATAACCATATAAGGCACTTGGATAATCTATACCTCTATTTTTCTTAGTCAAAATACAATCTCTAACAGATTTTTTGTAGAATATTCTTAAATATGGACTTCTGCCAAAATATTTTACCTTTCCATCTTCAATTTTATAGAAAAATGGAAGTACATCTCCATATGAGCCTTTTTCCCCTGGCAAATAATAATATCCCTTATTTGTTCTTTGTTTATTAGTTTCACAATCGTTTTTATATGCTAGGACTTCTCTATCGTCAAGTTTATAAGCCTTTTGATTTTTATCTATTTCATTGACTATATAGTGTTTTTTCTTTACACCTAATGAATTTGAATTACATAAAACACCTTTATATATACCATCTTTACCCAATGATATCTTCTTAAAATGATTTTCGGAATCAACATTAAAAGTTATATCTACTGAATAAGGTTCATAGTATTTATTTCTATTTCTCTTATCATTTGCAAACTTATTCCATGCATCTAGACCTTTTCCGTTGAAATCTAATAATGATTTTTTATACATGTAGTTAATTTTATTTTCAGGTATATGTTGTTTTCTAAGTAAAGTTTCGCTTATAGCAAAGAATGTTTTTCCGTTAATTTTTTTTGCTGGTTGAAGATAATATTCTTTACCTTTTTTAAATATATATCCTGCACTAACTACAGAATCGATACTTTCACCCTTTTTAAGAGATATAACTTCTTTATATTGATCTTTAGATGTATCTGCTGCTGCAAATTTTCTATATAAATATAAATTATCTTCTACAAATTCAGGATACCCAAAACCAAGTACTTCAGTATTTTTTCTGATTACGCCTTTAATTGAGCTTCCTGGAATACAAAATTGATTATTTGCATTTTTGAAAAAGTCCACTACAGTTTCATTTTTATCTTTTTGTGAACCCACAAATATAGGAGTCTCATTTATAAATTCATAATTTATATATCCAGTATTTAAATCTTTATCAAATCTTTCAAATGATGGTATATCATCTACACTTTCATATCTTATAAAAGTTTCCTTAGGAAATCTTATAAAATTATATGGTGCAACAGCATCGAACTCTGCTTTTGTTGAAGCTTTATTATTTTGTCGCTTATTGTTGTTATATCCATTGTTCTTGAACTTGTTATTATAATTTTTCTTTCCATTATTATATTTATTATAATTGTTGTTTTTAAAATTATTATTCGCCATATACTACACCCCCTTATCAGATTTTTTTAATGCCCTTTTTAATGCAGTATATTTTATATAAGCTTGACCATCATCTTCATAATCAAGATAATTTATTACTTCTATTTCGTCATATTTATTTTTAGTTAAATTATTTCCAAGTCTCTTTTTTAATGTGAATTCTTCTGTAAAACTATCACAACCATTGTCTATTGTTTTTACTAATTTAAATCCATCATTTTGCTCATCTTCAAAATCTTCATTTTTAAACGCATGAAGTTCTTGTTTTTCATTAAAGAAGAACCCTTCTATTAGTATGTCTTTTTTTATTTCTTCTATTTTATCTATATCTCCAAATACTAAATCGTTTAAATAGTATATTAAACAGTATTTATACCCCTCTTTGATAAGATAATCTTTATTTAGTTCAGATAAATTTATATCTAGTAAATATTGATTATCTTTATTATTTTTACTCATCTTATTCAGCCCCCTTATTTTTGTTATCTTCAGGCTTTTCAATGTTTTTTATTGCTTTTATAGCCTCATTTACATAATCCATATCGTTGCAAATTAATTTTCCGTTTTCAAACTCTATTTTTACAACTTTATCATTTTCTTTTATTGTTAGTTTATTTCCTTTTATTCTTCCTGCTCCTATTGATGATGAGCTTCCTATTGGAAGTTTAGAAAGACCTAAGTCTCTGAAAGTCAATAATATCAAGCCGACTGCTGCTTTATTGTTTTCTTCTAATTTTTTTAAAGAAATTCTAAAACCTATATCACCTTGTACTCTTTCTTCGTCAAATTTTCCTCCTGTTACTACTCCACCTGTAAATCTGTCCACTTTTATTCTGTTGTAAACACAGTATTTAGGATTTTTTACTACTACATCTGAAGTAAGAACTTTACCAATAAAATGAGTTTTTACGCCACTCTTGGCATCTGTTCCATATATATCTTCTATTAAAAATAGCTTCTCCTCTAATCCTAATGTTTTTAATATTTTTGTGTTGTATTCTCTAAAAAGACCTTTTATAGTTGTCCCTGGAATTATGCTTTCGTCTTTAGAATTGGTCATATTTTTACAATCAGCTTCATTTTCTTTTATTTGATATTCTTTTACTATCATAGAATCGATTATGCTTCCATCAAAATCAAATTCAATATAGCCTTGATTTCCTCTATCTTTGAAATTATCTAATTTTAAAGTAGTGTAATCTTTATCGTCCATTATATATGAGACCATATCTTTTCTTTGTTTTAAGTCTAATATTCTAGCTTGTACTTTTTTTACAGAAAACTTACCAAAACCAGACATCTTATTTGCTCCAAGTCTTAGATTTCCACCTTTAAAACCTTCTATTACATTTTTTATAAGTTCATCTTCGTCTTTTAATTCTTCTTCATTTTTAGCAAATAATTTAAAATTAAGCTCAAACTCTGTGTCAATATCTATAAAGTCCATATCGTATTTAGCTTTATCCTCACTAGTACCATATTTATAATTTCTTTTTATTCCTGTTCTAGTACTTAGCTTAAATTCACTTCCATATGCATCTGCTATGTATATTTTACTTTCTCTTTCATCTCTTGACTCATCTTCTTTTCCTAAATACTTATTTACATCACCTTTTAATTTTAAATCTATAAGATAATTTTTGACCGCTCCAGCTATACTGCTGCCAAGTATTATTGGTTTTTGTGTGTTTTTATCTATTAATAAGTCTAATTCATCTTTCCCATTGCCAATTTTCAAAGGAGTTAAATTTACAAGATCTATCTTATATTCTTTTACAAATTCAATATCTTTCATTATTTTTTACCTCCTTTTTCTCTTATCTTATATTCCATTATCATTTTGCTTAATTTTAACTTCATTTCATAGTCGCTTGATTTATGGTAGTTTACTCCTTTTACTTCAGGATATTTTATATCTTCTATATCAGTTTCTGTTATTTCCTTTAAACTTTTATCAGTTATTATTTCAGCCAAATAATCCTTTATGCTAAGATCAAATAAGTTATATTCACTTCTATTTTCGTATATGTATTTTGTCTTAGTTTTTAATCCATCTTTAAATTCGGATACTTTTTCTTTAGATGCTTTTTCCCCATCTTTTTGTAGTATGTCTAAAGCATCTTTCATTACAGTTATAAATCTTCCTTTCTGAGAGTTTGGGAAGCCTTTTAATTTTATCTTTCTTCTCTTACTTTCTTTTGCATATCCATCTAAAGATTCTACTATTATATTAGTTAGATATTCATTTTCTCTTTCTTTTACTATGTTATTTAGCATACTTTGCATTAAAACTTTAGAATCCTCACTTAAATCTACTGTTTTTCTTTCTATTTCTTTTTCTGTATAAATAGCGCATTTTTTCACATCAAATTTAGGATTTATAAGTATTCTTCCAAAGCCTTCATTTTTTCTACTTCCGATTCCTTCAATTTCGAATTGCTCAATTTTCTCCTCGTCTAATTCTCCTTTATACCCATATGTAATTACACTACCAGCTTTTATTGCAGTTTCGCTGCTTACCTTACACTTCCACATAGCATTGTAACCTTTTACATCCTTGCTTATTATTGATGCTTTGTATAATTTTTCAATTTCTTTTGGATTATCTTCTTTTTGTTTTTCTTTTATAATTTTTACACCTAATTTCTTTTCTAATAATTCATCTGGGATAGTCGATTGTAAATTTCCAAGCTCATCTTTTATAATCGTATCTGACATGAAAAATACATTTAATTTTTTAACTTTATCTGATTTATCATCATCTAAACTTATATTGTATTTAGACTTTATATCCTTATAATCAAATATTCCCTCTACATTTATCTCACATCTTCCATATCCACTTGATTTTGAACCACCGATATATAAAACTTGATTATCTAAACAAGATTTTACTTCATTGGCTAAATCATCATCACATTGGATTATTGTATAGAAATCTTGATTTTTGTCTATTGCCTCATACCTAAATATATTTTCTTTTTCTATTTGTTTGCAGTTATGTAGATTTTCTACCTTTTTTATTGATATTAAGTTTAAATTTTTATCTTTTATTATAGAAAATTCAGATTTATTTACTCTTTGATATCCTTCACCTACAGTATCTTTAAATTCATCCACAACATCGATAGGCTCTTTATCTCTAGAAAATTTCTTTATATTGTCTTTAGTTGCATAAAAGCAAAGTGGAGTAGGTATAGAGTAATCTTCATCTATTTTAGGATATGCATCGAAAAATCTAATGCTATTTGACAAAAGTTTTCTTCTATATTCTTTGTTTAAAGATATATCTTCCTTTATTTTATTTTTCTTTATATATGAATTTATATATGTACCTCTTATCGCTGAACCACTTATATAAGATAAATCTGTCTTTATAGGTCCTTTTGTTTTTATATCGACTAATACAAATTTACTCATTATCCCACCGCCTTTTGAACTAATTTTTCTATATCTTTTTTGCTCAAACTTCTTTTTTCCGGTATAAGCGTACACTCTACATTTCCTTTACCCCTACTTCTCAAAGTTCCAAGATGTCTAGTTGTTTTTACTGCACAAACAAGTAATGCTAACTCATCTTTTGTCAGTTCTCTTTCACTATATATATTTGAAGTAAATATAATATCCTTATTTAAAACTCTCATACTTCTAAGACTTTTATCTTGTGCTGTTCCAGTTTTTCTATCTATTTTTGTTGCATATCTTATATCTGTAAGTGAGTTTATAACTTCTTCTTTTGAAATAATATCGTTATCAACTAGATATTTTAAATTTTCTTTTATGTCATCTTCTAAAGATGCATTTTCAAATTTTAATATCCCTTGTGTTTGATCATCCATATAGCTTTCTTTCTTTTCGTTTGTATTGTCAAATATTTTCCCAAACAAAGTTCTTACTATTTCTCTATTTTCATCTGATTTTTTTTCATTAAATGCCTTTTGATTTTTAACTATTAAATCTGCTGACTCTCTTATATTCCCTTTAATTGATTTTCCTTTATAATAAGGAATTTTATACTCGTCATAAAGTTCATCTATATCTGATATAGATACTATTGATTCCCCACCAGAGAAAATAGTATCTGATAAAAGTTTTATTTTTAGTGTATATTTTTCCATAGAAATTACCCCTCTATATCTGAATCTAAATTTATAAACATATCTTGAAGTTCAATTATGTCAAAGTATAAACATGTTTTCTTTCCATCTACTTCATAAAATCCGTAGTTCACTTTTCCTTTTGGAAGTTTAAATCCGTGATTAAATTCATCAGCTATCATATTTTTATTCATAAATAATCTTGTTTTTTCCTCTCCTTGAGGGAATACATCTCTTAGCTTTCTAATTTTTCCTTTGCAGTCTTTTGTCTTCTGTTCAATTCTTTTAAATTCAGCTTTGAAATTTTCATATGTGTTAAATGTATCTTTTTCAGTTATTACTCTTTTACGTGTTTCATCACTTGATTGTTGGCTATTATTTTCTACTTCTGTGATATTTATATAAAAAGGTTTTATATTTAACTCTATTTCTTTATTTATATGAGCACGATTTCTTATTTCACTTAATGAAGTTGAAATTTCACCTTGGCATATATGGAAATCTACTAAAGATGCATCATTTGAATCTACTATTTTTGCCTTACCATTTTTGCATAGATTCTCTGCAATTTCATATCCTTTGTCAAATGGGTATGAAGATCTTAGCATGCATATTCCTGCACAAGCGTTTAGTTGTTCACCTTCTACACTATGTTTATTTAATGATTTAATAAATAAATTTACACATTCAAGTGCAATTTTAGCGTTGCAGATAAAACAAACATCATCCCCTGCAAGGATTATTGGTCTGACTGGCATTATATTATCCTTTAGTTTTAAGCTTTCTGATACTTTATCATAATTTTTATCTATAACATTTAACATATCTATAAAAGCATTTTTATAATATTTTTTTATATTGTCACTAAATTCCTTTAACTTTGCTCTATATATGTTATTGCTCTCTGCCATATTATTTTTATCTTCTTTTTTTCTAGCTTCATCTTTCATATGTTGAATCTTTTGTCCCATTTTATTTCCATCTAATGAAACAATTGCAACATAGCTATTATTGCCTTTTTCAGTAATTAATTCTTCTATTTCTTTAGTAAATCTATATCCTCTGCCTTTATCAAATTCTTCTATAACTTCACTTATTGTGTTTTTTATCTTGTCTTGCTTTTCATCTTTATACCATTCTCTTTTTACATAAGATTCTCTAGATAAAAAAACATCATCATATCTCTTATATGCTGGTAACCCTGTAGTCACACAGTTTTGTTCTATCCCATATGATTTTTTTCTAAAAACTGATGCTCTAGCAGATTTTTTATCGTTTAACTTTTTATAAATTTCATCTATTGCATCTATTATCGAATCTTTATCGTAATCAAATTTTTGATATGTCATAAAAAATTCTACACCTGGGAAGTCTTTTAAAACTGTTCTTGTAGTTCTTGATATAAATTCTTTTGCATCATCTTCATTATCTAGTATAAATAAACTATTTCCTCCACCTGCATTTACGATATTTTCTTCTATATCTGTTTTTCCTAAAACTTCTGCAAGCATTTTCTTAGGTAAGCCTTCTGTTATATATTCTATAATAGTTGATGCACCTATGTTTTCTTTTAATTTATTGGTTTTAAAAATATAACCTTGCTTCTTTGATACTTCTGATATGACCAAAAATTTCTCCATATTTCCCCCACCTTTCTGATTTTTTTGCAATATAAAATAAATTTCTATCTAATTCCATTATTTTCCTTCTTTAATATTAATTTTATAGTATTTTTTTATATTTATCTTCTCAAAAAGCATGCCATTCTGTTATATTTAGGAATTTTTTGTATATTTAGATATTTTATTCGTAATTCTTTGCTAAAATAAAAATATAAGAAAAAATACTTTATGAGGTGAGAAAATGAGTAAATTGTTTGTAACTGTTTTAGGAACAGGAAATTATTTTGATTGTTATTATTGTAAAGATGACAAATCTTTTAGAACTCCTTTTATACAAGAAGCACTTATGAACTTCTTATATAAAAATGAAAATAAGTTTGAAGACTTTGAAATGAAAATTCTACTTACAGAAAAAGCTAGAGATAAAAATTATTATGGTGAAAATAAATTAGAATCAATTTTAAAAAAATATAATATAACTCCTGAACTTGTGATTATTCCAGAAGGAAAAACTTCAGACGAACTATGGGATATATTTGATAAAGTAAGTGAAACTATAGACGAAAGTGCAAGCAAACTAAGTTCTAGCCATGAATCACTAGATGTAAATATCGACATTACACATTCACTTAGAAATATTCCAATGCAAATAGTCGTTGCTATGAATTACTTAACACTTTTTAATAATGTAAATCTCGAAGGAATTTACTACGGTGCATTTGAGCTTGGTGAAACTAAGATAGATGATAAAGTTTTCAAAAATAAGAGTATATTAGACAAATTATATAATTCTCAAAATATAAATACTACAGTATTAGATAAATTGAAATCTGCTAACTGTTGCGATGATTTAGATGATGAGGTTAAAAATGAAATTTTATCAAACTCTAGAAATTACAAAGGTGTGACAATAAGTCATGCTCCAATTTGCAACTTGGATACTTATTATGATTTATTGAAATGGACAAATGCCATAAATTCATTTATTAAATGTGGGAATACAAAAGAAATACAACAGCTTTCACTTATTAAAAAGAAACAAGCTTTTAAATCAAGAAAAGAAGAAGATATTGAAAATATGAAATTAATAAGCTACGTTGTAGAAGCTTTAGATAAATTTACTAACTGCATAAATACTTGTAGAGGAATGTATGGCAAAAAAGCAAATAATGCAAATAACTCTATCAAAGCTGCATCTCAATCATTATCACAAGCTTTACAAAATTTAAATGAAAACATAACTATAAAACCTTTAAAGAAATTATTTAAATTAGTCGAAAACAAAATAAAACCATTTGAAAATAAAGATGTTTTAGAAATAGGTATAGCTACAGTAAACTGGTGCATAGATTACAATTTATATCAACAAGGCTACACTGCTTTAGATGAAACAATAAAAACACTCATTTGCGTAAAATTAAATTTACCAGAATCTAAAGACAAACTTGAACCTGAAAATAGCTATATAAATAGAGAAGATATTGCAAATGCTATTTTATCTGGATTCAATAAAGAAACTGAAGATGTAAGAGTAAGTGAAAATTTAACTGAAAAAGATAAAGTTTTAATTTATGACAGTATAAATAAATTAAAAGAAGAAAAAGAATTTTACAAATTTATTCAAAGTGTGAAAAATTACAGAAATGATATAAATCACTTTGGGTTCAATAGCTCAGGAGCTGGAAAGTTTACTGCTATATCAGATAAATTAAAATATCTAAGAGATAAACTTGTTGAATACTCACAAGGTGAATTTCCTTTATCATCTATAGAAAATCCACAAAGTGAAGTAGCTGCTGATTCATCACAAGTATAAATAAAAAATCAAGAGGGAGGTTTTTAAAATTAGTTACTTATACATAACAAGTAAAGATTTAAGCTGCTCTTTTTCTAACAACCAAATTGTCGTTAAAAAAGACAATTTGGTTGTTGCTACAGAGCCGATAGAAACTGTCGAAGGAATTGTTTTAAAAGAGTCTAGTTTAATATCATCAAAGACAATTGCCCAATTACTAAAAAGAAATGTTCCTATAACTTATATAGATCATTCTGGGAAGTACTTAGGTGGGTTTACAAATCACAAAATCGATATAGAAAAACAAGTTAATCAGTTTAGATGTAAGGAAGATGATTTATTCTGTTTAGATTTTACAAAGAAAATCATTACTAGCAAAATAAAAAATCAAATTGTTATTTTAAGAAGATATGATAAATCTAAGCAAGATGATATAAAAGACATTATTTCAAGCTTGAATAAATATATCTCTGAAATTCAAAATTGTACAAGTATAAACGAAATTCTAGGATTTGAAGGTACTTCTGCTAAGTTATATTTTTCTGGATTGTCTAAGCTTGTACATGATGATTTTCATTTTGATAAAAGAAGCAAAAGACCGCCAAAAGATCCATTTAATGCGTTAATTAGCTATGGGTATTCCCTTCTTTATAATGAAGTTGTGCTCGCACTTAATCAAGTTGGATTAAACTCCCATGCTGGATTTATTCATAAAAACAAGTCTGGACATGCTGCCTTAGCTAGTGACTTAATGGAACAATGGCGTGGACCTATTGTCGATTCTTTGGTTATGAAACTAATAAATAACAACTTAGTTTCAATTTCAGACTTTACATTAAACGAAAGTACTGGAGGTTATTATTTATCAAAAAAAGCAAACAATGCTTTTATAAAATATTATGAAGAAAAAATTCGCTCAAAAAATAGTTATTTCAAACATGCAAATTTTCCTATGAGTTTTAGATATTCTATACTTTTTAATATCTATGAGCTTGTCAGATGTTTAGAAGATGGGAATTTAGATAATTTTAAAACTCTAACTTTGAGATAAATTAAGGGGTATATATTATGATAAAAATAAATAAAAATCAAAACCAAAATGCTATAAAAAATACAACTATTTTTTCGCAAAAAACATTAGTACTTGTAATTTATGATATTTCTAATGATAAAAAAAGAAGAGAACTTGTAAAATATCTACAATCTTATGGAGGCAGGGTTCAACGTTCTGCATTTGAGTGTATCATGACTAAAAAGCTTTATAAAAATTTAATTAAAGATATAAAAAAATATATGGATCCTAAAACAGATTCTATTAGAATTTACAAATTAAATCGCGACAATAAAATTTTAAACTTTGGAGTTAATAAATTGACTGATTTAGATGAAATAAAAATTCTATAATTTTTTAATCTTATAGACTTTTTGGTATATTTAGTATAAAATCTAATAAAACAATTAAATATCTTATCTAATATTGAAATTTTCTAACCTTTAAATTTAAAGTTTTTGCGGTATTTTAGCTTATTTTTTAATCCAACCGCCACGCACCGCTGGTACCAACGGTTTGAAGCACTTTTAAGGACGTAAAGTTTTTCTTATATGTAAGAAAAAAGTTGTACCCCGCAACAGGGGTCTGAAAGCTAGTATTTGCAAGGGCTGAAAATTTAGGGGTTAGATAAGGTGTTTTCCCTTAGGGGAATTGAAACTTTTTGAAAAAATGAATGTATCTGTAGCAGCATTAAAAAGTTAGATAAGGTGTTTTCCCTTAGGGGAATTGAAACATGCCAGCTACTAATACACTAAATAGCATTTTTACTACGAATGTTAGATAAGGTGTTTTCCCTTAGGGGAATTGAAACTTTCTCTTTCTTTATTGGTCATCATGTAAACTCTGTTAGATAAGGTGTTTTCCCTTAGGGGAATTGAAACCTAAACGATAAATTGCTTCCTTTAAGAGTTATAGTTTTACCTGTTAGATAAGGTGTTTTCCCTTAGGGGAATTGAAACGTAGTAGTTGCAGTTGCATTGATAAGTACTCCTGATACGTTAGATAAGGTGTTTTCCCTTAGGGGAATTGAAACACGTCAAAAATTATATTCAATCTACGATGCTAATACTCGTTAGATAAGGTGTTTTCCTTAGACCAATAGAAATTCCCAAAATCCAAGCAACACAAAAAGACCATCAAATTCAACCGAATTCTCCATGGCCTTTTTCAATTTCTATCCATATTTTTAAATCAATACCTTTAAATATAAAAAACACCATACAAACCATCCATTGCACAACGCCTATAAAAACTACAATCCAACTATCAAAAAAACAAAAAACACCCCCAAAAATTGAGGTGTATAACATTCACTCTAACATATATCGTAATAATAATCCAAAAGCTTGTTAGATCTGCTTGGGTGAGCCGGTTTTCTCAACGCCTTTTTCTCGATTTGTCTCGCTCTTTCTCTTGTAACATTAAATGCTCTGCCGACTTCTTCTAGTGTTTTTTTCTCACCATCGCCAAGTCCAAATCTAAGTTTTATTATGCCTTTTTCTCTTTCGCTTAATGTATCTAATACGTCTTCTATTTGGTCTTTTAAAAGTGACATTGTAATGATTTCTTCTGGTGAGTGTGCTTCTTTGTCTGGTATTATTTGTTCTAATTCTGTGTCATCTTCTTGTCTAATTGCTGATTCTATTGATTGTGGTTTTTGGGATATACTTATGATTTGGACAACTGCTTCTACTGATATATCCATTCTTTTTGCGATTTCTTCTGGTTTTGGTTCACGCCCTAGTTCTTTTGCTAATTGTGATGATATGCTAGATACTTTATTTATTTTTTCTACCATATGAACGGGTACTCTTATTGTTCTCGATTGGTCTGCTATGGCACGAGTTATTCCTTGTTTAATCCAATATGTTGCATATATGCTAAATTTAAATCCTTTTGTATAGTCAAATTTTTCTGCTGCCCTTATAAGCCCTAGCGTTCCTTCTTGAATTAAATCTAGCATAGCCATTTCTTTTCTTGCATATTTCCTAGCTATGCTTACAACTAACTTAAGATTGGATTCTACTAGTATTTTTTTTGCTTCTTCATCTCCTTCACAAACCCTCTTTGCAATATCTAATTCTTCTTGTCTACTCAAGAGTGGTATTTTCCCTATTTCTTTTAAATACATTTTCATTGAATCATCTAGGTCGACGAGTATATTAGAGTTGCCTTCTACTGAAATATCAGCTTCCTTTTCCTTATTTCTTTCTACTAAATTCTTAATTAGCATCATATTTTTGCCCCCTTGTTAATAATTCACTTACCGATATACATTTGTATATAATTTTACAATCCCCATATCATAACCTCCTTCAATTAAAATGCAATTGGACAGTCTGAACGTTTGGAACAGAACAGGCATTTAAAACTCATTGTGATACAACTCATAAACTCACCTCCTATATAAAAATTAATTCCTATTTGTCATATTTCCCACTCATAATGTCTGATAAAATGTCGATTAGCCCTGGTGCTGCAACCTTTAGCAAGTCTTTTAAAAGCTTTCCATAATCCATAATAATCACCCTCCTTAAACTATCTAAAGATATATTGCTATTTTTATTAATGAACCTATTGTACCTATGCTTATACCTGACATAATCTCACCTCCAACAAGTATTAATGTATAGTACTGACTTGATGATTAATATACTTATATTATATTAGCTTATTTTCATTTAATTAAATCAAAAAGTGTGCTATTTTAAAATCCACAGCAAAAACACCCCAAAAAAATTGAGGTGCATACATCTACTCTAACATATATCATAATAATAATCCAAAAGCTTGTTAGATCTACTTGGGTGAGCCAGTTTTCTCAACGCCTTTTTCTCGATTTGTCTCGCTCTTTCTCTTGTAACATTAAATGCTCTGCCGACTTCTTCTAGTGTTTTTTTCTCACCATCGCCAAGTCCAAATCTAAGTTTTATTATGCCTTTTTCTCTTTCGCTTAATGTATCTAATACGTCTTCTATTTGGTCTTTTAAAAGTGACATTGTAATGATTTCTTCTGGTGAGTGTGCTTCTTTGTCTGGTATTACTTGTTCTAATTCTGTGTCATCTTCTTGTCCAATTGTCGATTCTATTGATTGTGGTCTTTGTGATATTCTTATAACTTGGACTACTTTTTCTACTGGTACATGCATTCTTTTTGCGATTTCTTCTGGTTTAGGTTCACGTCCTAACTCTTTTGCTAGTTGTGATGATACGGTAGATACTTTATTTATTTTTTCTACCATGTGAACGGGTACTCTTATTGTTCTCGATTGATCTGCTATGGCACGAGTTATTCCCTGTTTAATCCACCATGTTGCATATGTGCTAAATTTAAATCCTTTTGTATAGTCAAATTTTTCTGCTGCCCTTATAAGACCTAGTGTTCCTTCTTGAATCAAATCTAACATAGCCATCTCTTTTCTTGCATACTTCCTAGCTATGCTTACAACTAACCTAAGATTTGATTCTACTAATATTTTTTTTGCTACTTCATCTCCTTCACAAATCCTCTTTGCAATATCTAATTCTTCTTGTCTACTCAAGAGTGGTATTTTTCCTATTTCTTTTAAATAAATTTTCATCGAATCATCTAATTTGACGAGGTTATTAGAGTTGCCTTCTAGCGAAATATCAGATTCCTTCACCTTATTTATTCCTATCGAATTGTTATTTAGCATCATATATTGCCCCCCTTGTTAATAATTTACTTATTTATATACGTTTTGTATATAATCTAATAAAATACTAATATTTTAGTAAAAAATTAATAATGTGTGCCTTGAAATATTTTGATGTGCATTAATCGAAATTTATTAGTATTCTTATAATATTCTACATATTTTTTAAAAATCCTTCTAAATAATTTATTTTTTGCACCTATAATATTTCCATAACGCCCATACCCATTGTACATTTCAATCCTACACCGCTGTATTCTCCAAATTGCAACAATTTAGATATATTATTTTTAAATTCTGCACTTCCTTTTACTTTAATATTTACTTTTCCCATAAATCCTGGAATGTAATTCCCCTTTATCCCAAATTTCTCAGTTTTTAAGTTATATCCAACAATGTCTACATTTTTTATTATATCTTCTAAAAAGTCTTCTTTTTTATTTATTTTACTAAAAAGACTGTCATCTAAATTATTCATTTCAAACATTTCGTATTTATTTATTAAGCTGTTGAATATATGTCTGACATTTGGAAAAATCTCATATCCTCCTGAAGTTCTTTTAAAACTTGTCGGCGTTTTAAAATTTAAAACTATATCTTTTTCACCTCTATCTTCAGAAAGATTAAATTCTTCAAATATCAATCTTTCTATGTTTAATTTACTTTTTCTATAAGTTAAATCCAAACTTCTTTTATCTGAGTCTAATATTTTACATATTATATTTTCTTTTGCCTCTTCTGTAAGTGCATTAATTATCCAATAGTATTTTCCATCTTTGGTTTCAAAATGTTGGCTATAAGGCATAAGTGATTGTCGGTGTAATACTTCTCCATAATCTCTATCCAAAAACGTCATCATTATCCCTTGCAAAACTGAGCCTATATTGTAATCTATCTTTTGCTTTTTATCTACAGTAAATTCCATACTTAATCTATATATCATGTTTTTCCTCCAAATTGTAAATTAATTCCTATTTTATAACAAATCCCTCCATATGTAAAATGAGATTTTATATATTTGACTTTACAAATCTTTTGGTACTATAATCATCTTAATCCCGTAGAATATAAAGGGGGTGTATGCTTTGAAAAATTTTGATTTTGATGAGGAAACAATCTATAAAAACAGATGGATTATACAGTTTGTATTGATTGTCGTTCCTTTTATGGGAAGTTTGGATGCGAGTATTGTTAATGTAGTTTTGCCATCTATAAAAAAGGACCTCGGCATAAACTTATCGCTTTCTAGTTTAATTGTGTCATCATATATTATAACTGTTGCAACTACGATTATAATATTCGGAAAGTTGGGCGATTTAAAAGGAAAAGGCAGAGTTTTTTTATATGGAATAATCGTATTTATATTTGGCTCTTTTTTATGCAGCATTTCGCCGAATATAACTATATTAATTATTTCTAGAGTTATACAAGGTATCGGTGCTTCGATTGTCATGGCGAATAATCAAGGGCTTACTGCAATCGTATTCCCACCTAATGAAAGGGGACGCGCGCTTGGTCTTTCTGGGTCTGCTGTTGCATTAGGTTCTATACTCGGCCCTGCTCTTGGAGGATTTATTATGACTTATCTAAGTTGGCATTTTATATTTTTAATAAATATTCCGATTGGACTTATTTCATTTATAGTTGGATATAAAACCCTTCCCGCTAGAAATTCTACTTCGGATGTAAAATTAGATAAATACGGTGCTTTTGTATTTTTTATATCTATATTTATATTGTTTTCATCGCTTTTAGTAAGTCAAGATATGGGATTTAGCAATTTATATGTAATTTTAGGTTTCTTCATTGGTTTTGTATTTTTATTTTTCTTTATAAGACTTGAAAAAAAATTGAAAGAACCTATGTTAAATCTAAATTTATTTAAGATTAAATCGCTTTCATTCAATTTAGTTTGCGCATTTATTTATTATTTTATCTCAAGTTCTATAAATTTAATTATACCTTTTTATCTTAGTGACACTTTTAACTATTCACAATCACAAATTTCAGCTATTATTTTAGTCAACCCACTTATAATGTTTTTTATCGCACCTGTTAGTGGTTATTTGTCAGACAAAATTGGACCGAAAAAAGTCACACTTGCTGGATTATTTATAATTATTTGTTCTATGATTTTAATGATAAGACTTGACGAAAACTCACTTAAAGTATATATACTAGCATCTTTATGTGTATTCGGTTTTGCAAGTGGTACATTTAACTCTCCTAATACTACATTAGTTATGAGCACAGTTAAAAGCGAATACTTAGGTATAACTGGAAGTATAAATTCACTTATAAGAAATTTGGGAATGGCTTCTGGTACATCGATTTCGACATCAATTTTATACCATCAAATGAGCTCTCTTGCAGGACATAAGGTCGAAGATATAGTATCTTCTTATTTTGTATATGGTATGAAAAGTGTATTTGTAGTCTTGCTTACTTTATCTATAACTGCATTTATATTATCTAATATAGATAAAAAGTTGGATTTTGATAAAAATTAATTACCTAAAAAATCGGAGCTATTTGTAGCTCCGCCTTTAGGCTTCTAAATTATCTATAATATCTAGTAATTCATATATTTCTTCATACTCACACATAATTCCTTCTTTTAACATATTTCTAAATTCATTTGTATTTACAAATTTAGCTCTTGCAACTTCTTCCTCTTGTAAAACTAACTCATCTAGATTTACATCTTTTCTTATAAAGTATATGTCCCAAATCATGCCTAATCTATTTTTCATAAATGATTTTACTAATTTACATTCATCTTTATCTATATGAATGCCTAATTCTTCTCTAAATTCTCTTACACAGCCTTCTCTTGTGTTTTCTCCAGATATAATTCTTCCTGTTGTAAGAGCCCACATTCCCGGCAAAAGTTGACACTTGTTTGACCTTTGTTGGACAAGTATTTGTTTATTTGAATTTATAATCCAACCTTCTGTAGCTAGATGATATTCATCTTCTCCCCATTTTTCATATTTACCTTTTTTTCTTCCTGTAAAGTGACCATCTTTATCATAAATATCCCAATACTCCATAATTTTACTCCTTTAAATAAACTAAAAACTTTACTTTATATTATAATAAAGGACTATTCAAATGAACAGTCCTAAAAAATCTATGCTTCTTCTACAAATTCAATAACACCTTTATCAAGTCTTGATATTCTTGCAAGAGAATATACATCAAATCCTCTATCATCAAGTTTTTTACGACCAGGTTGGAATGATTTTTCGATTACTATACCTATTCCTGAAACAGTAGCTCCTGCTTCTTCGATTAATCTTATACCACCTTGTGCTGCTTCTCCATTTGCTAAGAAATCGTCTATTAATAATATTTTATCATCTTTATCTATGTATTTTTTAGATAAAGTAAGTTCATAACTAGTTCCTTTAGTAAATGATGTTACTTTTGTTTGATAAACCTCTCCGTTTAATATTTTTGATTGTTGCTTTTTAAGTATAACCATTGGTACATCTAATTTTATAGCTGCCATAACTGCTGGAGCTATTCCAGAACTTTCTATAGTAAAGACTTTTGTTATGCCTCTATCCTCAAAATAATTTGCAAATTCTTCTCCTATTTTTTGCATAAGTAAAGGATCTACCTGATGATTTAAAAAACCATCCACTTTAAGGACAGTCTCATTTAAAGCAGTCCCTTCTTTAAGTATTTTTTCCTGTAATTCTTTCAAGTTTGTCACCTCATCTATTTTTTTAAAAGTTTAAAAGTATTAGATAATTATACCATAATATATTTTCAATGTACATAATACAAATTTAATACACAAAAATTCAAGTTATCAAACATAGAAAATTATTAATAAACAATATTTTTTTATTGATAAACGATATGTAATTATTGACGTATTGTATCTTTTTTGTTATTATTAATTCATACATAATCATTAAATTAGTAAATAAATATATTATTTTCAATTTAAAACACTGGAGGTTGTTATGAAACAAAGTGAATTAGCAAAATCATTAAAATTATTTATAGGATTGACCTGTATAATACTAGCAATTTGTGCATTTGTAATTATCCCAAAAGTAGGAAAAGATATGGCACTAGAAAGTCCAGAGTATTCTTATCTTTACTATCCATTTTTAGTATTTATATGGATTACAATAATACCTTTTTATGCAGCATTATTTGAAGGATGGAAAATTTCAAATGAAATAAATAAAGACAATTCTTTTTCTAAGAAAAATATGAATTCTTTAAATAGAATAAGAAGATATGCACTATCTGAATGTTTTTTATATTTTGTAGGAGCTTTAATTTTATTATATTTTAATTTGCTACATTTAAGCATTTTAATTATAATATTATTTGTAATCTTTATAGCTATGTGTATTTCAGTATTTGCAGCTGTACTTGCACACCTTGTACAAAAGGCTTATGATTTAAAAAATGAAAATGATCTTACAATATAAATTGTATAAAATATAGAGGTGATCTTATGAGTATAAGAATTAATTTAGATGTTGTTCTTGCTAAAAAGAAAATGAGTGTAACGGAGCTTTCTGAAAAAGTTGGAATAACTATGGCCAATATTTCAATCTTGAAAAATGGCAAGGCAAAAGCAATACGCTTTACAACACTAGATAAAATATGTGAAGTTTTAGAATGTCAACCTGGCGACATTTTAGAATACACGAAAGATGATAAATGATAAAGTGATAGAACTAATCTATCACTTTATTTTTTATATTCTATCTAGTCTATTTCATCAACTATACCAGCCATCTTTAAAAGCATCTTTGCATTAGTTGTGACACATCTACCGTCTTGTATATTGTAATCAAATTTTATTTCACCATTTTCGTAGTATTCAGCGAAATGGTAGTTTACAGCATTTATATTATCGTCGTTTTCTAAATTACAAAGCTCGAAATCATGTGTTGAAACCAAAGTTATACTCCATGGTTGTGATAGCTTTTTAATAGCTTCTGTAGCACAAATTATTCTATCTGCTGAGTTTGTGCCTTTGAATATTTCGTCTATTAGACATATCATCGGCATCTTATTTTTATTGTATTCTGTCATATCTTTTATTCTTAAAAGTTCAGCATAGAAAGTTGAAATACCTTTATTTACATTATCTTCAACTCTTATTGATGTAAGTACCTTCATAACAGATGTTTTAAATTCTGATGCAAGCGCTGGCCCTCCAGCATATGATAAGACTAAGTTTATACCTATACTTCTTAAAAATGTTGTCTTTCCAGACATATTAGAACCTGTTATAACACAAGTTTGACCTTTTAAAGTTATACCATTTCCAACTGCATCTTCTATTTTTATAAGAGGATGTTTTAGATTTTTAAAATCTATTTCAGGTTTTAAGTCATTACATTCACTTACTTTTGCAAAAGTATAGTCATCTCTTACATATGTAATAGATGCTAAACTTATAAGGGCTTCTATCTCTCCTACTATTTCTAAATATGTTCTTATATTTTTACCGTAAGATTTTTTCCATTTATCAAACATATCTATACAGTAGAAATCCCATAAAACTATAGCATTAAGTATTATATTTGCAACGAAATTTTGTCTTAAATCTATATATGAACCTATTTTTTTAAGCTCTTTTATAGCTTTTAAACTTCCTCCGTCTTTATTTAAACCTTCTTTTAATTCTTTTAAATAAGAACTTTCAAAGTCTTGTTTGTCTATTTCTTTAAATATATTTTCATATACTTTTATATTTTTATAGAAATCTCCAATTGGCAATAATATAGAAGTACTTTTTTGCATATTTAAAAATGCAAGCAATAAGTTTATTATTATCACTACTTTTAAGACATTAAAATAGAATGCTCTATTTATTCCTATAAGACAAAGTGCTAATACTGCTATAAGAATAGCTGGCAATACTATCATAAGTATTTTGTTTAATTTAACTTGATTAGGTGTTTTGTCTTCACATACTTCTATAAACTTTTTAATTTCTTTATTTATATTTTTCTTTTTATTTTCTTTTGTTAAATACGATAAAGTTTCTATTTCATTTGCAAAATCTTGCATATTAGATAGTTCTTTTACAGCTTCTTGATGTTTAATTATATAATCTAAGTTATAATCATTTTGTTTTAAATGTTTTACCAAAGATTTTTTACCATATATAGTGTTTGCACTACATATATATTGATATAAAGAGCCTTCTCCAAATATATCTAAGTCCTTTAAGTAAGGCATATTTTCGTCTAGATATTCAGTTCCTTTATCTTTAAAGTCGTACCAAGTACCATTTAATCTTTTTATATATTTTTGATATACTTGAATCTTACTTTTCTTATATTTTATCTTTAATTCAATATCGCTATGTAATTTTACAATTAAAAAAAAGATAATTGTTAAAACTGCTACAAAAGCATAAAAAATATCGATTTTTTTGAAATATCCGTAAGATAATAATCCCATTATTAAAATGAATAAAGCTACTCTTATCCAACTTATCAAGTCGCTCTTTTTAGTCATTTCATTTAAGTCTTTTTCGACTTTTAACTTTTCAGTTTTATAACTTTCAATTTTCATTTAAAAATCTCCCTACAAAATTATTTTTCCTATACAAAAGAGTATAACAGATTTTGCCTTCTGTTATACTCTTTTATTTGTTAAGATTTATTAAATTTGATTTTCTATATATTTATCATTGTTTTGTCTTGACCACAAACACCTTCAAAATCTCTAATAAATGCATCTACAGCACATTCAACTGCATCTAGTTTAATTAATCCATCTATTACATCTGGTGATACTGTAGCTGCTCCTATTCCGTATTTAGCTAACTCTAATACTTGTTGTGAATTTTTAAAGCTGGCTGCTAAAACTTGTGTATCTATATTATTTTTTACATATATATCGTGTATGTCTTTTGCAACTTTCACTCCATTTGAACCTAGGTTGTCTATTCTATTTACATATGGAGCTGCATATTTTGCCCCTGCTTTTCCAGCTAAATAAGCCTGCATCTGTGTATATATAGCAGTAGCAGTTATATTTACACCATCATTTGCTAATATTTTTATAGCTTTTAGACCTTCTTTTGTAACTGGTATTTTTATATATGTATTGTCTCCTAATTCTTCTCTTATTTTATAAGCTTCTTTTATCATATTTTCTGCATCTTTTGATATAACTTGCACATGAAGTTCTCCATCTTTACTTATAAACTCCCTTATCTCTTTTAGTGCTTCATATGGATTTCTCTTCTCCTTTGCTAAAATAGATGGATTTGTAGTAACCCCATCTATTGGATAATACATATACATTTCTTTTATTTTTTCTAAATTCGCATAATCTACTATTAATTTCATAATGTCACCTTTCTTTATATTAAATTATTTATCTATATTTTAGCCTTATATATTTATATAATTAATACGCTTATTTTCCAATTATAAGAAATTTTTAGCTTTATTAAAAAAATAGCTACCATATAAATTTGTATATTATATGATAACTATTTTTAAGTTTATTTGCTATATATTTAAGACAAATACGCCATTTTATTGTTTAAGTAATTCATAAATGTATGTGCCATTAATTTATGAGCCTTTTCATTTGGATGTATTCCATCTTCACATATAAAATCATCTGTATTTTCTTCTAATATAATCGGAGTTCTTATATCTATTAAGTCGCATTTTTGTTTATTTGCAATATCCATAAGGGCTAGTGAATATGTCTCTTGATGTCTATAAATCCTATCTATATTTCCCATCCATTTCTTTATATTATCTGTATTTAGCCCGTTTTTGCCAAACCAATCGAAGTATTTTTGAGAAGAAAGTGGAGGTAAATTTGTAAGTATCGGTTCTATTCCATTTGCTCTAAATTTTTCTATAATAGTATTTATACTTTCTATAAATTTAGGTAATGGTGTATTTGGATAATACTCTTTATCTGGATTTTCAGAAATCTCTTTCCAATTGTAATCACAATCATTTCCACCTAATTCAACCAATACATAATTAGGATGATCACCTTTTGACAAACTCTTGTCCATAAGTCTCATAGCCTTAGTAACAGTAAGTCCAAATTTAGAATTATTTTTTATCATAAGGTTGTATTCTCTTTTAATAAGTTCTATACTGCTGTCTTTAAGTAGAGAATATCTATCTTTTCCCTCTTCTAAAACTACTCCTTTTAATACTGAATCGCCCCAAATAGCTATTTTCTTCATATCTACCATACCTTTCTTTTATAAATTTATTTTAATCTCTAGTTTTTGAGTTTTTATTTTTACATTATATAGTATTTAATACTATATTATATCTTTTGAATAACCAAGTCAAGTATTTTTATTATTTATACTATTTTATGTAGTATTCAATATTATATGAGCTACTTTTTATTATTATTGAATAATTTAATGCTACATGGTAAAATTTTTAAATAAGCACTTAAATATATATCAAAAGGAGCTGATAAATTTGGACTTTAAAGATTCACACTATATAAAAGAAATTCTAGACTTTCATCTTCCTAGGTTTGATGAGCTTCCAAATATAGATTTATATATGGATCAAGTTTTAAGCATTATAGAAAACTCTTTAAGTATATTCTCGTCTGAAAATGAGGAAAATATAATTACTAAATCTATGATAAATAATTATGTAAAACAAAATGTTATCGAAAAACCTTTTAAAAAACGTTATAAAAGATTTCATGTTTCATACTTAATTATTATCTCAACTTTAAAAAGAGTTCTTAGTATTTCTGAAATATCAAAAATTATAAATAATCAGGACTATGAAGTAGAAGAATTTTACAATATGTTTTGTTACGAATTAGAACGTTCTCTAAAATATACATTCGTAGGAGAGGTTGATTGTGATAATACTGAAAATAAATTAATTGAAGATAATATACATAATAAAATATTAGTCGCATCAATTCGTGCATTTTCTAATAAAGTATATGTTCAAAAGCTGATTGAATTTAATGAGGAAGAACAAAAAGAAACGCTTTGTGAAGAGTAATATGTTCATAAATACAAAAAGCCAGTAAAATTTTTAAAAAACTTTGCTGGCTCAAATTTTATTTTAATTTATGTATTTTAAATTTGTCAGAGTCTAAACTTAAATATTCAACTTCTTTATTTTTAGTTATTATAAAGTATTTATTATATAAATCTTTTCTTGTTTCATTTTCTAGGATCTCAACTATTAAAATCTCCTCTTCATAGATTGGAACCTTGCCTAAAAATTCCATAAACTGAATCACATCGTGATCACAATATCCTTTAATTAAGATATTGTCTAATACTTCTCTAACTTCGTATTTATCGTCTATATCTATATCTTCTAGAGATTTATCTATATTTACAAATACTCCATTTTCGTGTATCTCAACTTTTATAGGGTAATTTTTTAGTTTATCTTTGTCTATTTGTGAAAATAAATCTTTTGATATATAGTTAATTCCTTCTATTCCACATAAAAGCCCATATCTGTGGTGATTTATATAGTCATCGTAAATTTCTTTACCTTCAATATCTTTATTTTCGATAAGCTCCATCTCAAATAAATTAAAATACTCTGTTTTAAAATTTTTTTCAGATATAAATATATTTGCACATAGTGACTTTAATATTTGTCCGCATTTTTTAACAAAGTCTTTTAGATAATCTATAAAGTAATCAAAATCGTAGTCTAGTATATATCCACTTATATTAAAACTTAAGAAACCGTAGAAACCAAAATCATCATTTTCTGTATTTTCGTCTCTTTCTATATATTCACAATTAAAGTTAAGGCCTATATCTTGTGGTGTTGGCTCACTTAAGTAGTCTACTTCTGTATTTTTCATATTTTCAATTATGTAATCTTTTATACTATCTATGTCGTTTAAGTCAAACCCAAACTCTGGCTCGCTAATATCCCAATCTTCCATAAATATTCTTTTTGATATAAGCTCTTTATACTCAAATTTAGTAGATATACTTTCAGATTTTAGTATTGCATCGTAAAGTAAATTTATTTTTTTATTTAAATTATCACCTATATTATTAAATTTATTGTGAAGATATTTATTTGTAATAGGTTCTTCATTAAATTCCATATCAAATATGAAATCATCTTCAAACTTTTCTATTAAGTCTTTTTCTATTAATTTTAATAAATTAAGTATATTTTCGTTTTTTTCATTTTTAAAATTTAAATAAAGACACAAGTTTCTGTTATCTATCTTTTGTTTATCGCTAAATATACTTGATTTTTTATATTCCATATTATTCTCCCCTTTAGACATTTATTTATTATAATTTTTAACGTATTTTTCAAATGCCTCTATATAACTTTTATTATTTCTTCTTTTTACAGCGTATTGATGAAGCTCTATTATTATTTTATCTTTTTCCCTTACAAAATGATATAAAATCCTAAGTTGAGTATTGTCAGCATATCTAAATTTATACGTGTAGAAGTTATTGTCAAATACATCGTACTTTATAGCTTCATTGTTGAATATTCTTTCAAAAGGCTGTCCATTTTCTTCAAATTGAAGAATCAACTCACATAATTTATTTAAAGCTTTGTATATAGCTTCCTTTGTCTTCTCATTTTCTTTATTGAATTTTTTATTGTTTATACTTATACAAATTTTATCTTCCATACATATACCACCTGTTATATTAAAATTTCACTAATTTATATTATACTACTTTTTGCATATCATTACTTATTATACTACTTATAATTATATTTATATTTTTTTATTTTAAAATATAGTTTTTTAATAACAAAATTTAATATATAGATTTATTTTCTTTTTATGGATTTTATGATAAAATAAGTAATATGTTTTATTATGCCTTAAAACTAAATATGATTTAAGCGATTAAAATATATTACATAGGCTAAAATAATTAAAACTAAATATCTTTTGAAATTAGGAGGATCGATATGGGTTTAAAAGACAGATTTGCCGAATCATATGCTAAGTCAAAAACTATGAGTGGACCTGAAAAAAGAGCAAATGAAATCATGGGTAAATTATTAATGAAAAAAGCAATCATACCTATAGTAGCTATGATTATATTAATTATAGTTGGTGCTATGATGCATATCAATGGTTGGATAATTCTTGCAATCAACTTAGGTATATGTGTTGCTACTTTCTTCTATATAAGAAAACAAGCTCAAGAGTTCCAAAACTTTACACCTTATGTAGGTAATCTAATTAGTTTAGAACAAAAAGGTAAAAAAGAGTACGTTGCAATATTAAAACAAGGTAAAAAACCTATAAAATTAAAAATAACTCACGGTGCTGAAGATTTACAAAATATAAAGAAAAATCAATTAGTACAAATAAGTTACAATCAAAAATACCAAATTGCAATATTAGTTACTAGATAATAATTGTAATTAAAAAAAATAAGCAGCCAAATGACTGCTTATTTTTTTATCTAATATCCATCATCTCCTTCATATATATTTTTATTGTATACAAACTCCTTATATATTTTAAGCGCATTAGCCAGTTGGTCTGGACATGAAGTTCCTCTCATTTTACAAGGTACTTGTTCAAGTGTATCTATAATATAATCTATATTTTGCCCCCTGACTAAATTTTTTATAGCTATTAATGCTCCTTCACATCCACCTTCAAATGCCACATCAAGCACCACATCATCCTCTATATCGAGTAATATCGATTTTGCACATACTCCATTTGTATAATATCTATACATTTTATTCCCTCCAATGCTCTTTAAATTAATATAAAAGTATTAATATTTTTGAAAGACTTTTATATTAAATATTTCTTTACTATGATTTAAATATAATATTTAGATTAAATTAGTATAATATCTTATACGCTATAAATTTATGATACAATACTATTATTAATGTTAATTTTTTTACATTAATAAATATAATTTCAAAACGTCATTTTTAATCCATAGTTTTTTAGTAAAATTTATTTTCAAACGACTAATATGAAAGTTTTTCCTTTCAATTTAAATGGCGTATATATTAACTATTATTGGTTAATATTTATCTATAGAAATAGATTAGGAGAGAGTTATGATATTAGAATTTTATTTTAGAATTTTAACAGTTTTGTTTTGGAGTACATTGCTGCTTAACTGGATTTTTATCCCTAATACAACTATCAATCACTACATATTTAATACTTACTTTGTATTATCAATTATATATATAGTTTTATCTATCTTAGATAAAATTAAGCGTAATTCTGATAAAAAAGAAAAAGTAAACTTTTTTTACAGATTTATTTCAATAATAACTTTTGTAATTTCAATGATGTACTTTTTACTATATTCAAATAGTATAAATCTACTACTAATCAAAACAATTATAAATTTTATGTATTTTTATATTTCTTGTAAAAAAGTCAATATGAAAGACGAAGAAGGTGTAGTTGGAATTATAGGTTCAATATTAATCTTTGCATTCGCTACATATTACTAATTAATCAACATATATTATTATGTTATTATGGAAAATGTTAGACATATTAATAATTTTTTGTTATCATGTATAATGTAGTTAATTTAACAAAAAATAAAATTAAATTAAATAAATAAAAAGGAGCAAACGACTTATGGAAAAGAAAATATTAGCTAAAGTTGGAGACAAAGAAATCTCTAACATCGATATCGACAATGCTATACAAGGTTTAGACCCTTATCAAGCACAACAATTCCAAACTGAAGAAGGAAGAAAATACGTTTTAGAAGACTTAGTAAATCAAGAACTTCTTTACATGTATGCTAAAGACAACAAAATAGATGAAGATGAAGCTTTCAAAAAAGAAATGGCTGAAATAGAAAAAAACGTATTAAAACAATATGTAATAAACCAAATATTAACTAGCGTAAAATTAACTGATGAAGAAAAACAAGCTTTCTATGAAGCTAACAAAACTAATTTTTCTAACCCAGAAACTGCTAATGCAAAACATATATTAGTAGATTCAGAAGAAAAAGCTAATGAAATATTAGCTCAAATAAAAGCTGGAGACGTTACTTTCGAAGATGCTGCTAGAGCTAATTCTACTTGCCCATCTAAAGATCAAGGTGGAGATTTAGGTACTTTTGGTAGAGGACAAATGGTTCCAGAATTCGAAGAAGCTACTTTCGCTATGAACGTAGGAGATGTAAGTGAACCTGTTAAAACTCAATTTGGTTACCACTTAATAAAATTAGAAGCTAAAAACGAACCTTCTATACCAGCTTATGAAGAAATAGCTGACAAAGTTGAAAAAACTTTAATGTTCCAAAAACAAGGTGAAGTTTACAAAAATAAATTAGATGAAGTAAAAGCTAAATTCGGTGATATAGTATCTTACATGTAATCTAAAAATTTACAAACTAAAAAGCTTGTCGTATATTTTTAGCGACAAGCTTTTTTTGTTCTTATTTACATTAAATTATTATCAACTATAATTTTGAATATTTAAATAACTAACTATTTTAAATACTAAAGCACTAAAATTTAATTTTATGTAAATAATCTTCTACTTTTATATTTTTTAGTAATTATATTATATTCTACTTTAACTACACCATCAATTTTATATATTTCCTCAAAAACAAATTGTTGTAAGCTTTCAACATCTTTAACAAATGCATTAGCATATAATTCGTTTTTACCAGTCATTGCACAAACACTTTCTATTTTTGGATGTTTTGCAAGCTCATTGGCAACATCATCTAATTTACTTGGTGCGGCTTCTACTTGTAGAAATACAGGAGTATTTAAACCAACTTTTTTAGAATCTAGTTGAACAGTAAATCTTTCAACTACACCTTCTTCAACCATTTTCATTACTCTTTCTCTTACTGCCATACGTGATAAGTGCACTTCTCTCGCAATTTCTGCATATGATATTCTGCTATCATTAGCCAGTAATTTTAGTATTTTTATATCTGTTTTGTCTAAATGAATACCTAATTTGTCAAAGTCTAAAGAATCTTCTCTCATAAATATACCTCCTTTTGGAATTTTTTAACACTCCTATAATTAGATTATAACAGTTAGTATATCTATCGGTATATAAAAACTTATTTTATATAAATTTTTTTTATTTTTTCATCTTTTCGTAACAATATTCTACAATAGTTCTTCTTTTAACCATTCCTATAAAAGTTTCTGTATCATCTATTACTGGAACAAAGTTTTGAGTAATAGCTTTTGATACTAATAACTCCATATTTGCACTTATAGGCACTGGAGTATTGTTCTTTCTTCTAGGCACATCTATAACAGGCATAACATCTATATCTTTTAAACTTATTTCTTTTTTTTCTATTAAATCTTTTAATGTCCAAAGTAAATCCCCTTCTGTTATTGTCCCCACATATTTCCCATCTTTTGTTAATATAGGAATAGATGAATATCTATGATGTTCCATTTTTTCTAGTGTCTGTCTAATCGTAAAGTCCTCTGTTATATATGCTACTTCACTTTTTGGTGTTAGAAAAAATAATATATTCATGTCTATATTACACCTCCATAATAATTTACAAAAAATCTATCTCATCTTATTTTAACATAGATATGTATGTATTTGCATATAAATTTATGCACAAAAAAAGCCACATAAGTGGCCTTTTTCTCACATATCACTAGCGTTACTAATATATATGAATTTTCATTATAATCCTAATTATAATCTTACTACGTTAGCAGCTTGAGGACCTTTAGCTCCTTCAACTACGTCGAATTCTACATTTTGTCCTTCTTCTAATGATTTGTATCCATCACATTGTATAGCTGAGAAATGTACGAAAACATCTCCTTCACCTTCTACAGATATGAATCCAAATCCTTTTTCGTTGTTAAACCATTTTACTACACCTGTTTTCATTAATAAATCCTCCTAAAAACACACTTAATTGGCTATCAAAATAGCCTTATACTTAATTTATCATATATAATTATATTTGTCAATTAAATTTAATTTTATACATTTTATAAATAAATTCTTATTTATTGTAAAATATTTATTCAAATCACATGCAAAATTCGAGTTTATAATTATCAAAATCTAATATTATTTTAATAATTAACTTTAATTAAATGAAATCCTATTTTTTTATCACTCCAACCTAAATCCCAAGGTACGAGCAATCTATCTGTATTATGACAAGTTACTAATGGGTATCCTCTAGAATCTAGTCCTGTTACTGTAGATACATGTGTTATTCTTCCGTTTTTTTCATATCCAACAATATCCCCAGGTCTCAATTTATAAGCTTCTTTGTATACTTCTTCATAACTACCTTTTGCTAAGTAATATCCTCTTCCGCTATATACTAGATAGTTTTTAAATCCTTGAGCATTTACCCACGCTTTTGTCGCTGCTCCATTTTCATAATTCCAAGTTGGATTTTTTGAAAAAGTTCCACGTGAAACCAAAAACGAGTGACTCTGCGTTTTTTATTCTCCAGAGACTCACTCGTTTTTAATTGGTTAGGGATGATGACAATAACCCAAACATAGCAGATTAAATGCTTGAATTTCTATTGAAAGACTGCGGGAACGCAATAATATTATGGTGATTCACATACTGATGCTGTGGCTGATATTTCTCAAAAAAGTTACTATCCAGAGCAAAAAGGCGGGTAACAAATGTAGGTCGGACATGTAGTCTTTGATAAAGATCATTGAGCGTTAGTATGTGCTGATTAAACAACAGTGTGATCAAAGCACGCAATTTGCCGGGGCGTACGGGGATCAACTGATCATCTAGAGGTTCCATTAATCGGTATCCTTTTTTATTGCGTTGCCCAAAGAAATAGCGCTGTTCTTGATAACTCATCAGCCCAAGATCATAGGCGTGCATTGCCATAGCAACAATTGAAACCTGATATTTACGTTTTAAGTCAAGGTAGTAATCAGGATTTGAACGGCGATACAGCGCCTTGAAATCATGTGTAAAGTCTTCAAGTGGCAGAAGTAATTCAGCAGCAAATGTGTGGGCTTCGTGCTCAATTTGCTTATATTCGGAGGGGGTTAATTCATCGAAATCAAGCGTCTTGTGGAGCAGTAAATGACCTAATTCGTGGGCAAGATCAAAATTACGCCGAACTGCTGATTTCTTGATGGAACCCAATACAATCCAGGCACGGCCGCTGTCAGCAATCGTTGAATAGGCATCAATATCACTACCGAGATCTTTTTCAACAATATAAATGCCTATTTGTTCAAGCTTGGCCATTAAGTCATGATTATCCTGAAGTTTTAAAAAATTTCGTGCTACTTTTGCCACTTTGCGAATCGGTGAAGGCTCATGCTGATTTAGTACCAACTGATGGACCAGTTTTTGAAGCTGATCAAATCCGGTGGGGCTGGTGCGGACGAACTGTTCAAAATAACTTGTCAGGTCATCGGCAAAGTCTAAGTAGCGTGCTTCTAATTTAGTCTTTTTGCGACTTGAATGGTCAGATGTTCTGAAGGCTATTTTTTCTTCATGGACAACGTGTTTCGGGGCGCTTCCGCTTATTAAAAAGAGCATTTCGACGTTAAAAATTTTTTGAAATGTGTTTAGAATTTCTATTTTCGGCATGACATTGTCGTTTTCGTATTGCCAGACAGCCTGCTGGGTGACGCCAATGACATCACTTAATTCTTTACGTGTATAGCCGTTTAATTCTCGTAGGGCCTGGAGTTTTGAACCAATAAACATATTAATTGCCGCTATTCAGCGTCTGCCTCCATTTCTGTTTCCGGATCAGCATTAATTTCGTAGCCAAACAGGGTGTTTTGTTCATATGCTGCGTCGGGCACCTGATCAGACTGAATCGGCTCAACTTCCTCAAGGCTGATCTGGAATGGACTGTGTTTGATTAAAGGGGTTAAGTCTTGAATGGGTTTCAAAGTCATTTCGGTTTGATTCGGCATCGTTAGTTCAATATGCTTGATCATTTTGCTGTCGTTATCTACCGCGTAAGTCACAATGTAGAATTTTGAGAACGGTGATGATTTTTGAGCTGTTTGATTCATGACTTACAACAGCATTGTTGGTATCAGGCAAAGCTAGTTCCAGCTGAATGACGCCATTAGTTTGCCGACTGCTTAGTAAGCCGGCTGCACTCAACTCATTATTGATGCCGGCTAATTGATAAAGATAATTATTTTTGTCTACAGTCGTATTCGTATTATTGAATCGACGCTTTAGCTGCCGCGCATTTTTAACAATGATCAATGAGCGATGATTGCTTTGCTCGTGGATAAATTGAATGTATTCCCAAGCGTATCCGGCCTTATCGGGTTGACTACTAATTGAAGGTTCCTTACTGACTAGTTCGCTAATCTTAGAGTCGATGAAATTGCTCCGGGTCCAGGCAAACGCACCGCTAATAGTCAAAGACTGCTGTTTCTGCTTACGCTCAGCAAGGTAATCCTTATAGCCGCCCATTAAACCATCAACCAACTGTTGTGCGATCGAAGCAGGGATTTCCAAATGATGCATACAAACGCCCCCTCTGTGATTTTTGCTTAATTTTATCATAGAAGTTTAAATGTTACCGCAAATAACGACTATTTTTTAAAGTAAGCACCTAAATAGGGCATGAATATGAAAATCGACCTTCGAGTGACAAGATACGTCTTCTCGAAAGCCGATTAGCTTAGCAGGATGTACATAGCTTATTAATGCTGGTTTCTTTCTTAGCGTGCTTTTCAGTGGCAGTCGGTAGCTTGGCTAGGTTGTCAAAATATCACTGGGCGTTGTGACATTCGATAGATACCAAGATCGTAATGCCATACTTGGCAGCATCGCAATCAGGTTTTCTAAATCAGCGAACCGTCAGCAAACTGATACCGATGGCTAATAACAACACCGCAACCACGGATTTAACGCTAATCTGCCATGTTTTGAACGTCTTAGTGCGCCATTCCGCAATAATAATCGTTAACGTCATGACCAAGGCGACTACGACCATGATTAACAGTTGCAAAACCAGACTATCCATGTGAACACCTCTAAACTTTTAAATCAAAATAGGGATTAAGCTTCTTTTGAATATTGTGAATTTGAATGAGATCGATCTGCGGAAAG
>OLNM01000258.1_pt1 | contig 53667 bp, 42 predicted proteins | sample 1672391 | NCBI WGS metagenome assembly OLNM01 (sample SAMEA3136680, study PRJEB25190) | human gut metagenome | reverse complement strand
TTTCATTCACTACCCAGTCACCATTAGGCATGAATAATGCTTTTCCATCAATAACAGCCTGTTGGTTCATTGTGAAACCATCTTTCGCATTCGCATTTGAGACTGTATCAGAATATAAATAATCAGGACTTACTAATTTAGCTAAAATATCGATAGTTTGTTTAGCACCATCTGTATTCCAAGCATCCTTGTCATAATTTAAAACATTCGTTAATAATTCTTCTCCACCAGTTTCTTTCAACAATGCATTTAATGTGTTGTCAAAATAACCATTTGTTGGATAAGTAAATAATGCGATACCATCTTTCTTAGCTTGATCACCTAAAGCCCAGAATTCTTCCCAAGTTGTTGGAAGTTCATATTTCTTTCCTTCTCCAACCAATTCAGTATTATAGAAGAATCCAGCTGGAGTTGTCTTAAGTGGCATCAAATAAGATTTTCCATCACCATAATATTGTACGATACTACTATTTGCGTAGTTTTCATCCATACCAACTTCTTCAACTACATCTGAAATATCCAATACTTCATGAGTATTTAATTGAGTTTCAGTATATCCAGAAGGCTGACCTAAGTTATAGTAAACAACATCCGAATATTCACCCTTCGCATTTTCTTTATTCAATACATCAGGCAATTCTTTTTCAAAACGCAATTGAACATCTACATCCGGATTTGCCTTTTCAAAAGCCTTAGCCAATTTTGTGAATACTTTTTCACCATTACCACCAGAGAAAGAATCAAATTTTAATACTCGCTTATCTCCAGAATCAGAATTTTCAGCTGGTTTGCTAGAACATCCTGCTAACATAGATGCTGCCATCGCAAATGATAACCCAGCAGTTATAATTTTTTTCATACTTTACCTCCTCATAAATTCGTATGAACCTCTTTTGACATGCCTAGTATAGCCTATTTGAAAGCGCTTTATCATAAAAATATAGCTCTATATTTTAGATATATTGTGATTTAGTAATTTTGACAACAAAATTGATAAACAATAGAAAACAATATATAATAATACAAAAAGAGGTGTTTTTATGAGTACACAACGCTTTCAAATTGACCAAGTTGACTTCAATAAAGCCCGACCAAAACTACTATATATAACTGAATCCAAGTTCGATCACGAATGGAATTCCACCCTACATACCCATTTATATACAGAAATATTCTATGTGACAAAAGGCCATGGACTTTTAAGTTTAGACAACAAAAACTATCCCGTAAAAGAAGACGATCTCGTTATTGTCAATCCATTGGTATCCCATACCGAGCGTGGTATTGAAAATATCAACTTCGAATACATTGTTATGGGAATTGAAGGCGTCACCTTCTTTTCAAAAGAAGAGGACGAAGAAAAAGGATGTAGTATTGCCAACTATTATGAATACAAACACGAAGTATTATTCTATCTAAAAACCATTCTAATGGAAGTTAAGGCTAGAGATGCTGAATATCAATCCTTATGCCAAAACTTATTAGAAGTATTACTGATCAACCTGATGCGTAGGGCCAACATTAGTTTAAAATCTTCACCCGTTAATAAAGCCAACAAAGACTGTGTCTATATTGAAAAATATATAGATGCTCACTTTAAAGAAGACATTACACTAGACACTTTAAGTGAACTCACTTTCTTAAATAAATATCACATTGTACATGCCTTTAAGCAATATAAGGGAATCTCTCCCATTAACTACATGATTCAAAAGCGTATTCAAGAAGCTAAAGTTCTACTTTCTACAACCAATCTTCAAATTTCAGAAATATCCCTCATCATAGGATTTACAAGCCAATCCTATTTTGCCCAAGCCTTCAAAAAAGCAACGGGCATTTCACCTATTCAATTTAGAAAAAATCATAGTGAACAATAGAAAACATATTATCACATTTACCTCTTTGCTAATTATGCATCTACGAATACTAGTTTCTACCAGTAAAACACTAAATGAAAATAGTATAGAATAAGCAAGAATAATACTCATAATATCTTTCTAACAACCATATTTTCTCCTTCTAGAATCCATTATTCATCTGTACTTGTTGATCAAACATTTGTTGCTGCTGATCAAATTGTTGTTGTGCCATGTCATTTTGTTGATTAACCTGCTGCTGATTAAACGCATCCACCTGTTCATTGAATAACCGCATTTGTTCTCTAAAATATTCATGGTCTTGTAATGCGATTTGGCGGATATATTCCAATTCTTGATTGGTGCAATCCGTATAGTATTGAATAATGGATAATTCTTCCTCTACCCAATCTTCATAGGACACATAGTTTTCTTCTTGTATTGAATAAGGATCATTATAATCCACTGCACTTGTTGATTGAGCTGCACAACCCGTAAATAACACTAACAATATTAATAAACTTATAATTTTATCCATTTTTCTATTTCCTTTCTCATTCGTACATTTGATATAAATTATTCAAATAATTATAGATATCTATATTCAATTCCTCTAATTCTTCTGGATCATTCACATACAATTCAGATGCTTCGGCAAAGAATTCACCTGGATTCGTAGTCCCATAATCGCCTAAGCAATCAGGATTACTTTTATACAGACCAATCCATTCCGAATTATATGCAGGAGATCTTTTCTCACTACGCGAGAAATGTGTATAGTCATAAATATGTGCCAGTTCATGTGTGACATGACTTTTTTGATTGTTGTATTCATCTAGATCCACTTGTAGAGTAATAGATTTATCTTCAAATGAGGCACAACCATATACTCCAAAGCCATGGTTATCCATGTCCACACCATCTTCACGAGCATATTTCTTAAACCTTTTTGGTGAACACAAATTGATTTGTTGACAACTATCCAACATAAACTGTGGCTGTATCTTCACAAATTCGTTTAAATATCTTTGTACATCCCCCACTTTCAATTTACTTCCTGCAACAATATGAGTTTTCGGAAGATTTTGAACTGCAAAATACTCCTCCTCAATAATCTGATTGTATGTATCTTCAATTACGGCATATTCTTCTTTTTCTATACTTTTAACCTCGCGATATTGAATCCAAATCGGAGATAGTGTGATAGCTAAAGCAATCGCAGTTAATACTAAAAGTACTTTTCTTTTAACTCCATTTGACTTAGACACATTGTCCTGCATATAGTGAAGACAATCCTGATTCTGTTCATATGTAAAATTCTAGATACGCTCCTGATAAAACTCATGCTTACTCGTCACATCTAATAAATCAACACTTTCCAATGTGCCTTGGCTCAATCTAGAACGAACATATTCTTCTTGAAGCTTATCTAAATCCACTTTCTTGCGATTCAAAATCAAGAAAACAAGTAATGCGATTAATCCAGCCACAAGAATGCAGTAAGGCATTTTTAAATTATCAATCCAAACGAGTCCCATCCCTTTTGGATCGTTTAAACACATTAGCTTCTTTCGATAGCTTTGTAAAAAATCAACCACAACAAAAAATACAACTCCTGAAAAAATAATTTAACCTTACTCATTTTCATATTTTCCTTTCCTTTACATGAATTAATAATTTAAAGCTTCCTTTCTATAATCGAATTTTGCCTTTCCCTTTCTCGTATACTTCTTCTTATTGCGATAAATATTCCCTCCTTGTCTACAAGCATCTAAATGCATTGGGTTCGGTAACTTTAAACTTCTTTCTTCAAATTTATATGTCTGTTTTTTCATATTCATTTCCTCCTGTTTGATTACACATTAAATATACTATTCATAAAATGAATTAAAAATAGTTCATTTTAATTATTTTGTGTACTCTTTTTTTCACTAGAATACAAATTTATAATTATTTTTAATAATTATTTACGAACACTATTTAGAGAACATAATAAAAAGATGATAATTTCAAACTACCATCTTTCTAATTCAGCACTTAATCAAACTTTTAACGAATGTTTTTAGCCTTTTGAATCAACTCTTCCAACTGCTCTAAATAGAAGCGAACCCAGTTTGCGATATCTTCGCTTGTATTTGTATATCTACCTAAGCTATGAACAGTGTCATTACGTATTAATTTTAAAACCTTATAAACATAACAAACTCTATAGAATTGCTCCAAAAAATCCGGATCATTTCTTAATTTTTCTCTAACAAACAAATCTTGTTCTATATAAGGAGAACCATTATATTCTATTTTATCGTATTTAGAATAATTAGAACCTAAAATCTTATTACGAAGGGCCTTATTTTTTTCTTCTATTCCATGCCATTTATTTTTATCTCTCCAATTTTTAGGATTACCATAATAACAGTAATACTTTTCCGGATTTACTTTTTTATTTTTATGTTTTCGAATATTTTTAATGACTTTTTCTTCATTTGTAAAAATCTGGGTTTGTTGTTGGTTCATTTGCTTAAAATACACAGAAAACAAATCATTACTTGATATATCTTGTCCTTTATAATTCTTCCAGTCTTCACGATCTGAGAATAACGATTTGTTAATAAAAGTCACAAATTGATTAATACACAATTTATTCTCATCTTCATCTGGACATTCGGCTTTTCGCCATGCTTCTACTTCAATGATTCCACTATTTTTTAATTGACAGGCTGTTTTCGTCTCAACCAAAACCAAAGCCTGTTGTAACAAATATTTGTCTAAGCACCATTGCAATTGTGCTGGTAAATAATCTGAATCTTTATCCAACAAATCGTATATTTTGCCATTTATATTGACCTTATAATTATTTAATACTAAATCTTTTACAGTTCCATAGTATCCCTTTAAGTCTCTATTTACTTCTAGCGTATTTGACAATTCTTTTAAGTTCACAGAGAAATTATCCATTTGATTCAATAATATACTGTTCGATATATTATTAATCGCTTCAACCAATCCATTCTCTTTTTCATTTGGCACATTTTTATTAAATCGAACCAATCCTTTAGAACGTCCAAAAGACAAAAATTCTTGCATACCACCAACGAAATCAAAAACATAAGATTCTACTCCAATGGATTTTAATGTTCCTATTTTTGATCCCTTATTATATTCCATAGTATAAACATCTTTCAATTCAATATTATCAATATCTTTTATCAACATTAAAATCGCATTTAATACGTTTGCGGCGATTCGGAATCCACCATGAATATCTACATATAAGTTAATCTTTTCAATGTTTGGATCATTCAAAGTCTCTTTCAATCTATTAGTTACGTTATATAAAGCATCTTCAACGCCATTAGTTAATGAAACACTTTTTATTGAGTCCACAAACCTTTCACATCTTTCTTTAAAATACGAAAATGCTGTATATTTATTACCATTTTTATCAACAATATCTTTAGTATTCGTATACTTTTTAAGTAGTTTTAGATTCTCATCTTTTAATGGAGTTTCCTCAGTTTGTTTTGTATTCAAAACATAAATTATATCCAACTTATCACCTTGTTTATTTAGTAAATTAGCCAACAATTTAGGCACTGGTTCTAATTGTGAAATGTAATAACCTTCATGAGTATTGTCAACATTTTTAAACAATTCTGTTGTATATTTAGACATAATCACATCATTCAGTGTACTCATTGGCAATAAAAGGACATTTCGTTCTCTACAATCCGTACTCACTTTATTTTTTGCTTCTTTTAAAGAATCTTCCGTTTGTTGAATTTTTTCAAACTTTTCTTCATCCGTTAAACCCGTATCCCCTTTTATACTTTCAGGATTCTTAACACCTTTATTTATTTCATTAATAGCTTCATTCAAAGTATTCTTACCTAACACAACACTACCCAAATCACTCAATTGTTTTAGGCTTAAATCGATTCCACTTTGTTTGCACATATATGAAATTAATCTCTTACAAGATTCAATATTATGATTTTTTAAATCGAAATCAAACTCAAAAATATTATCAATTCCAAATGATTGAAGTTGTATTTTAAATTCATTTGAATCTAGTTTATTATATAAAACAAACACCAAATCATATAATGGATCTGTTGCCATTTTTTTAAGATTCGCTAAAATGCTTTTATCATCCGATTTTTCAATTTTAAATTCATTAAAATTTCTAATAAAAACAATCCCATGTTTATCTTCAAAACCATCGATTTCTAATAATTCTTCAACACTTATACAATCCACCATTTTAGAAGATGTTATATGGTATTCATTTGAATTTAAGATTCTCGCATAAAGCTTGGCCGTTCTTATAGCATCATTTTCATCATCTGCTGTAATAATAATATTATGGTTTGAGCTCATACTAATTTGTTTAAAAAAACTGTCCAAATCAGCACTCCATAATAATGTTTTATCTTCAAGCATTTCATTTTTGACAACAGACGATGCTTCCCTACGCCAATACATTGGAATTGTATTTGCACCAAACACATAGGGTTCTCCCAAAACCTTAGATTGTTTAATCAAACGATCTTTCAATCCGAATACAAAGTCTTTTCCCTTTTTATCCGCTCTTCCATAGACTGTATCAATCCATTGTTCTAAGGCAGGATAAAAGTCATCCTTCAATTTAATTTCACCTAGACGTTGCCATTCATCAAAATAATAATGTGCACCAGCCATAATATTCTGTATTGTATATGGCTTTAAAGTGATTCTACTCTCAAATAACTTGTAGTAATCCTCTTTATAAAATGCCTTGTATTGTTCAGCTCTTTCTTTTGTCGTGTAAAAAATTGTCACCATATTCAAACGATCATTAAATGGTGAACGCACTATTCTTTTCGATATAATATCTAGGCTATTTTTTTCTACTGACCTATTATCAAAGTCATTCACAAGCACACAATCAAAGTTATCACTGATTGGTTTATCCCATAAGAAAGAAGGTCGGTTTACATAATAGGATATTAAACCTTCCTTTTTTAATATATTAGCTACGCCTTGCGCAAACAATGTAGCTTGCTCTTCATCTTTAGCAACCACCAACATTGTTGGATACACCTTTTTTAAATCATCTTTCAAATCATTTTTTACATAATTAATAAATCCAGTTAATTCCTGTTCAATTGGATCCATATCTATAAATCCATTAAACACTAAACCCCATTCGTTTTCTTTCATTTCAAAATCCTCATTATCTATAGATAGATTATATTCTAAAAAGAAAATTCAGTCTAATACAATCCCGTTATATCTAAATCAGGATTGCCATAATACCTAAAAATCATTGAACTTCGCTTTATCATTTTATTACCCTGTACATTCTAATAATTCTGGACAATTCGTTCTATAAAAGTCATGGATCATTTGACTCACTTCCCTTTCTTCAATGCCATATGCTTTTATAACACGACACAATTCATTACAGCTCACACGAACTCGATTGTTTTCCATGACCATCGAGTTTAATTCTTCTACCCCATTCAATATTTCATCCATTTCTACATTTACTTCTAAGGCTGATGGAAATACAACTAAACCATTGATTGGTACAGATAATTGTTTCGATTTATTTATGCCAAACAATATCCTTTTTTGATTATGCATCTGACGAATCGGATTACGCATAGTCTTATCAAAACCATTATTTTTATATTGCCTCCATACTCTATCGTCCACATCCCCTTCGATTACGTCCTTATGATTTTTAACCTCTACCACATACATCCCTAAGGACTCATGACTAGAGCATCTACTTCTAATCTATTTCCATTACATGAAATAGGAACATTTGTCGCAACAACGTATTCTTCAGGTAAATATTTTAATATATCATAGACCTCATTTTCTCCACTGACTCCACGCTCTAAAATATTTGCCTCACTCATTAAATTTCCATGTTTATACATCAGATAAATCATAATCACTATACTTATCCCTTCAACAAACAACCAAAGTTTTGAAACTGGCACAAATATAGAAAAGGCAATCAATTCTATAATCATACCAATTCCTACATTTCTTACTTTATTCGCCTGATTCATTAAGTCATTATATTTATCTTCATTTTCATTTCTATTATGAAATACATAAGCCATTTTTATCACTCCTTTACTACACAAATACATGTATGCAAAGTAATAAAAATTAACCAAAAGAAAAAGATATCCGAAGATATCTCTATTTAACTATTTAATTTTAGCAAGTGAAGAATTCTTATATTGAATATCTTCCGTTACTTCTTTTAACACCTTAATAATTTTAGGAAAACGAATTTCTTCATTAGGATCTGACAATTCAATTTCCATAATCGCCTTATCTTTCCAGAATGGATATACATCAATTTCAAAATATTGATTACCATCCATCAGACAATAACGATTCTTTCGAACAGGTCTTTTAGAAGTATCCGCATCCATTAATTTTTCTAGATATTCATCTTTAGAAAGTCTTTTTTCTATTTCAATACGCTTCAAACCAGTAATCGCAATCTTACATGTTTCAAAATAGATATAATTTCCCTTACTGCCACGCTGACGAATACGTCTTTCTTCTCCTTCAGCCGAATTCAAATAGGTTTGAATAATCTCTACCTTTTCACAATTTGGAATTGATTCCAACATAGCAATGTCTGGATATTCAATCAAAAACTTCTTTTCAATCTCAAAAGGTTCAGGTTCTCCTAAGAAAGTAGAAATTTCTTTAATCAAATGCTTCATCTTTTCTTCAAAGCCAGACGCATTATCAATCACTCTAAAATGTGGATGTCCTGTCCAAGCTGAAATCAACTTATCATCCAAAGCAGTCGCCTCTTCTACCGTTTCTGTACGAGCTGTATTATTTGTTGTTGTATAGAACTTTTCTGCCCCCTTAGCAGCTGTCACCAAATGAAAAACTGCATCATAATTGTCTCTTAATTCAATTTCATTATTCCCAAAATACTCTAGGATATTTTCAAACTCCTTATCTGTCATGTATGCCTTACTATCTAACATACCTCGATCACAAACAATTAGAATCTTTTCAGCATCCATTGACTGAGCTGCTCTTTCAAATACAGCCTCCTTTTCCTTTTGAAGTTGCATCAAACACTTTTGGTATTCATAGTTACACGAACAAGTCCATGGAGCTACACCGCCTGTAATTAATTCCGTAGATGTTTCAGGAACAAATAGTACAACATAGCCTCGTTGAGTAAATGTATTTTGAATCCAACTCATTCCTGTTGTCTTACCTGCGCAAGGACCTCCTGTGATCACAATTTTAGAAATAGTTTTCATATCTCATTATCCTTTCTTCCTTAATAAAAAGAATACTATCTCTAGTATTCAACATCAATAAATCCTTTATAAGTATCATATTCCCCGGTCGAATCGGCGCTGAAAAGGGTGAAATGTATGGAGCGTGTCGATCCTTTATAAGTATCATATTTCCCAGAAGAAATAGCGTGGTTTGCTGATTGTTTATCAGGTGTCGATCCTTTATAAGTATCATATTTCCCCTTATTGTAGGTGTCATAATATAAAGACGCCTCTTCCGTTGGTGTCGATCCTTTATAAGTATCATATTTCCCAAAGCCCTACTTTGAAGAGTATTTTGAGGCACTTCAAGTGTCGATCCTTTATAAGTATCATATTTCCCTATGTTCCGGATTACATTTATGCACGGGAACAGCGTCGGAATAGTGTCGATCCTTTATAAGTATCATATTTCCCTTTATCCATTAATGTAGCAAACATTGTGAGTTCACTTCGTGTCGATCCTTTATAAGTATCATATTTCCCTCGAAAGTCGCCAAGGAGGATATATTATGGAAAATATTATTGTGTCGATCCTTTATAAGTATCATATTTCCCTGACACCAAATATTAGAGATACATTTAAAGAACAGGAAATGTGTCGATCCTTTATAAGTATCATATTTCCCCCTGTAAATATAGCACATTTTTGACTTTCATTAAACAAAATGACATAAATCAGAGGTTTTTTGCCTATTTTTTTCGACCATCTCATGTTTTTCGACTATTTTTGGTACTGAAAATAGCTCATTTTAGGTAGATGGTCGAAAAATCAAGGCTTTTGGTTATTAACTAGATAACTAAATTGATTGAATACAACTACTTTTAAGGTAATATTTTTGCTTAGGAACATAAAACTTAGTCTGTATATGTCTGAATAATATCGTTATTTCATTCAACATACGATTGTTTTTTCATTTATTGCAGTGAATGCATTCAACATTTCTTGTTCTGTCCAGTTTGTAAACTTATTCCCAAGTGTTTTCCATAGGTCATTAATAGTAATAATAACCTTAACTCTCTTTATCTCTTTGATAAACAGACCGGTTCTGCGAATATAAAAGTGTACATAGTTATAGTTACTATCTAATACTCCATAAATCTAATAAACTCAAATTCACTTTCACGACGCGTATTCTTATTTTCATCCACAAACTCAATGGTTCTTCTATCACTTTGAGCTGCAACAACACGAATACCATGCTTTTTCAACAATACAATCATTCGATATGTGAAGATAAATTCTCCTTGTAACATCACAACCACATCTGAATATTGTTGAATCTTATTAAAATATTCTTCAACCAATTTATCCAATTCTTCACTAGAAATATGTGGAGAAACAGCCGGAAAAGGCATATCCACTATTTCTCCATATTGTCTAGCCGCTTCTTTTTGTGCTTCAGACCATCTTGTAGATGTATGGTTCGATAAGTTAATAAACATTTTAAGCCTCCCTCTTTAAATATTTAGAATTTCTAGTTATTCCAATTCTTATACTTTCTGTTGCCATTATCATGAAAATTATTATTGTGAGAATTATTATTACGAGAATTATTATTATTTCTGCTTTCCATTTTAGTCTTAGGCAATGAAATATCATTATCTAATATTTTTGGCAATGCCAACTTAATCTTCATTTCTTTACGACTATCAGGAATACTTCTTCCACCATGGTTATTTTGGAACCATTCAAACCCATGATCATAATCACTAGTTGTCTTAGGATAACATATATCATATTTCTTTGGAACAGAATTCAACCCTGCAATCTTTTCAAATTCTTTCTGAACTGAAATACTAAATCCAACATTACCATAAGTAAGTTTTGAATAGTCATAAGAAGAAACATCATAACTTACTTTACTTTGTTTTAACATGATTTTTCTTTCTTCAACTGCATTCACTTTACAAGTAACACTACCTAATCCTAGAGGTTTACCCATACCAAGCTTATATCCAAGACCATCCTTGCCTGTATTTAAGATGTAAATCAATTGGTTCAATTGTTTTCTAGAAATACCATCAAAATATAATTCACCATTAAATGTGATGCCTTCTTTAACAGGTCGAATTGTCTTATTTAAGTTTGTTCTTCTCAGATTATTAAAACTTACATCTTCAGGATGATGGTGCCAATAATATTTTCTACCTCTTAAAATACCTGTATATGCATATACTTTATTATTCGACGACACATAATAGTCATAAGTCCAGAACGTCGCATTTTTAGGTCTCTCTAAGTAAAAATCCACATTTGAAATCTTTGGAGAACTTAGATTCGCAATCGTTACAGAATCTTTTACATAATAAGATTTATTTGAATCATGTTTTTCAACATACATATCCGAAAAACGAATACGCGAACCCTTCGCATTATCCCCAATTTTTCCAAACAAATCACAGGCAGGACAAAATTCGTCTTCGCATGGTGCAAACACTCCTGCATAATCAGCTACGCTTTTACTTGAAACTTCTTTTGAGAAAGTTGCAGGTGTAATACTCAAAAGACCGTTTACTTTGTCACTATAATTAACAGGAAAATACTTTTCTCTTTTACCTTCCAAAAACAACTCAAATTGTTCTTTATAGGCTTCGTATGCTTTGGCATCATCAGGCTTCACAGTAGGTTGTTCCAAATAAGAAGTTACTATAGAATTCATCTTATTTTTGATTTCATTTTTTGATAAGCCATTCCGCACTATACCACCACTTAGTTTAAATGCATGATAATTATTTTTTGCATTTTTCATACGTCGATTAATAAAAAAGCCCCATTTCAACACATAACCATGATCATTAAAATTATTTTTGTTTTTATCAAAACTATGGATTTTCCCATTTACTTTTCCTTCTGGTTTTGGTGTATCAAAATAAATTAAATCACCATCTTTGTATTTATCTATTTTTTTCGGTTTATAAATATCATCATCTATTCTAAATGAATCAGCCTTTAACAACGATAAACTTCCATCTTCTTCAATATGTAATAATCCCGGTTCAAAAGCTACACCAATTCTTTTTACAGGATAATCATCATTTAAAATACCCATACAAGAATCTGTTAATGTTTCATATACATTACGAACCAATCCACGCATTTCACTACCAGGAACAACTGGCTCTTGATATTTTCCACTTACGTTATTCTCATTGGATAAATCTGTATATGAGAAAAAATCATAAGACTTATGACCCGATTCTTTACATACGAACGCATTATCATTTGATGAATTTGGAATAAATAAAGGTGTTTTAGTCGTAATCGAATAACGAATTACACCATAATGTTTATCTTTATCCGTATAAGCATGTGCCTTTTTATTTGGAAGAGAAATAAAATTATATGGATTTACGAAACACTTATTATCTTCCATTATAATTTCACCTCCTGTAAACGATAGTTTGTGATTGTTAATAAATCATCCGCATTGTATTGAATATAATTCACTACATTGACGCGATTTGAACTTGAAGTGACTTCCTCATCCAAATTGGACTGAATATATGTTGATTCCACATATACATCTTCATGTTCAATTGAATCATCAATGACACATTCGATTTCTTTTAATCTTGACTTGATATAACGATACTCTTTGTTCTCATCAAACAAATGCATCTCTAATAATTTATCTTCTAAATACGCATCCTTTGATAATTGATCTTTTGTATATTCCTGAAATACCATTCGATCAATATATAAAGCGTACATTATCCCTTTTTCAGGCGCTAAATTAATGTTCATAATCCATCTCCTTATATTTCACGATAGATGATGCGATATATTCATCCTCTTTATTTTCTTCACCATCAATTGTCAATGGTCCATTTGCTTCAAAAATACCTCGACCAATTGATGTCTGTCCTCCAACAGCTAAAAATCCATTCTGTAAATCTTTAACAGCCAATAATAGAATTCCAATAATCCATTCCACATTTGGATTTTCTCTGCATACAGAAAGTCTTAATGTAAATACACCATCCACATATGTCTTTTCCTTATACAAAGCTCCATTACGAGCTGAATTTTCAAAACGAGAAATACCCGTTCTCGTCATCTCCAAAGCTTTTGCTCCTTCAATCACCATTTCATCTACGATTACACCCGAAATATGTGCATCTTTACCACTCACAAAACCAAACATTTCATCAATCATTTTATTTGGATATAAACCATACGAACTGTCCTTATCCAATTCCTTGATGATTTCTTTGATACGATGACGCAAAGCACCCATAATACTTGTTCCCGGAATAACTGGACTACCATGATCTGTAATATGCTCAAAATCAGGAGCTCCTTTTCTTACCGCATACTTACGAATGGAAATACCACCCTTTAAACGCAACGGCACTTCAATACACATCCAATGACCCTTTGTTGAATAATCCAATTTATACTTTGGCTCATTATTCCAAGCATTCTCACTATAACAATCTTTATATTCTAAGAAGTTATTCTTTGTGAATTCACGCATCTTAATTTCTTCAATGTCAATAATTCCATAACCCCTAGTTTTATTGTTTCCCAAACGAATCTCTTTTAAATGAATACCATTAAAGATTTCATTCAATGTACTTACCAACAATTCTTCATTATCCTTTTCACGAATTGTTAGTTCAATATAGAAATAGCCTTTTGAATTTCCTTGAATAACTTCAAAATCAAATTTAGCTCCTTCTTTCGTAATCTTATTATCATCCAAAGCTACACTATCTCGAATATCATTTATCACCTTATTATCAAATTTCAAATCGGATATAAATATAGGACTCATTTTGCCATCTTCATCATTCGCAAAACCAAAGATGTCATTTCCATTATTTTTAGATTGAACATAAGCTCGAAATGCACCTGCAATTGAACTTCCTGAAATAAATGGATTTCCATCATAATCACGAAGTACATCACTATCTGTCATACCTTCATATCCTGAAGAAACACTAATAGGAGAAACAAATAACAGTTCAACTCTATATACAATTCTTTTTACTACTGAATTCATATCATTTATCCCTCCACTTTAACTCTATACTTCAATTCACGAATATATGCAGAATATAATTTTCTAAATTTCTTTTCTTCACTCCAACACAATTTGAAATTTGCGTATTCATCTTGAATTTCTTTTTCAAGATCACTTAAAACACCCATCGGAAGATCCTTCATTAAGTTAGTACACTTACCTTTATTAGCACTCTCCAACTGTTCAAATTCATTTTTCATCTCATTATAATCCGATTTTGTTCTAAACAATAAACGCATCTTAGATAATGCCGGATTCAATTGATCTGAACTCATACTATTCTTCGAAACCACATCACGAACTCTTGCATCCATACGTTTTTCTAATTCTTTTTCTAACAATTCATTCATGATATCTAAATTCGCATCCTTATTTAAAGATCTCTCTTCCTCAAACGGTTTATAAACACAAACACGATCATTTTCCTTTGTCTTTTCTAAAACAATTTCTCCAAAACCCTCAGAAATTCTTTCACCCACAAAATAAGAATGATTGTAGCTAGCCTTAAAACCAGTATCTGAATGAATCTTCATGCAAGAGGCCTTCGCCAAAGCTGAAAAGATTTGTTTCTTTCTTTTCCAAGTAACATTAAATCCACCAATCGTATTATAAGAAATAAATGGCGTATCAATTTCAATATCATCCACACCAAAATAGGCATTCAAATAATCTTTCAACACATTTACATCCGCCACCAACATACCATTATCGTTATATAAAATAACATCGGAAGCCAATAATAAATCCGCATCATGAATCAATGTCTCTTTGTTTGTCGCATTTTCAACAGAATCTAAAGTAAAATCTATCTGACCAAATTCACTATTTCTTCCATATCCCATACGAACTTGTCCTAGTTTTGAAACTGCATTCATAATTTGTTTGGCCGTTTCACGATTTGCATAAATCCAACCCTTAAATGTCTGTGATTCACAAATACTAGCCAACTGATAGAACTGTCCTTCCCTGCTTGTAGCACGACCAATCGATTTATCACTAGGACGTTGATGATGATATGAAATCTGTTCTTCAACCGACAACACTTCATTCTTCTCTGTCATATAATCAATGTTTGCCGGTGTTCGCTGTTCTTTATCATTGTCGTTCTTGAAATACATCATATCCACAATATCCATCTTGCCATCTACATAAGACTGGTTCTTGATTTTCTGCAAAGAATTTCTTCCAGGAAGTGAACGATTACCATTCAATGAAACATAGGCATTTGAAACCACAATATCATTCATAATCTTCTGATATGCACCACTTCCCATACTTCGAGCAATCAATCCTAAAACCTTACTTCCCGCAATATAGTCTTCTGTTTTAGCTTGATTTCCCTGTGCTGATTTACAAATCAAAGGTGATTTCAAATGAATCGTATATGAAATCATATTCTCATTCTTCAACTCATTTTCTTTGAATAACACATGTTTCACTGATGCACTCAAATTATTTTTAATCTTTAGTTCAACCAAACCCAAACCACGAGTTCTAGATACGCCCATGTGTTTTACCATGGAAACTGCATTCTTGAATTCTTCAAAATATTCACTATTTTCTAAATCCACATTCGCATTGAATATCAATCCCTTTTTCAATACACGCAACGTTCTTAAACTATTCTCAATAGCCGTACCCGTATTCGTATCTACGGCTGTTTGTGTTCTTAAATATGTATAGAGTGATAAAACATTTTGTTGATTCACAAAATCTGTTTTTTCAAACTGTTTTAATTCTTTTACCTTCGCATCATAATTTTCTACTCTTGCATTTGAAATTGTGAAGGCCGACGCATCACTTCCTTCTTTTCCAAAAATCGCATTATAATGTGGCATTAAACCCATTTCATAAAGTTCTAAAGCCGCTTCACGAATACATCCCTTAAGTCGTTTAGCAGGAATATATGGAAGACCATAATCATCATAAACCACATCTGTATCTACGGTTGTATTGTATACTTCACCTGAGTAGCAACATAGATCACTTAATAATCGAATTGAAATTTCCATAACCAAACACCTTTCTATAACTGAAGATCCATCAATTCACATGCATCGTACCATGTACCTTTTTCTTCTTCTAATTTATTAAATTCATTATGTTTACGACTCTTTAAAAAAGCCACTTCCTTTTTGATTTCATTATTTCCCTGAGGAATCACATTACGAATTTCTTTACCCAAACTTCTAGGAAAATCCGGACTACATAATACACTCAACTTATCTTCTAGCTTTGAAACAGAATACTTTTCATTCTTCACATTTAACCCTTTGTCATTTTCAACCCTCACATAATAAGGACGCTGAATAAAAGATTCATTGTCTACGACATAATGTTTATCCCTGTAATCATCTAGATTCGAAGCATTCACATTTGTGCATAATTGAAAATCAAAGAAGTTTCCTACTATCTGATCATTGCCACTAATTGAACACTCCTTACTCTTTGCCCTTTTCTTTGCGCTGTCACAACATGCTTCAGCCACCATATATGCATCTGAGAATGGAAAGTGTGAATTAAAGAAGGCGATACCTGCACATGCGGTAAAGATAGGATTTTTATCTTCTTCTGTCTGAATAAAATCCGTTTTCTTCTCATTTAATTTTTCTAAGAAATATTTCACGGCCGGAATAGCTAATCTTGCATTACAAACAAACGTAATATCATCACCAGCCACAACGATCTTTCTATATTTCATCGTATCTGTTTTAAATCTATCTTGTTGACTATCCATCCAGCTTGTCATGTCTTTAAACGTATCTTTAAACGTTTTATCAATACCACTCGATAAACGACGCATTTTTTGAATAGCTGACTTATAATCTTTGACATCACGCATTAAGTTCATAATACGCTTTCCCAATGAGTTACCATCAATATGAATCAAAGCTAGCGTACTATTATCACCCTTTTGTGTAACCATATTATCAAAGATTTTTTCTACATTCTTTTCATCTACCGCATCACGCTTCAGCAATGATTCTCTACAATAATATTTCTTTTCAACAGACTTTAAGTCACGCCCTACAATAGGAAGTCCCGTAATTGAGTCTGTTGCCGTAAATGAAAAAGCCCCTACAGGTTTTGATACTGGCATACGCGCCTTAATTTTACGCATTTGATCATTGATTTTCGCATAATCCTTTGTATAAGAATCCGTCTTTTCAATCACCGCAATTGCCACATTTAATGAATATGTTTTCTCTAAAACATATTTACCCAAATATTTATTCACTGACGAGCAGATAGAACCTTGTCTAAATAAAACATAGGCATTTCCACCACCGACAAACATAACCTGCATCAAAACTTTAGATCCATCTTTTATAAACGCATCTGCAGTGTCTCCATTATTCCACTCGATTAAATACAAGTCTTTTTCTTCAGGTGAAACACAATTCTTTACATAATCCTTTAACCCATTGATGATAATATCATCCACCAATTTAGAAGCTCCGATAATTTCCTTTACCGCATTCGTTTTAAAAATATAGCTTTGAATCCCACGAATGTCATACATCGCCAAAACTTCTTTTCCCAATAATATCTGTTCCATTCTTTTTCTCCTTTACTCCTCAATTATATTTAGATAAATCGAATCACTTCCTAATTTATCTTTATAAATCTGCTTATTGTTGTAACAATAATAAAGCTGCACACTATCCTCAATCTGAATGATTTTCTTTATCTTTTCTTGAAGCTCCTTCATTTGATGGGGTGTTAGTTCCCCTTCAAAAACAGATTTCTGCACATGAAATAAGTATTGTCTTAATAACTTTTTTAACTTATCACACCGCTTTTCATTCACATCATACGTACATATCACATACATAATCATTCCTACCAATTCATAAGAAACGGATTATATTCCGTACTCTTCTCTCTTATATAATTTGACAATTCATGCACTTCTTTTGAAATCAATCTTTTATAAGAATAATCATGAATTGTGGTTCTTAATTGTTTATCAAATTCTTTCACAAAAAATGAAGCCCCTTCTTTATTTAAATAACAACTTCCATCCAGACCATATTCAAACATATCCTTACGAATTTGGTTCTTTCGAATCAATCTAAAAATCAAACGATCTACAAGAACTGGTTTTAATATGTCTGCCAAATCATACTGCAAAGAATCCTTTGACTTACTAATACTATGAATAAAGCTGATAGATGGTAATAAATTACTTCTATATAACACAGATAAATAGTGTGAATATAACAGTGAATAGCCATAACTCATCATCGCGTTCATTTCATTTTTTGGTGGATACACCATCCTTTTCACAAAACAAAAATCTTTATTTTTAGTAATCTCATCAAATCCAAGATAATAAAATTGCTTTGCTCTTGCCTCAAGTAACAATAAATCATTAATCGAGTTCTTATTTTTAATGGTTTGAATTAAATTTTCAATTTCTAGAATTTCACTCTGCAAAAACCTACCCTTTTTCTGATAGTACTTTAAAACCGAAAGACAATTATGAAGATTCGCATACGTCATTTGTTTCGCAATATATAAACGAGTAGCTTCATCATCATACACATGTATCTGTTTTACTAAACAACTACCATCATAGTGTTGTTTAGGAAGAAACTGTCCAATGTAATTCGCATTATAAGTAAAGAAAAAGATTGTAATTCCATATGTATTCAACAATTCAAGAACTCTTTTATTCATTGTGATTTCAGAAAAACAAATAATTAAATCCACCTGTCGTATTGGAATGGGAATCGTTTCATCCTTGGTTACACATGCCAAAGAGAAATCTTTTCTTTTCAGTGTTCCACTCTTATACAGATAAATCGTTTTTTTCATGGCACACCTCAATCATGCCAAAGCCACAAGAGCCCTTTGCAGAAATCCCAGAATTATAAATCAAATGTAGTAAATTTGGTGAAATCTCAATTTTCATCTTTAAATGATAAGCTTTGTAGAAACAATCCTTATACTTTACCATTCTTTCCTTTACATTCTTTACTTCTAAAATATCAAATACTTCTTGATGATAATCTAAGTCGTACGCATACACTTTATTCAATAAATTACGACGTATCAGTTGTTCAAACTCTTTTTGGATTGGCGAATAATACGTTGTGAAATCATCTTGTGTAGAATACACACTAATTGGTGATAGTGTTTTAACCCAAACCTTTTCTACACCTTGTATACGATTTTCTTTAAGAATATGAATATCTTTGATCATTACCTTTTGGTTCAACATCATCAAATACTTATGTGATGAACAATACTCATAAATCTTTTCAATGAATAAATCATCCATAGCACTGATATAGAAACAAAATTTATCTTTAAAAACCATTGATTTCTTTACAATTGAATAACTTCCAAATAGGTTACTAAAGACAAACATCTTATATACTTTTTCATCCAATCGATAACCTTCATTGTGGTAAAAATCCCCTTCTTCTTCAGAATTCAACATATTATAGATTGTCCCCTGAAGAATATGATTATAACCAATAGGGACTGTGAAATCTTCTTTATATAAATCAATTTTTAATCGCATATTTAACCCTCTTAGCACCATTATATAACCATGTTTCTAAATATAAAAATCAATATTCTACAAAATCTATAAATTCAAAAGTACTCTGCTTATGAATCACACCATTCTCATCCTTATACTCTAAACTGCTACGCTCACTACGAGCAGCCACCACTTTTACACCGCTCTTCTTTAATTTATTCACCAATCTATGTGTAAAAACAAATTCACCTTGAACCATCACAACATCAGGACAAAGATCCATTATTCTTTCATAATATGATTCAACCAATTCATCATATTTAATACTATCATACCCCTTATATATTAAAGGAAATGCAAAATCTACAACCTCACCATATTGCATTGCACTCTTTTTTTGATCATCCAACCATAACTCACTTGGATGGTTTGATACATTAACAAACATCTTATCCCCTCCTTCATCTCTATATGTAAAGGAACAAGAATTAATTAACCTATACGTAAACAAATTTAAAGAAAAGAAAGAAAACAAAAAAAAGAATACTATTTCTAGTATTCAATCAATTAAGTCCTTCTAAGTATCATATTTTCCAAGTTGCAAAAGGAGCTCGCATATAAAGAAGAGCATCCGTGTCGATCCTTTATAAATATCATATTTCCCATTGGGAATGGGATACGCCTCAAAAGCGTTATGCTTAGTGTCGATCCTTTATAAGTATCATATTTCCCAGGAATCAACTTGAGTTTCCCTAGCTCACCAAAAATGCAGTGTCGATCCTTTATAAGTATCATATTTCCCTCACTCAGACCATGGAACAAACACAACAATCGAGTTCGTGTCGATCCTTTATAAGTATCATATTTCCCGATGTGCTGCAATGACCAACAAGCATGGTCAATCATATTGTGTCGATCCTTTATAAGTATCATATTTCCCTTATGACAAAAAAAATTTATTTAGGGAATGCATTTTCTTGTGTCGATCCTTTATAAGTATCATATTTCCCCTAGTAAATATAGCACATTTTTGGCTTTTATTAAATAAAATGGTGTAAATCGGGTGATTTTTAGCCTTTTTTTTCGACCATCTCGCTTTTTTGACCTAATTTTCTAAGAAAAAAGTGCTCATTTTAGGTAGATGGTCGAAAATTTTAGCTTTTTTAGCTACTTTTTGACTTACGATTACCTAGGTTGAATAATTACATCCATTATTTATCAAGATTGGTCATAGTCTCTAAGCGTTTATAATAATGTCGTAGTGTCAGACACATCATGAAATTAATTATTAATAAGAGTGTATTCACAACTTTGTAATATACAATCGCATCATTCATATTTTATTTTCCCTCCATTCTTATATATCTGTATATACGGAATCGTTCGTGCCAAATTGCCTCCAGATTTTATCAAATTGATATCATTGTAGGTTCAGTAATTCTATAGATCCATTACGTGCTTGATTTAGAGCATGTTGTTTCTTATTAAATACAAATACGAATTCAAAAATGGAGTTCTAAGAACATATTTACTATTGTATTTATGTAATTTAATAACCTTTACTCTATTGAAATCGAACACCTTTTGTATTAAAAACTATTTGAATTAAGAAAGAATATTGTTTACACTTTACTTATAGAGCATGGAGGATTGAATATGGCTTATATTAAGTGCCCTGTTTGTAACAAGGATGTGGATAAAACAAAATATGAAGATATGCTAAGGCAAGAGATAAACAAAGAGATTGAACCACTCATAAAAAAGAATGAAAATGTGTATAATGTTAATGAATCAACAAATGTATATGCAGATATAGATACTGTAACGAAACTAGACCAAGATGCCATTGATTTTGGTTTTTCTAGAAAAGCGAAGGATGGTACTGTTATTCCAATTCGTAATGCGTTTATTTCTGCTATCATGCTCAATTACTATGATGAATTCAATTTAGAAAAAGAACAAAAAATAAACGTAATAAAAAATACTTTGAAACACTATCTTCCACTTTTGACGGATGCATCTGTCGATGCACTCTCGCCTTTTATCGTGGGCGAAATAGATACTTCAATTGGTGAAAAGATAAAAAACAAGAAGAAAATCATAAAAGTAAAACAGACAAGGGAAAATGAATATATTTATTCTGATATAAAGAATGAATACTCGCTTAATAACTCATTTTCTTCCGTCAGCGATTTTTATTACTCTATGTTTAAATCTTATTTAGGACACCCACAATATATTCGTGAACAGATTATATTTAAAAAGAAGTTCAAGGCAATCAATAAATACATTCAGAATGGAAATACAATTCTCATTAAATATAAAGCGGATAAAAACTATACAAATTTTTACCCATATAAACTTGTCCATTCACCTGAAGAAAATCATAACTATGTATTGGGTGTTGTAAAAACAGAAGATAAACACAATCCTGGTCAAATCATTACACTTTGTATTTCCTATCGTCTTGATAATATTGGTAACATCATTAAATTATCCAAGGATCCCATTCAAATGACAGAGGAACAACAACAAGCATTAGAAGAATCTATTTTATATTGTCCTTCTTCTGCCCAACAAAAGCCAGGAGAACATACTATTGTAGCTCTTACAGAAAATGGTGTTTCCCTATTGGAAATTATCTATACATTTAAACCTACTTATATTGATAAAATCGATCAAATTGGTGAATATTCAATATACAAGGTGCTCGGTTCTTCATTCCAAATTCATAATTATTTCAAGCGTTTTGGTGCAGATGCCATTATTTTAAATGATGAAAAATTCAGTGAAGATCAACAAAAAATGGCCAATAAAATCATTGAAAACTATCGTTCAATTCGTAAAGATTTAGAAAATAAATACAACCAGTAAAAGGAAGAGGAAATTAATCTTCTTCCTTTCTCTTTTTGTTTACTACGCCGACTAATCCTAGACCTGCAAGTCCTGCCATTAACATAGATCCCATCATATTTGTTTCTACACCTGTATTAACTGAATCATTACTAGTTACCGTAGTATCGCTTGTCTTAACCACTGTTGGTTCTACCAAATAATCATTCAATGACTGCATAGCTGTGTTATATGCTTTTTCTGCATCCATCAAATCTTGTTTGGCATCTAGATATACATTGTATTTTTTCGCATAGCTATCTTTAGCAGTGGATAATGCTACATTGATTTCTTGTAGTTCATCCACATCACTTGATAACTGTGCCAATAATGTTCGCATAGACTCATCTTGCACTCCACTTAGATCTGCCTTTGTTCCATTTGACATTACACTATTCAATACATTCTTCATTTGTTCATACGGCAATGCATTCGCTTTGTTTTCTGTTAATGAAGTATTTAATTTTGAAACTTCAGCCTTTAAATTCGAAATATCTTGTTCAGATTTTTCTTTCAATACCGTTAATTCATGAATACGAGTACCTAATGTTTCTACATCTTTTTTAGCTGTTTCAATACCTTGAATAGTAGCCTCATAATCCAACACTTTCTTTTGAGCAGCTTCAAATAGACTATTCTTTTCATCAAATGTAGCTTGAGTATTCGCTAATACAGTATTCTCCTTATCTGCCTTTTCCTGTGCTTTTTCTTGAGCTGTCTTTAATACATCCAATTCAGCATTCAAACTTTCTAATGTGACTGATGCTTTAGTAACATTCTCTTTGGCTGTAGCTAAATCTGTATTTGCCTGATTCAAAGCTTTCATAGCTTTTTCTTTATTTGTATCCCAATTTTCAATATCATCCGTTAATGTATCCACTTTTGTTTGAATAGATGTTAATGAATCCTTCGCTTCATTTAACTTAGATTCAGCCAATACTTTCGCTGACTCTTTTTCTTTTACAACACTTAAAGTATTCTTTAATGTCTTGTCTGCATTCTCCTTTACAGTTGTCTTTTGAGTTACTGTATTTTGAGCATTAGAAACCTTCGCTTCTTCTTGTGCAATCACATCTTTTTTAGAAGCCAAAGCCTTTTCTAAATCTGCCTTAGACGTATTCAAAGTAGACAATTGATTTTGTAATCCTGTAAGTTTATCTTTTTTAGAATTCAATAAAGTCAATGCACTCTTCAAAGAACTATCATCCTTTGTAGTAGAACCAGACGCATTCTTTACGGCATCTTGTAAAGCTTTATGCTGGGCATCTACGGATTTTAAGTTGTTGTAGTAGGTATTGAACGATTGTTCAAATTCATCAATTGTCATCACAACATCTTTATCTTCTTGATAACCGAATTCTTGAGCATAAACTCCATTTACTTTTTGTAGAGCAAAACCAGTTGTTTCATCCTCATCATTCATAATATTTAAGTAGTGACCTACCTCAGAGAACTTATGATTTCCACTTTCAAATTGTTTCTTTTCATAGTCATACCAACCTCTAAATGGACTTCCTGCTGTGCTCGCTTCTCCATAGCCCCACGCAAGGTTTTCTGAATATCCATACGCACCTGAATGATTTCCTTCTACTTGTGCATAGTTTGCGTTAACCTGTGCAATTGCCATGGCAGTCATGCTTACTTTTGGAGTATTCAAACCATTAATTTTACGAAGATGGTCATATTCTTTCAAATAAGCAATACTTGCCTGCATATTATCAAGACTTGTCGCATCCCCAGCTTCTCCCATATGCGTATAAGAAGCCACCTCTGCTCGATATGAAGAATCATTATTCACATCAAAGATTCCTTTTATATCTTCGTAACAGCCTAGCGATTCATAGTACCCTTTACTTCCTTCATTTAATCGAGCTAAATCGGTCGCATACTGCGTTTCAAAATCACTTAATTTCTTCTTAGCCTGATCGAGTGGAGATGTCGTTGCATTATAATCATTTAAAGCCTTATCATAATCTGACTGTGCTTTATTGACTTCATTTTGAGCTGATCTAATCTGTATATTTAATGAATTAATTTCATTCTTCTTTGCCTCAATCTCCTTCTGGTTTGCATCATAGTCTGCCTGCGCTTTTCCCAAGGCTGCTTGTGCCGTTTCTAAATTATTCTTAGCCGTTTCTAGTTCACTAGATGCATTATCATAGTTTGACTGTGCATTTTGACTTGCCGTTACTGCTGTATCATATTCAGATTGTGCTTGTGCAAGTGCAGACTGCATAGTTTCAACATTTGTTTGTGCAACAGCTAAATCTGCTTGTGCCGCCTCTAATTCTTCCTTGGCATTCTCCATACCATTTTCATCATTATACTGATCTACAATTGTCTGTTTTTCTTGTACAATACTTTCTTTTGTCGTTACATCCTTTACAGCAGCATCATAAGCATTTGTAACTTCATCAACCGCTGCTTGTTTTGTCTCTACATCTGCACTAGCAGCCTGTAATTCATTATCAGCTTGTTCTGCATTTTCTTTAGCTGTAGCTAATTCTGCTTCCGCTGCTTCCTTTTCTGTTTTTGCGTTTTCTAAGTTTGCCTTTAAGTCAACAGAATCTTCAAATGAAGCTAACTTATCTTGAAGTTGTGTTAATTCTTCTTTTTTAGAACTCAAGTCTTTTTGAGCTTGATCCAATTCATCACTTGCCTTTTGACTTGCACTAATCTTGGCATCTAAGTCTGTCTTAGCCTCTTGAATCTGTGTTTCTAAACTATTGATTTCATCCATCAAAGGCTGTAATTCCTTCATAATTGCATCATAAGCAGCCTGATAGTTTTGTTGAACCGTCTGATTCACTTCTTCCTGTTTAGATTCAATAATCTCTACCTGTTTATTTGCCACCGCAACTTGGCCTGCCGCACTGTCTAAAGCTAATGATTTATCCTCTACTTCTTTCTTTGTATCATGAAGCTTAGCTTCCAAATCATCCTTTTTACTTGTCTCTACCTTAGCGTAACTTACATGCACTTCATCAGCACAAACATTCATCATAGTTGCGCTAACACCTTGTAACGCTGTCATTCCTGCAATTGCACTTACTAAAATCTTTTCATTCTTTTTCTTCATAATTAAATTTCCTCCATCTTTCTTTTTCTTATCTAAAACATTCCACCAAAATCATTGAAGCCCCCAAAACTGTTATCGAAGCTACAAGAATCATTAAATCCATAATCATAATCATAATCATTTGAATAGCCATAGTTGTAATCATTCGAATAACTGTAATCATAGTCATTCGAACAGCTATAGTCATTGTCGTAGCTACTTTGAAAATCATCATGATAACTTTCCTCATAATTCCAAGAATTTCCTTGCGTCATGTCATCTCCACCCATTTCATATGGTGTTACACTATCTAAGCCTTCCTGTACACTATCAAGTGCAAAGCGCTGACTTTCTTCCATAAACAAACGATTTTCTTCTTGAATCTGCTGCGTCTGCATATCAAATCCATCATCATAATCCATTCCTTGATTCCAACCAAAATTATCTTCCATATCATATTCCTCCTCTTCTTCATCTTCATCTAAGTAATAATAACCGGACAATTCTTCGCTATTTATAGACTCATTTGAAGTATGACTTTCATAAGTAAGATTATCTTCAAAACCTTCACCTATTAGATTCAAAATGTAATAAAATATAGCGAATAAGCCAACAATATCTAGAACTATAAATAATGATTCCATACTCTTATCCTCCTTTTAAAACATTCCGCCAATATCATTGAAGCCACCAAAATCATTTGAGAAGTTATTGTCATAATTCCAAGAGTTACCTTGTGTCATATCATATCCTCCCATCTCAAATGGCGTGACACTCTTTAAGCCTTCTTCAGTAACCCTTCGACTTTCATCTAACTGTTGTTGCTGAAACTGATTCATCTGTTGATTATACAAAATATCATCTTCACTATGAGAAGCTGATCTAGCACAACTTGTTACGACACAATAAACGATATCAATCACTGTACAAATAATCACAAAACCAAAACATAATTCAAACATAATTTCTTCCTCCTAATTTTCTTTTTACATCTCTAATTGTCTAAACTTTCTTAAAAATTAACTAAATTCTTCATGCCGTATCATATTCACTCATCACACTCTTTAAGCCTTTTTCTGTAACCCTTTGACTTTCATCTAACTGATTCATCTGCGGATAATACAAAATATCACTATAAGAAGCGGATCCAGCACAACAGCCAACAATATCAATCACTGCACAAATAATCACAAAGCTAAAAAATAATTCAAATATAATTTCTTCCTCCTAATGTCCTTCATTCATCTCTAAATGTCTAAACTTTTTCAAAAATTAACTTAATCAAACAATTTACTAAAGCCACATACAACAAGCACGAATACTAAGATTTTTATCTTCGTTGATCTCTCTTAAGACATTTATAGTTTATCAATAAATAAAGGTTTTTAATATGCTCAGATAAATATATTTAACGAACACTTTTTACAGCATTATTAAAACTATTTCAGTTATTTTATTGTATTCATAAAACACGAAATGGGAAGTATTTAATTTTCTTCCCTTCGTTTTTGTTGCAACGCACCCACAATACCTAGACCTGCTAAGCAACTCATCAACATCGCATCTACAGCACCCGTTTCTATACCCGTATTGACTGTATCTTTCTGAATAGATTCTGGTGTTTTAGACAAGTATGTATTCAACTCCTCCATAGCATTATCATATTTTGTTTGTGCATTCAGCTTTTCTGTTTTAATATCCAAATATGCATTATATTTATTCACATACTCCTGCTTCACTTGACCCAACTCATTTTGAACTACATTTAATGCATCCACATTTTTAGCTAGTTCTAGAATCTGATTTTTTAATGACTCATCTTCTATATCTGATAGATTTGCTCTAGTACCGTTTTTCTTCACATCATTTAATATATGAAGTAAATTTTGATATGGAAGGGCTACACTTTCATTTTTCGCTAGATTCTCATTCATTGTAGCAATACTCTTTGACAACAATTGAATCTTTGACTCTAACTCCTTCTTATGATCTCTAAGTACGTCCATTCTTGTGGATACATCCTTGATCTCTTGATTCACAACATCTAAATCATGACTGACCATCGTATAGGCATCACTTGCCTTTTTAGCTTCATTATAATAAGTTGTCTTATCCTTTAAGGTTGTTTGCACTTGATTAAGCACATGAGTTTTTGAATCCAGATCCTGTTGAACTAAAGATTTTTTATACACTGCTTTTGTATATGCATCTCGAGTATCATTTAATCTTTCTTTTGTTTCATTTTCTAATACCTGTGCTTTTTGATACTCTGTTTTTGAAAGAGATAGTGCATCCTTTGCCTCTTGTTTTCTTGTATCCCAATGATCCAATTTATCAATCAAAGCCTTAATTTTACTTTGAAGTGCATCTCTATCACTCTGTGCATTCGAACAGTTTCTTTCACTCGTCTCTACATTTACTTTAGATTCCTTTAATTCAACCTCTTTATCTGTTTTCGCTCCTTCTTTTTGTTTCACAATCTGAGATTGATTTTTAACAGAATCCTTTAATTGAGCCGCGGCAGTCTTTTTCTCATTCACAACCTGCATCAAGGCATCCCTATCAGTATTAGAATGAGTCCATTGTGCTTGTAAATTAGACAACATACCTTTTTTCGAACTTAATAAAGCTTCTGTTTGTTTTAAAAGTGTATCATCTTTCGTTCCTGTCGCATTCTTTACGGCATCTAGAAGTGTCTTGTATTTTAAATCCACGTCTTTTAGATTTGAAACATATTGGTTTAACGATTTTTCAAACTCTTCCACAGACATAATGCGATCATTTTCACTTGCCGTACCCTCTTCTCCATAGGTGTGATCGAATTCTTGAATATCTGTTGAGCCATAAGCCCCTTCTTCAATATGAGCATAACCTGTATAATCATAGGCTTGACTTACAATATTTTTATAGTGACCAATCTTATGCCAGTCTGTAATACCATTTGAATACCAAGCTTTTTCCAAGTTATACCAAGCCGTAAATGGACTCGCCTTCGTTTCAGCATCTCCATAACCCCATGCCGCATTTTCTCCAGTTGAATAAACACCGGCATGTGCCACATTTCCAATTTGTGCCTCATCCCTTTGCCAATTGGCATTTGCCTGTGAAATAGCCATTAATACCATACTTACTTTCAATTCTGGTAAATTCTCATTGGCTCGTATCTTATTGAATTCTTTTAAATAAGAAATAGAATTGATCACATTATCTAAGTTTGTCGCATCATTTTCTGCACCTATATGTGTATGTCCTGCAAGTTTTCCACGTGGATCTTTTAGAATATCCGAAGCCGCAAAAGCACCCATTGAATCATAATACCCTTGAATACCTAGTGATAGCTGATTTAATTGCGTTTCGTGTTCTGCTTCAAATTGCGATAATTCCTTTTTAGCCTGTTCTAAAGGTGTGATAACACTATTATAATCATTTAATGCCTTATCATAATCCGTCTGCGCCTTATTTACATCTGCTTGTGCATTCTCAATTTCTGTATTTAAAACCGCAATTTCTTTATTTTTTTCATCCAATTTTGATTGAGATTCCTCACTTTCTTTTTGTATCTGATCCAACGCAGCTTGTGTTTGAGATAAAGATGCATTCGCATTGTTCAATTCTATACGAGCAGCATCATATTCTTGTTGGAGCTTTTGTTGAGACGCTAAAGCATCATTATATACACTTATAGCTTGGTTTAGTTTTTCATTTGAAACATCTAAATCTATTTTTGCCTGTTCTAATTCAGCTTTTGCACTCTCATCATTAAAAGAATCCACCAGTTCTTGTTTTTCACTCACAATAGCTTGTTTATTAGAAACATCCGCCAAAGCCGCATTATAATCCTTTGTCGCCTGATCTAATAATATCTTCTGTTCATTCACATATTTTGACACCTCCTGCAGTTCACTACTTGCTGCATCCACCTTTTTCTGTGCTTCACCAACCGACGCTTCTGCCAACATTTTCTCGTTTGTTGCCTTTTCAAATTCGTCATGTACATTTTTTAAAGTTTCTAATTTTGTCTGTAATTCCTTTAACGAATCCTTCTTCTCACCCAATATAGTTTTCATTTCTTCTAAATCTGCTGCTGCCTGTTGACTTGCACTGATCTTTACGTCCAAATCTGTTTTTGCCTCTTTAATTTGTGTTTCTAAACCGTCAATTTCATCCAATAAAGGCTGCAACTGCGACATTACAGAACCATAAATAGTCTGATACATTTGGTTTGTCACCATCTGTTGATTCGTGTAATTAACTTGTACTCTATCCAAATTTTCTTTAGCCTGCTCCATCTCATTTTGACTTATCTCAACCTGTACCTTATTTTCATCCAACTTATTCTTAGATTCACGTAGGCTAGACTCCAATTGATCTTTTTGTGACTTTTCTTTTGTGACATAGCTTACACTTGCTCCTGTAATCTCATAATCTTTTGCGTTCACATTTAACAAGGTTGTATTTACTCCTTGTATAACCGTTAACCCTGCAATTGCGCTTGCCAATAACTTTTCATTACTCTTTTTCATTTTCAAATTCCTCCTATTTCGTTTTACACATTTATATGTCTAAAAAAGAAGGAATATTAACCTAAATATAAAAAAACTCTTACCAGTCTAAATAAACTGATAAGAGTCATTTTCCATAAATTCAATTATAGCCATTCAAAAACATGCATTCCCCTGTTCTACAATCAATTGTTGCCGAACAATTTTGATGCAAAAGAACAGATACCGATAATCCAAATCCTAGTCGCACTGATCATACTCTAAATGACATGTCACTTCGAAGTATTTAACATCCTTTAAAAAGAAGTCCTAAATTTTCTTCAGGACTTTTTTACTTTGACTATCTAGCACGAATCGGACTTCGCGTTGAAAACACCCAATTCTAATTAACTGCACAATCTTTCCAGGCACTTTCAATAAAGAGGTATCTGATAATCATACCATTGTTACAACAGTACCTAAATGTATTAAGCAGCATACAATCACAAGCCATTAACACCATATTTTTCAAGAGGTTGCGTCGATTACGACGATGACGATAACGATACTGGTGTCAACTCTTTATAAGTATCATATTTCCCAATTCGAGAAATGTTCGAAGAAAACCCAGATGGTGCGTGTCGATCCTTTATAAGTATCATATTTCCCTCATCCGCTGACGGAAAGGCATTTGCGAACCCTGCGGAGTGTCGATCCTTTATAAGTATCATATTTCCCTCAACACAAATGGAACATTTCGTTGAACTGACTGAAGGGTGTCGATCCTTTATAAGTATCATATTTCCCAAGCTCATCATACCCAACATTAGAATTGATTGAGTGGCTAGTGTCGATCCTTTATAAGCATCATATTTCCCCTAGTAAATATAGCACATTTTGACTATCGAGTGTCAAAATATTGTGTTTTTTGATATTTTTAGCCCTTATTTTTCGACCATCTCAATTTTTTGACTATTTTTGGTGCTAAAAATGTATCTTTTTAGGGGGATGGTCGAAAATTTAAGTGCATTTTCTATTACACACAGTACTTTTCAGTTGATTCAAACACGTGTTTTAAAAGTATTATAATAATCATCTAGAAATAAAACGATCAAAGCCACTCGCAAACATGTAGTGCATCTTCATAAGGATCATAACTTGTACAATGTAGAACTCCCGTTCTACAAGTAATATTTGCTGAACAATGATCACTTAATCCAGTGGCTACAAACGGCTGATTTTCCATAATACCCGGAAGCAACGCTTGCCACTCCTCTTCCGTTGTTTCTGGAGTGATTAAATCACACGGATGATCTGGATCCCAGTCGCATAAATCATATCCTAAGTGATATGTTATTCCGAAATATTTAACACCTTTTGAAAAAAGATAGTCTACCATAGCTCTAAAATTCTCTTCAGAAGTTTTTTCTTCATTTTGACAATCTAATACATATCTAGCATGAACTGCCTTTCGTGTTGAATATACTTTAGTTTGAATTAATTGCATATTTTTTACCTTTCTAGACACTTTCACAAGAAGAGGTGTCGAATAAATATATCAATTACATATTTTTTTTATTTCTTTGAAAATATACTTTATTGTAAAGGGTCTCCTTTACCCATACCGAATACATTTTTCAAGAACTGCATAGGATCATCCGTTTCGAATTTAGATATCATTTCAATTAAGTTATTCAATAAGAATAGTCTTGTGATATCCACGATTGGATGTACATAATCTTCATCCATTCCAAATTTATAGTGTGCATATACGACATCGCGTATTTTAAGTCCAGGAATGAATTTCTGTGCATAATTACAAGACACAAACACTGTCAATGGTGTTGGTTTTAATCCAAATGTAATATCAAAGTAAGCATCATCATTTTCTTCGAACGTTTCATATATACTCATAAATGTATGCACTTGTTCTTCTTTTTCATGTTCAAAATGGGCATTAACAACTTTCATTGTAAATAAATCCCCAAAATATTCTCTTAACTCTTCTCTTAATAGTGCAATGTTTTCATAGCTGTCATTTGAAACAAAGGAGTCAACCGCAACCACATTAAATTTCTCTCCTTTTTTTACTACGCTCAATATGTGCGCCGTGATTGGAAACACACATTTAGTGATCAAATTTTTATCTACACTTTCATATTTTGTCTTTAAAATCTGTTTTTCTCCTATTATTGTATAAAACTTTTTCATTTCTATTTACCTCCATCCTTTCGTGCGTTTTTTTAGTAAACCTGCAAAGTACGCATCAAACTTCGCAATCTTTTTCGATACCGCTGCACCTGAAATATGTAGATTTTCTGCAATCTCCTTTCCTTTCTTTATATCTTCTCCTTTTTCAAACACATCTAAATATCGTACGTGAATAAATGCAGAATCTTCAGGATGATCCTCAATATATTCATATAAAATTTCCTTTAACTCTTCTATAAACTGCTTTGTCAACTCCTCTTCCTTTTTGTCCTGCTCTTTTGAAACATCCTGCAAGACAGCATCGTAAGTAATAATCTTATCCGTATCACAATCTGAATTAATTGTTTCCTCAATAACAATCATCTTTTCTTTTGGACAATAGCGATAAATGTTTTTCTCTGCACTTTTCGCATCATTGTTTAAATGACCACAAATTAATGATTGAATATATCGAATCATTTTAGCTTCGGCATATTCTGAAGAAACTATAACTTCACCTACCTTCATTTTCTTCAGAAATGTTTCAACCGCCTTGTGAATTGATTCGTGCATACTATCAATCGAGTCTAAAACCTCTTTTGAATGCTTACAAACCGTTGAATCTACAGACACAAAGACTTTGCCGGAAGCTTCAAACTTCGCATTTGTTTCAATAAAGCGAATCGAAGCAGATGCGAGTTGTGCCAACAAATATACTTGTTCCCATACAAACATATATAACTTACTTGCCTCTGTTTCATTTTTCGCTTCATAATAATCCATAACTCCATCACATACATTTTTTGCAACAGTAAAAAGTGTTTCGTATTTTTTCATAATCAATTTCCTCCTCGTTGTTTATTTACACCCTTATACTATCAACGATTTGATGTTCTTTCGATTACTTATTAAATATTTTTTACGAACACTTTTTATATTGTATTTAATGTTTATTATATATTTATGTTTTCTTTTTTATACACTTTTTATTCTTCATCCCTTCTCTTTTTGTTTACTACGCCGACTAATCCTAGACCCGCAAGTCCTGCCATTAACATAGATCCCATCATATTTGTTTCTACACCTGTATTGACTGAATCATTACTCGTTACCGTAGTATCGCTTGTCTTAACCACTGTTGGTTCTACCAAATAATCATTCAATGACTGCATAGCTGTGTTATATGCTTTTTCTGCATCCATCAAATCTTGTTTGGCATCTAGATATACATTGTATTTTTTCGCATAGCTATCTTTAGCAGTGGATAATGCTACATTGATTTCTTGTAGTTCATCCACATCACTTGATAACTGTGCCAATAATGTTCGCATAGACTCATCTTGCACTCCACTTAGATCTGCCTTTGTTCCATTTGACATTACACTATTCAATACATTCTTCATTTGTTCATACGGCAATGCATTCGCTTTGTTTTCTGTTAATGAAGTATTTAATTTTGAAACTTCAGCCTTTAAATTCGAAATATCTTGTTCAGATTTTTCTTTCAATACCGTTAATTCATGAATACGAGTACCTAATGTTTCTACATCTTTTTTAGCTGTTTCAATACCTTGAATAGTAGCCTCATAATCCAACACTTTCTTTTGAGCAGCTTCAAATAGACTATTCTTTTCATCAAATGTAGCTTGAGTATTCGCTAATACAGTATTCTCCTTATCTGCCTTTTCCTGTGCTTTTTCTTGAGCTGTCTTTAATACATCCAATTCAGCATTCAAACTTTCTAATGTGACTGATGCTTTAGTAACATTCTCTTTGGCTGTAGCTAAATCTGTATTTGCCTGATTCAAAGCTTTCATAGCTTTTTCTTTATTTGTATCCCAATTTTCAATATCATCCGTTAATGTATCCACTTTTGTTTGAATAGATGTTAATGAATCCTTCGCTTCATTTAACTTAGATTCAGCCAATACTTTCGCTGACTCTTTTTCTTTTACAACACTTAAAGTATTCTTTAATGTCTTGTCTGCATTCTCCTTTACAGTTGTCTTTTGAGTTACTGTATTTTGAGCATTAGAAACCTTCGCTTCTTCTTGTGCAATCACATCTTTTTTAGAAGCCAAAGCCTTTTCTAAATCTGCCTTAGACGTATTCAAAGTAGACAATTGATTTTGTAATCCTGTAAGTTTATCTTTTTTAGAATTCAATAAAGTCAATGCACTCTTCAAAGAACTATCATCCTTTGTAGTAGAACCAGACGCATTCTTTACGGCATCTTGTAAAGCTTTATGCTGGGCATCTACGGATTTTAAGTTGTTGTAGTAGGTATTGAACGATTGTTCAAATTCATCAATTGTCATCACAACATCTTTATCTTCTTGATAACCGAATTCTTGAGCATAAACTCCATTTACTTTTTGTAGAGCAAAACCAGTTGTTTCATCCTCATCATTCATAATATTTAAGTAGTGACCTACCTCAGAGAACTTATGATTTCCACTTTCAAATTGTTTCTTTTCATAGTCATACCAACCTCTAAATGGACTTCCTGCTGTGCTCGCTTCTCCATAGCCCCACGCAAGGTTTTCTGAATATCCATACGCACCTGAATGATTTCCTTCTACTTGTGCATAGTTTGCGTTAACCTGTGCAATTGCCATGGCAGTCATGCTTACTTTTGGAGTATTCAAACCATTAATTTTACGAAGATGGTCATATTCTTTCAAATAAGCAATACTTGCCTGCATATTATCAAGACTTGTCGCATCCCCAGCTTCTCCCATATGCGTATAAGAAGCCACCTCTGCTCGATATGAAGAATCATTATTCACATCAAAGATTCCTTTTATATCTTCGTAACAGCCTAGCGATTCATAGTACCCTTTACTTCCTTCATTTAATCGAGCTAAATCGGTCGCATACTGCGTTTCAAAATCACTTAATTTCTTCTTAGCCTGATCGAGTGGAGATGTCGTTGCATTATAATCATTTAAAGCCTTATCATAATCTGACTGTGCTTTATTGACTTCATTTTGAGCTGATCTAATCTGTATATTTAATGAATTAATTTCATTCTTCTTTGCCTCAATCTCCTTCTGGTTTGCATCATAGTCTGCCTGCGCTTTTCCCAAGGCTGCTTGTGCCGTTTCTAAATTATTCTTAGCCGTTTCTAGTTCACTAGATGCATTATCATAGTTTGACTGTGCATTTTGACTTGCCGTTACTGCTGTATCATATTCAGATTGTGCTTGTGCAAGTGCAGACTGCATAGTTTCAACATTTGTTTGTGCAACAGCTAAATCTGCTTGTGCCGCCTCTAATTCTTCCTTGGCATTCTCCATACCATTTTCATCATTATACTGATCTACAATTGTCTGTTTTTCTTGTACAATACTTTCTTTTGTCGTTACATCCTTTACAGCAGCATCATAAGCATTTGTAACTTCATCAACCGCTGCTTGTTTTGTCTCTACATCTGCACTAGCAGCCTGTAATTCATTATCAGCTTGTTCTGCATTTTCTTTAGCTGTAGCTAATTCTGCTTCCGCTGCTTCCTTTTCTGTTTTTGCGTTTTCTAAGTTTGCCTTTAAGTCAACAGAATCTTCAAATGAAGCTAACTTATCTTGAAGTTGTGTTAATTCTTCTTTTTTAGAACTCAAGTCTTTTTGAGCTTGATCCAATTCATCACTTGCCTTTTGACTTGCACTAATCTTGGCATCTAAGTCTGTCTTAGCCTCTTGAATCTGTGTTTCTAAACTATTGATTTCATCCATCAAAGGCTGTAATTCCTTCATAATTGCATCATAAGCAGCCTGATAGTTTTGTTGAACCGTCTGATTCACTTCTTCCTGTTTAGATTCAATAATCTCTACCTGTTTATTTGCCACCGCAACTTGGCCTGCCGCACTGTCTAAAGCTAATGATTTATCCTCTACTTCTTTCTTTGTATCATGAAGCTTAGCTTCCAAATCATCCTTTTTACTTGTCTCTACCTTAGCGTAACTTACATGTGCTTCATCAGCACAAACATTCATCATAGTTGCGCTAACGCCTTGTAAAGCTGTCATTCCTGCAATTGCACTCACTAAAATCTTTTCATTCTTTTTCTTCATAATTAAATTTCCTCCATCTTTCTTATTCATCATTACTTGTCTAAAATTTCTAAAAAATTAACCTAAGCCATTTGAAAATTATCATTATCTTCATATATCGAACTGAAATTAGGTATATATTGGTTATCTAGTCTTACACCTCTTGCGACAACCTCATATCGTATATATTCAATAAACTGTTGGGATGCCTCTCCACATCCATTACATCGAAATAGAATTGGATAGCGAACTGTTCTTTCGCAAACCGCTCCTTTCACAAACACACGATCTCTTCGATTGATATTTTCCTTTATGGATTCAGCCACACCTTTATATCCATGAACCTTAATCAAATTAAAGCGTTCACTACCATTTGTAATTTTCTCATTCAACACATTACTTAATGTTTCCTGAGCTTTCATTGGACGATTGATTGCGAGCGCAAACAACGCATGATGATCCTGTTTTAAAACTGGATTTGGGATTACTCCAGCAAACACAGCACTGTTGATTCCTTTTGAATCTGGCAAAAACGTTCCTGGCGACACCTCAAAACTTTGGAGAACAACATCCGAATGCAGAACATTTCTTACTCGAATACTCTCTTTTCCACAATGAGGACATTTAATGACTTGCGAATAATTACATTCAAATGAAATCATGCGTCCATTGGCCAGAAAATAATCACCAACCTTAACTGTATCCAATGCTTCATTTATTAAATTTGGATCAATAATCAAACATTTAATACGCTCAAACTTATAGATATCCGTTCGATTGACATCCAACATAATCTCCAAAGCTTCTTTATAATAAGAACCACTACACATTCTTGGCTCTTCAGCCACAATTCCACCAATTTTACACTTATTAATACTCATAATCTCTATTCCTCCTTATTTGAGGTTGGTATACCCGCCTCGTTACATCCCTATATGTAGTCAAATAAAAAGAAATTAACCAAAAGAAAAAATAAAAAGAGCAGAGATTATTTTCTCTACTCCAAAGCTACTCAAATTCAGTCAATACTTTATTTACACAATACTGCACAATATTTTTCAACCATGTCCTGATATTCTTCATCCGACAATGTTTTTTCACCAGGATTCATAGCGAATACACTGCCCCATTCATATCCATCCTTATATTTAGGAACTAAATGGAAATGAAGATGATGACCCGTATCGCCATAAGCACCATAATTGACTTTATCTGGATTGAAGATTTCATGCATAGCACAAGCTACTTTATATAAACAGCCCTTTCTTCTGACGTCAACTCTGTAATTTCACTCACATGTTTCTTATGAGCCACAATCACACGACCAAGATGAGACTGTTCCCTAAACAAATACACTTTTGAACTTTCATTTTTACCTACTCTTCCTAAAGATATAATGCAACAGTTTATAAGTACTTACATAGTAAATTTAAACTAATTATTTAAAGTATACATTCGATAACAAAGTGCTTTCTTTTACCATAAGAACATGTTATACTATGAGTGTGTTGATTAAGTTAAGACTCTAACCCTTTCAATTAACTTTCTCAACATTCCCATTTCTGGACCGGGCCCATTCCGGTCCTTTTATTTTGTCAAAAAATAAAAAAGGTTGAAACACGGGTATCCAAATTTTCTAGGGGGCTCGAATTTAGGGGGCAATCTGGGGGACAATAATGAGAAATGAATTTAGGGGTATATGAAATGTAATTATTTCATTCCTGATTCATTCTCTTTTTTTATGTCTGATATAACCGTTTATAATTATTTCGTTATGTTCATTGTCTTCAACCAGGAGGTATATAAATGAACAATAACGAAAATATTTCTATTTCAAAACTATTAGCTGTACTTGATATTCAAGATGATGACTCTTTTATTATTACTGATGTCGAATTGATTGATGAAAATAAATATATACACATCCAGAAGAAGTTGGAACCTATGTATTGTCCTAGATGTGGTTCAAGGATGCATTCTAAAGGTTTCTATACTCGTAAGCTTAATCATCCCGTTCTTCAGGATTCCACTAAATTTTATATGATTGTTAAACAACGTAAGTGGCATTGTGATGAGTGTAATCTTTATATGAATGATTCATTTCCTTTTTTAGATAGATATGCTCATTCTACAACTATCACTCCACTTCTTATTCTAAATGCGTTTAAACACCTGGATCAAAGTACTGCAGCCATTGCCGAAAGATTTAATATTTCTGATACTCTCGCTCACATTTTATTTGAAAGGTATGTGGATCTTCCTAGACTTCCTCTTCCAGAATATATGTCAATTGATGAAGTATACTTGAACATCAGTAATTCTCAAAAGTATGCATTTGTCATTATGGATTTTTCAAATGGTGAAATTGTGGATATTGTACACAATCGCTGGAGTTCCACTCTAGAAGACTATTTTCTTCACATTCCATTAGAGGAGCGTCTTAAAGTAAAAGCTGTAATTTGTGATGCATACCAGACTTATTTGACCATGCCAGAAAAGTATTTTCCTAATTCCTGTACAGTATTGGACTCGTTTCACGCTGTAAAAACCATTATTTCTTACCTCAATGGGTACATCAATAAAGTCATGAAGAAATATCAGGATCGTGACAAAAAAGCTCTTGAAGAAAAAAATCACGACACCAATCGTGACAATAAGACTATTAAAAAATCTAAAGAGGTCATTCTGCTCCAAAACTATCGCTGGGTAATGCTTAAAAATCGAGATGAAATCAATTACTCATACAATCGACACTATCATAAAATGCTTGGCATGAATGTTGATACTTATACAATAGAAAAATTATTTCTTCAGCTAGACCCAAACTTCGAAGGCCTTCGTGACCTTAAGGAAGAATATATTCAATTCAATCACACAGAATACGATAACGAATTCGATGTTCTTCTTGATTTAAACGCATTGATTGATAAATATGACAAATCTGATCAGTCTATCTTTCGTGATTTTGCAGGTTTCTTAAGAAGGAATCTTAGACCTATAGTTAATTCCTTCACCCGTATAAAAGTGTATAGAAAAAGCGCACGTACAGAAAAAGAATATTACGCGCGCCTTTCCAATGGACCAATGGAATCCTTTAATCGAAAGCCAAAAGATTTAAAAAGAGATTCCAGAGGTTTCTCCGATTTCAATTATACACGCAATCGCATCCTATGGGCTACAAGGAAAAATCCAAGCATAAAAGGAGTTCCTAAATCTATGGATCAGATTCTTTCAAAAAAAGGAAAGAAACGTGGATCATACAAAAAGAAAAATCAAAAGTAATAAATAGAAAATTATAATAATGTTGAACAATGAACATAACAAAAAAGGATCTCAGTTTTATAACCATAACTGAAATCCTTTTAATCATTAAAAACAAATCTAGGGGTCTATAGGTTCATGCCGATATGGCATCAGCCCCCTAAATTGACCCCTAGATATTTCTTGGAAACCCCTAGATTATTTGGTTACCCTGAAACACACATAATGATGTTACAACCTTAAATTTTCATAGTAATTCGTTTGTATAGCCACTCATATCGTCAAACAATTCTAATTGCATTTCTCTAATCTCATCGTCTTTCCCAGATAAACCTTGGAATCTTTCATAAAGTATCTCAAGTCCACCCCTAGAAAAGCTATTCATAAGTTCAATATTATCTTTTAGTCGTTGCTCATCATTTTCTGATTTAAATGCATTTGCAATTTTCTCTTCATCATTCAAGCCTCTAACATTTTCATTCAGCATTACTATTCTATAAATATAATTGAGTAATTTTCCAGAAGCCATCATTGTTTCACTATTGATATCTGACGAGCTAACAGTTTTATCACCATATTCTTTTGAATTATCAAACACATCTTTATAATAAATGGCGTCTGAATTCATTGGTGCTGTTCTACTGTATTTTAATCCAACCAAAATTGATACCATATAAGCATCAATTATCCTGGAAAATACATTTACTCCACCGACTCTCTTTTGACCTTTATCGGTTGATAAATAGTGAGCATATGCAGCATGCTTTCCACGAAATTTCATTGGTACATTAAATGAAATCATTTTAGAATTCCTCCTTAATATTTGTATGCGTTTCAGAATCCTTAGTTAAAACATACGACTTTCCTACTTTGTCATTCAAAATATCTTTTGCGTAATTCCAGTCTTTTTGCATTACTACTAAAATAATCTGTTCAGCATTATTAGCAATCAATTTACTAATTGCAGGAATATGTTTCTCATCGGCTTGCGAAAATGGCGCATCTAATACCAAAGGATAATGATTAGGATTTGCTTCTGTTTCAGCTCCATCTCCACCAATGATTTTTTCTTTTGCACACTGTATTAAGCCAGCTATAAAAGCAAAATTTTTAACAGTCTCTAAACCAGGTGAAGTTTCTGAGCGTATCCATTTATCTCCCACTTTATTTAATGCTATAGCATTATATTTATCATCAATTTCTATTTTACGAGTTCCACTATACACTTCACAAAAATTTTGATTAACATAATATTCTAATTTTGATTTCAATTTTTGCTCGTTGTTTTTATAATCATTCTCAAATACATTCAAAACTTGTTCCATTAACCCGATAGCTCTTCTTTGTTTATTATATTTTTTGTTTTTCTCCATCAAATTTTGAATTTGCAAATTACCTCTCTCAATTTCACTCTCAGCATTTCTTTTTTCTGTTGTTAATCTTCCTAATTTTTGATTAAGTTCATCTAATTTTCTTTGTGTCTCTTCATAACGTTTACTTATATCTTTCATATCCCTCTTTCCAGTAATATATTTGCGCAATGCATCCACATCAAATTGAAGATCGTTTATTATTTCTTCGACATCATTTATCTCAGAATACACTCTATGAATATCCTCATAGTAATTCAAATTAGAATTTTGTCTTCTTTCAGATTCTTCAACAAAAGAGTTAACAACACCGCCAATCACATTAGGAGCAACAATCTTTTTTTGCTCTATTAAGTTTTTATAGAGATGGTCTCCTTCACAAAATTCACTGCCACAAATACATTTACCTTTTTTCAAAATTTCATTTATTGCATCTACATCAATATAATTCCATCCAATCACAGGTTCAGGATTGTTTTTCAATAATTCTACGGCGTGTTTCTCTTCATTCCTTGCAAATAAATAAACATAGTTATTTGCATCATTGAACATTCTATTAAATCTATTCTTTTTATTTTCCAAATCTTTTTTATTTATTTCTAATCCTTTTGACTTTTGCTTGAATTCATCTTGTTTTTCCTGCAACTTCTGATTTTCACTTGTTGTTAATTGTTTATATAATCTATCTATTTCATTTTTATAATATGTAATATTAGAGTTACAACTGTCTATTGAAACATCACATTGTTTATCTTTTTCAATTAGACCATCAATTTTTTTCTGTAGAGTAGTAATAGCTGAATCATTTGTATTAGTTGCAGCATCTCTAGTTAATTTATTTTTTGCTTTCTTCAAGTGTCTTATTGCGGCATCAATTGTGTCTAATCCTAAAAATTGTTTAACTGCGCCTTGTAACTCTTTCTGCTCGCTAAGTTTTTCAATTCTTTCACCCCAAAAAAAGAAATAATCAGATAAATTTTCTGGCAATATGTCATTTACAATTTTATCAAAATCTTTCTCATCAATTGGGGTTCTGCTCTTATATTGATCTATTTCATAAATATAAACATTTTGATTACTTAAAATCTTCATTAAATGATTTAACTCATACGTTTCTCTTCTTATAATCAAATAATCTTTTCCATTGTGAGATAACGTAACTCCAACTGAAGCTTCCTTTTTTGAACCTATTGATCCATTTAACAAATCATCTTTTACTTCAGCATTTAAAATTTCTTTATCTTTAAAGTCGATACTACCATATAAACACCAAATAAAAGATTGAACTAAAGTAGTTTTCCCACATGTATTTTCTCCAGTAATTATAGTTACATTTTTTTCTGGATTAGTAGAGAACTGAATTTTATTTTGTCCTTTATATTGCCTAAAATTATTTATTACTATTGAGTCTATTAACATAAATTCATTTTCCTTCCTCTTCCACGACAGACTTCACCTTACGTATTATTTTTTCTACCATTTCAATATCCCCTTGTGGTTTTTTCTTATGTAAATTACTCGTTTCTAACAAATAAATATAATTTCTTAAATTTTTTACCGTTGTATCTAATTGTTGTTCGGTTTGTCCGATATCACTCATATTCTTCTCCTTCATTTATATATCCGTAAACATCCTCAATACGATTTATCAATTTATCGGATTCATATTCATTTAATGATAACCTAGAAAAATCCTTCAATCTATCTAGCTCTCTTTTTATCAATCCAATGTCATATCCAAACCCATATTCTTCGCACACATCATCCAAGCAACGAGGTAAAGTAATAAAATCATAAATTGTTGCATATAATTTATTCGGATATTTCCTTAATACTCTTCCCCTTCTTTGTATATATTCTTTAGGATTTGTACTACTAGCTAAAATAATAGCTTTGTCAATACTCGGAATATTTACTCCTTCATCCAAGCATCGTATAGCGACTAACGCTTGAATAACATCGCCTGAATCAAATTCTTTTTCCAACATTTCTCTAGTATTTGCATCTTCGTTCGAAGTGAACTTCGACGAAACTATACCTACTTCATCTAGGATTTGCGTTACAGCATCTATCTGTCTTGTTTCCTCACTAGAAATTTTATTTTCCTCATAATCTGAATCTACAACTGTAGTTGCACCACAATATACTAATAAATGATTATCTCCAACAAATTTTGTTACTACTTCTCTTAATTTTTCTAATTTCATTCTTGCGCCTGCTACTATTCGTGAACGCTTGATCAAAATCATCTCTGCATTTTTACTATATTCTATAGATCCATCAGGCTTTTTCGTTATATATTTTCTTAGTTCTTCCGATAACTTGTTATATTCATCATACTCATCTTCTTCTAAATGTACCGGTATCGGATAATAGTAATAATTACATAACATACCGGCTTCAATTGCCATTTCAAGAGTATATTCTATACATTTACTTCCAAAAAAATCATATAAACGTTCAGTACCAACTAAATCATTATGTCTTTCTAATGTAGCGGACAATGCTAATCTATATGTATACTTTTGATCCAACATATTAACTAATCGAGCAGTTCCGAAGTTATGAGCTTCATCAACCACTAGTAATATATCCCCAACAATTTCATTCAAAGTATCTTGAACAAATTTAGTTCCAAAAGATGCATTCGTTGTAATAAAGCAAAACCCTTTGCTTACTTTATGAGAATAATTAAACACCTCTTTAGTTAATCTTTTTTTCCAATTCTTAGTTTTAGAATGCGAAAACCCCATAAAATATTTGAAACCAAATTTTTCTAAATCTTCAGCCCATTGGTTAACTAAATGTTGATATGGACAACATATCACAACGGCTAAGCATTGATTTTTTTCTTTTAGTATTTCACAAATTGAATAAAGTGCTGTATAGGTTTTTCCGGTACCTGTAGCCATATCATAAATACCACGAAATTCGTTTTTCTTCCAATTCTGATATGCCTCTATTTGATAATCCCTCATATCAACATTTTCAGGTTTTTTTGGAATTTTAATTTCATTCTTTATGTTTCTAGCTTCTCTTTCCTTTTCATCTACATCTAAATCCATCGATTCTCGCCTATAATTATGGATTTTTTCTAATGTTGATTCAGGAAAATCAAACACTTCAACATTTGTCGCATTATTATCCCAAAGATTATTAAAATATTCTTTTTTTTCTGCAATCCGCAAATAATCTGCGCCAAAATCTGTATATACATCTACAGTTTCCCCATTATCATAAAATGCATTTACAGAATCATTCATTGAACCGTTAAAGGCAACACAATTATTGTTACTATCTTTAATCAATCCAATCTTTACATGAAACATTGATTGATTTGAATCCGAGTTCATAAAGGCAATTTTTATATCCATTATTCCTTCAGCAATTAGATGCGAAAGAATATTTAACCTTTCTTTTTCAAATTCATTTTGTGGTTCTTCAAAACTCTTGTTAATTGATTCTTCGATTATTTTTCTTTTTTCATAACCAAGTTTAATAGCGTTTATATCCTCTTCTGATAATCGAGGAGAACAAACCAATTTAATTTTTCCACCATTTTTCACTAAATTCTTAACACCTATTGAAGCAGACATTAATGCAGAGGAAGAAAAAAATCCTACTGCACGATCATATTCAATTGCTTCACTTAATGCAGGTTCAAGAAAGTCTTTAATAATGTCACAGTTTTGGTTATTGTAGCTAAACTTTAAATTTAAATCTGCCAATGACATATTTGTACCCCTTATTTATAAACTGTTCAAAGCATTTATTAAAACGTCTATATCGTTATTATTATTAAAATAATTTATACTTACTCTTACTGTACCATTATATTTCTTAGAATCAAGGAAATCATGCACTAAAGGTGCACAATGATAACCAGAACGTACACAAATATCATAATCTTCGTTTAAAATCTCTGCTAACTCGTCAGATTTATAACCATCTAAATTTATAGACAATATACCAAAAGGCAACTTATCCTCCGGCTTATAAACCTCAATTCCATTAATATCTTTTACTTTTTCATAAAGATATTGCAACAACTTTTCTTCTTTGCCCTCAATATCATTATTCTTTAACCAATCAATGCTTTTATTTAATCCGTATATGGCTACAATATTAGGGCTACCTGATTCGTATCTGTGTGGTTTTTCTAATGGCATATCTAGATTTAAACTATCCGATCCTGTTCCACCTGCTTTAACAACTTTTAAATTGTCATTCTTTAATTTAAAAAATCCAGCAATTCCAAACGATGCATATAAAGACTTGTGCCCTGCAAAGATCATATAATTTACTAAATCCAAATTATCCGGATTTTTTACACCAAAGCTTTGTGAACAATCAAGAACATTAATAGAATTCCATTGCATGCCATATTCAAAAATTTCTTTATATGGAACCACATAACCAGTTACATTACTAATATGTGATATAAATATTGCCTTTGGATGATACAAAGCAAATTCATTCTTTATACTATCCAAATCCGGTTCCCATGTTGCCTTATCAAATGGAAGAACTTTTAATTCAAAATCCACTTTTTCTTGTAATAACTTCAATGGTCGCATTACGGCATTATGCTCAAAAGGGGATACATATACATGATCCCCTGATTCGATAGTTATCCCATTGATAATTAAATTTAAGCTTTCAGTCGCAGAGGAAGTAAAAATCACCTCATTTGCATCTCTATTAACAAAAGAAGCTAATTTTTCTCGAGTATCTTGAATTAAATTAAACGCGTCCGTACTCTGTTGATATTCTCCTCTACCTGCATTAAAAGCTAAATTTCTATTTGCATAATCCAATGCTTCATAAACTTCTTCTGGCTTTGGAAATGTTGTTGCTGCATTATCTAAATATATCAAAACACTCACTCCTTATCGTTACAATAACTCTTTAATAAGACTATTTAAAATACTAATTTTTTCTTCATTTGAAACAGAATCACCGAATTCATCAAAAATATCTTCGACATTGTTTTTCAACAATTTTCCAATCTTCGAAATCTCAACATTTTGATATTCAACTGTATTCAAATTATCACTAACATTAACGCTAACTTTAGCTCTCTTTACAGAACCTTCTTTGATTAATTTTAACTGTGCTAACAATTCTTCCTTCTTATCTTTATTCCAATCTGTGATTCGAGTTCCTAAAACCACTTTAGAAATTGAATTAACCAAGTTAACATCATTATAGTTTTTAACATCAAAAATCTTTATAAATTCTTTCTCTTTGTTTTCTAATATTTTTGATTTGATTTCGTTTTTCTCTATCCAAGCATCGAGTGAATTAAATAAGCTTTCTTCTTTGCTAGAATCAAATACTTCCTTAACGCTATCTGCAATAGACTTCGAATATACTTCTACACATTGACTGACTTCATCTGAATAACTCTTTAGTTTATCAACTGTATTTTCAAAACTGTCATTAAATAAACCTGGAATAATTTCAAATAAAGTATCGTACTTATTCAAGTTAAAATTATTAAAAACTATGTTCAACTGTACATAACTGTTATCTAAATCAATAAAGTTATTTTTTGAATTCAAACACCTAATAATTTGTGGCTGATTCATTACCATTTTTTGTAAATATTTAATGGTAATATCCATATCTTGTTTAAAATTATTTGCACTTACTAAATCAAACACAGCTAATAAATCATTTAAAAATTTTGTCTTTTTATTAGAACCTTTTTTTAGATTTAAATAATAGTTGTTAGGCTGTGCAATTAATTTATTAATATTATCAGCGTTTAAATCTACTTCTCTAGATCCATTATACAAGATTAAATCACCATTTAGTTCACTAATCGCAACGCCAATATATAAAGGCAGTACACCATTTCGAATTCCATATGGAGATTTCTTCAACTTATTAATTAAATTTACTGCTGATAATTTATTTCTTTCTGTATCTCTGAAAAACGCTTTTATTACATCCAATACTTCTCTTAATTCTGAAGAATCCGAATGTTTTAAGGCTCTATAAATAGTGTTTTCAGGACTAGATAAAGAATAATCTTCCAAATGATCTAAATCCAAATCAACTTCACTATTAATGTAAAGATCAACTACTTTATTTCTAGGCTTAATATACTGTTGTGAAACGCCATTCTCTTTATTAACCATTTCAACATTGAAAATTGGTGTAAGAGCATATTCTTTTTCCATTATAAAAGACAATAATTCATTGTAATCAGAAACAACATACTGACTAATAATATCTACATTTTTAGTATTAAATACTAATCCCAATGCACTTTTTAATTCATTAACCTCATCATCATAAATAATCTTAGTTTGCTCTTTATCTAAATCATCTAATCTCTTATCTGACAATACTTCTTTTAGTGCATTCAAATGATAAATAGCTGATTTCACACTTTCTGAAATCGGAGAAGTCTGCATCTTTAATATCACAGTATTTGAATACTGCATATTCTTAAAATGACTTCTTACTTTATCAACATCATTCATTGTATTAATAACATTAAAAATCAATCCGTCACAGAATTCATCTTTATAAAAGACTTCAAAAGAATTTAATGCAAGAAGTTCAAAATCAGAAATATACTTTTCTTTATAAAATCGAGTCATTTTCTTTACTGCATTATATTTTCTTGGCAATACAAATTGATTCTTAAAGCTTTCATTTAAGATTGAAGACAATTTATCTATTTTAGACTTAGAAGCTAAAATTAAATCTACCCTATTCGTAATGTTTTTACTGCTTGCCAATGCAAAATCATACTGTTCTGTAGCTAAATGTTTTTTCAACATTTTCTTTTCTACAAGACTATTCAAAGCACTTAGTGCCTCTTCTCTAGAAACCTCTAAACTATGTGCTAGCATATCCACAACAGGAGTAAATAATGCATTATCTACAATCTTCATGATAGCTAGTACTTTAATGATTTTCTTCTCTAAAAGATCACCTGTCTTAGATAAATTAATTTCTGCTTTTCGCTCAATTTCTATAATTGCTTTATCATCTGACTTTTTAAATAATTCTTTAAAATAGTCATAAATCTTATCCACATTAAATAATCCTGTTCCTTTATTTCTAATAAATGTAGACAAGCTATTTGAATCATTATCCGAAATAAATGTAAATAACGTTCTTTCATTTTGAGCTACTTTCTCTGATACTTCGACAACTGCATAGGTTGTTAATGGATTCATTGGAAAACAGTTTACTCCTATAGAGTTTGTTGTATCACCTTCAAATAATCCTAAATTATTTATCTCATGATAAAACTTATCATGTAAAATACGATAACCGCCCACAAATTGATCAAATCCTTCTTTTTTATTAATTGCCAAAGAAATAATTTGATAACTTTGATCCATACTACGATTAAAACGCACTTCTTTAAATCGCCCTTCTACCGTTCTAAATGCATTTACAGTAGCTTCTTTTTTATTTCCATAGTAAGCATTTAAACTCTTATGAGTTATACAACATAAATGCAATTGAGAATCCTTACCTGAACGCTGAGCTGCTTCTGCTAAATCTTGTAATATTTTCAAATCTAGAAGAAGAGAATCATTATCTGCATCAATAAATTTACTAAATTCATCAAACACGACAAATAGTCCATTATATCCATAATCTTTCAACTTCACAGATATATCTTGATAGTTCTTCACAACATCGTCATTTGTTAATGGGTTAAATTCCAATCCATTGATTACACAATTATATAAAGTTTCGAAATTCTTCAATGCCTGAATATCATATTCTTTCAAGCCATTTTTAATGATTTTTAAATTCATACCTAAGGTATTTAAGCATTGTTCAACGTTTTCTTTATACGTTGGATCATCGTTCCATTGTGCTAATACTTTTAAAGAAACATCAAATGCTGTATCCGGAAAAATACCATTCAATCCAGCAGTATCTAAAGCTTCTTTAAGAGCCACATTTAATGCTTGTGCTAAATGTGTGTAATTGCTATTAATAATGACCGGCAATAATTTCAATCCACTATTCTTGATTCTTATATACTGATCATACAACTCACTATTTACTTGTTTTAATTTATTTAAAAATACCATTACATTTTCATCATCTTTATCCAACATAAAAAGTTGTAATAAAGATAGAACTAAATATGATTTTCCTTTACCATAAGGACCCACCAATATATTTGCTCTATTATTTTTATTAACTTCAGCTGCATTAAAAAAATACTGCATTACTTCACATATATCATCAGTTGGAATATATTCGGATAATTTGTGATACGAGTTCAAGTCATACTCGATATTCACTGAATTTTTAAATTGTTCATTAATACTTACTATATCTGAATATCTTCTTTTTCTTTCAGTATATTCTCTTTCTATATCTGAACGCACCATTACTCACACTCCATAAAATATTTTTCGAATATTTGTCTTTCACTCAATTTTTCATGAATATATACCATATTCAATCCAGCTGTTCTATTGACAGTAATTAAACCTTCTCTTTTAAATTCATTTAGGTATAAATAGAATAAATTCTTATCCATTTTCAACAATTTAGTTGGAGAATTATTCTTATTCATCAATTCACTAATATGTGCTGAATCACTATTTTCTAAACAATTCAGAACATTGTAGTAAACAACCAAATAATTTAAGCGATCATGACGTGGTTGTATAAAACTATATAAACCATCTTTATCCTTTTGGATCAAATCCAATTTTCCAAGAGGTGAATTTAAATTATCTTCTGGATCCGTTACAACTTCATTCGTGTAAGTCTTTAAAAATACAGTAATATCCGAATCCACACCACTCTCACTACTAAATTCAATGGCATTATCTTTCAAATATTCTAATACAAATTCATTTAAATCCTGTTTTTTAAAATTCTTAGGTTTAAATTCATTAAAAATAATATTTAGAATTGGAGCATCCTTATAATTGGATGCTAATTTCTCATGAATCATCCACCATGAAAATTCATCATCTAAATATGGATCAAATTCCAATAATAGTTGTCCAAATTCACTTAATTGATTTGTTCTCTCATCAATAATATCCGTTGCAATCAACCAATATCTAAGTGAAGTAACCATCATAGAACCAATACCAAATTCTATTACTCCATTATCCTTAGAAAATAAAGATTTGTTGTCGTCACTATTCGCAATAATATGAATTGCCTTTTCTAGCCAACCCTCACGGATTGAGAAGGTTCCATGTCTTTTTAGACGTAACTTTGCCATGTTAATTCCCTTTCTTCACTCGTAATACTTTTTTCATGTAACATCCATTATTAAAATGTTTTACACACTCTAAACAGCCTACACATTTATTTTCATCTATCGTATATGAAATAGTATTATTAGATACATTTCCTTTTTCTAAATTCATTACTTTCAAAGCATCAAATCTACAAACACTCTGGCAGGCGCTGCACCCTATACATGTTTGATATTTTGTGATCTGATCCTTGATTAAATTTTCAGCTGTCTGTTTATTTTTAAATATTGTAGTCATATTCAAAACAGATACCTTTAATTCATTCTTGCCTATGCGACCTCTTAATTTTAATAATGGTTGTTTTGTTTTTCTATCTAAAACATAAACCTCACCTAAACGTTTATTTCCAATATTAAAATCCAATGTTCCAAAAGGCTTGAACAATGTATATAAAGATTCATCAATAGGTTTAGACAACGTAAAATTATATGTATTTTCTTCCAATGCACATGGCGCAAAGGAAACAATCGCATTCTTACTCATCTCTAAACCATTACCACCTTGACGAGCCTTCCATTTCCCATCATCAATATAGTCTTTCCAATCTTCTTTACCAACATTTTGAGCAAACTTATAAAGAATATCATAGAATTTATCATATTCCTTAGGCATGTAAATGCTAGATAAAAAGCCAGACCAACTACTGTTGTTTGGACAGCACCAACAGCCCACTCTTGCAAAGCCTTGTTTATATGCATCATTAAAATCAATGTTGTTAGAAAGAATATATAACCATACATCAAAATCCAACCAGTCAATAATCGGCGAAATAACTTCTTGCTTTTTAATTTTTGAATCATTCGAATCTCTATCATATTTACTTCTCGATTTTGACTCATTTCTTCGGATTCCTTGGAAAGTCAAAATACGTTTTTCATCTCTAAAAGTAGATTCAATTTTTTTAGTAATAGCACCCGTTTTAAAAATCGTACAACACCAACGCATCACCCTACTAGGAGGTCCTATAACTTCACAAAGATTATTAAAATCTTGATCTTTGTTCTTTGCAATCATCATAATACTTGGTCCATCATCAGATAGCTTTAGACGCTTCAAATATTCCTTAGAAGCAGGATATTCTAATGTAGTATCCCCATAAATGTGTACTAAGTTTTTGTTATTCAAAGCTCTCATTGCCAAATGACTAGTTACAGTAGAATCTTTTCCTCCACTGAAACTCACAAACATTTCATTTTCTTCCCATCCCTTAGCTCTTTCTTGAATATAATTATATGCCTCATCTGTAATTAAACTTAGTCTTGTCCCATTAATTCTTATGAAGTTTTTTATATAGTCTTGTTCCATAAAACCATCAACATATTTTTTATTTTCTTCAGAATATTCATTTAATTGTTTGATTATGTCATCTCTGTTCGAGCTTTTTATATATTGATTAAATGGTAAAATCATCTTTTTACCATCTACAATAAAACGATTTCCACCCGAATTCCATACTGATTTTCCTGCATAAACCATTGGCTTTCCTGCAAGTATTTCAAGCAATAAACGCTCTTCTGCAAATACCGGTCTTATATCACTCGCGATTGGTTCACAATATTCAGCCGTTTCAAAGCAATAATTATCAAACACTGGTATATTCAATTTACTAGACCAAAAAATCGTAGAATTCACAAATTCTGTTCTGTTTCCACATTTAGGGCAGACACTTGTTTCACATTCTAAATCACAATTTTTGCATATATACTTAAGCATCTTAACCCTCCCAATAGTCAACTAAAACCAGATACTTTCAGAGAAAAATACCTGGTTCAATCGTAGTTTTTTCTAACTTGTATTATACTCTATATGCCCGAAAATTACTATCTGAACACATTTGATCTAAGATTCCATTTTGATGCTTCATTGTATAAAATCCAAACTATCAAGGCAAAAAAATCAAAAACACATCTCAAAACTTATTTTAGAAAGAAACTTATATACAAATAGATAACATCATGTTAGACTTAATGCGTTGATTAACTCACTAATCAACATCTCCGAGAGTTGGCGCCATTTCACATTTATTTAAGCCAACTCTATTTTTTTATATTTAAATAAAAGTCACGCATAAAATAAAATTGCGTGTTTTTTTGCAATTGGATATCCTTTACCTTTGAAAATTATTCGATCATCAATGAATAATTCGTATCAAATTCTGAATTATCTTTACCGAGCATAACTATTATTAACTATCAGTAATTTACATCATTAACAAAAAACTGATATCCAATAATTTTGGATACCAGATTTAATTAGCCATAATTTTTATGATTCCAATACTTGTAGTACAAATCAAATCAACATATGATTTGGTTCTGTTTATCAAGCCAATATACTTTTGAGGATTAGCTTTAATATCACTAACCCTGTCCAGTGCAAAACTCTTAACCACTATTAGTTTATTCATAAATCGTTCCTCCTTTAAGCTTTATCATTAGCTTCATTGAATACTACATTGTAGTTTTCGTAACCCTTAAGTGAATGAATATAATCAGTAATAACTACCTTAGCATGATCAGAAGTCTTTTCATATAAACCACTATCAATAGATTCTTGTTTTGCATTTTCAAGCATTTCCTTCTTCTTATCATGAAAATCATCTAATCCTACTTTAGAAGTAATCTTTTCACCATCCCAATATTGAACATAAGAATCTTCATCTAAGTATGAATCTAAAATCTCTACTTTTGGTAAAGTAACTGTAATCGTTTGAGTTAATTCATTACCACCATCATCATTAATATCTTCTAAATCATATCCAGCTTTAATCACTGCATTATATGAGAAAACGTAATCGCTAGTAGTAACAGGATTGTCAAATTCATGTTCAAGAAATTTAACTGGCTTATGGATATGACCAACCTCTTTAATTGTTGCTTCCTGGAATGCAATATCTTCAATATCTTGATAACAAACAACAGGCTTTTCAATAACACTACCATCATTTTTACCCTTGTTGTAAATTCCAAAACCAACTGTTAATCCAATAGAAACAACCACTACTACAAGTAAAGCTCCCTGCAATCTCTTGCTACCCTTTACTTTTCTAAACCCTTTAGAAACACCATTTTTAATTCCTTTTAAAATACTAATCAATGCTTTCATATTCTTTTTCTCCTTTTGTATTTCGAGTCTGTTTTCTATCAACAGACTTTAAGATTGATCTGTTACTCACATGCATCTCATCTGCTAACTTTCGATTTCTTTCAATCTTCTCTATCAAACGAATCATTCTTAATCTGATGTTAGCATATAAATAGGACTAGGAAAAAAGAGAAAATTTACACCAGTGGTACAATAGAAAGAGGATGATTCAAAGACAAAGGAAGGCAAAAGAAAATGGCAAATAAAAAGAAACAGTTTGATCAAGAATTTAAACAAAATGCAGTCAATTATTG
>OLNM01000255.1_pt1 | contig 54020 bp, 61 predicted proteins | sample 1672391 | NCBI WGS metagenome assembly OLNM01 (sample SAMEA3136680, study PRJEB25190) | human gut metagenome | reverse complement strand
TAATTGTTTTTTAACAAGCGCCTTACTTGGGTTGTCGTCCATAGACCCAAGCATTGTCAGAAAACTTAGCGTTGCTAGAGACCACAGCATAGCCATAGACCCTAGCGTCGCCAGTGACCCAAGCATTGCCAGAAACCTCGGCGTTGTCATAGACCCAAGCGTTGCCTGAGACCCAAGCGTCGCCTGAGACCTTAGCGTTGTCATAGACCCAAGCGTTGCCTGAGACCCAAGCATTGCCATAGACCCTAGCATTGCCAGTGACCTCAGCGTCCGAGACCTCAGCATTGTCATAGACCCTAGCGTTGCCAGTGATCTTAGCGTTGCCAGTGACCCAAGCATTGTCATAGACCCTAGCGTCGCCTTTGACCTCAGCGTCGCCATTGACCTTAGCGTTGCCTGAGACCCAAGCATTGCCAGAGTGGCATAGATTGCTCTCTTTTTCTACATACCCCCCTAACTCTCCTTTTTTAACAGCGCCAAAACTAATCAACGCCTTAATTCTATATAGCGTGACATCACCGAGAACGATTGTGTCGGTGTTTAGCAACTCATATTTTTTACTTTGTTCCATTTTGTTTCTCCTTTTGTGTCTATCCACCCTTGAACTTTTTCAACTGTCTCAAGAGTTAAATTTTTCCTAAGTCAATGTACCCGCATACATCAAGTGTGTCAATACGTTTCTTAACTTCTTCGGATTGGCAAGCATAGTTGCCACGGAATACCTCGTAAGTAATGTCACCAACGCTTGATTCAAATTTTAGAAATCCATCAAAGACAGAACTGCAAATAACTGGGTCACTAGCACCGTCATTAAAGATAATTTCATCAAGTGCTGTTTCTGCTGAAATGATTTCATATGTTTCATGAATATGGTTTACTCGAATAATAATGTTTTTCATTGTTCTTACCTCGTTTAGTGTTGGTTAAGAGTTTGCCGTCTCTTAACTTCTTTTTTATTATAACTCTTTGTCTAGCTCTCGTCAAGTGGTTTTTGCTTTTTATTTTATTTTTTTTGTAGATCAAAAATACAGAAAAAACACCATCTCCTGATGGTGCCTCTAGGTTATTATTGACGAACTTCCAGCCTATCTTTCCTTGTTCTAGAGTGTTCAGGGGTTAGATTTCCTTTGGCAGAAGAATATCCAAGCCCTAAAAATGATCTAAAAAGCATATAAAAATTTCCACCTATTAGGGTGCTACCCAATAATTTTGCTAACATATTCTCGCTTAAAGCCATATAGCCAAACAGGCACATCAATATTGTACTTACCATAATTGCTGTATAGGTAACAAACAACCCTAGTCGACCTAATGACAAATTATATTTTTTAAATAGAATATGACTTGAAGCCATTCCTGCAAAAATTAGGAATAATGGTATTACACCTAATAAAATATTAGTGATGAATTGAGATGGTGTGCTTTTTTCAATCAAAGCGTGATCTCTTAGAGTATTATCACTCAACGTTTGAGTAAAATTTATGTGATAATCGTGAGCTGTAATTCCTTTCATCGCTAAAACAAATACAGCGATGAAAACAAATAATGATATGGTTACAAGTACCCCTCTTATACTAAATTTAACAACCTTTTTCATTAGTTTCTACCTCTTTTCTGCTTGTTCATTTATTTTCTAAAATAAAGACTTCAAAACTATTATTAGCCATTTATAAATCTCTCTTGTCCTGGTGCTGCTCCTCAACCTCTTCTTGATCGTAGAGGTTCTTAACCTCTTGCATCTTTAGGGTAGCTAAGCCAATAAGTGCTTCGCTTATTGATAGAGTCATAACGATAGCAAGACCAGAAATCGGTTTTAGCAAGCCTACGAAACCTAAAGTCCCTAGAGTAAGAATGATTACTCTGAGAGTGTTTTCGAAAGCCTTTACTTTTTCCTGGCGTTCTTCAAATGTCAGTTCCAAGCCCCCAATTTTACGGATATTTAAGTAGACAACTACTAAGGTCGCTACTACGCATATTGCTGCGCCATACCATGTTTCTCCTAAAACATGGCCTAATTTCCCTATCGTTTCCATTTATTACCTCTATCTCATTGTACGTATTAAGTTATATTACTTTCGCCTATATGATAACACATAAGTCCTCTTGTTGTCCCTTTGGCTAGATCATCAACCTTCAATCTTCTTCAAAGCAATTATCGGCTTCAGGTAGTCCTTCTGAGAATATAATTGAAATACCATTACTAAACTCAATATCTGTCTTGCTAAGGATGCCGTTCCAAAAGTCCTTAATGATCTCGTTTTGAACATCCTCACGCTCTGGATTCTCTACTAGGTAGTTATCGTAGTAAGCCTCTACGTAATCAAGATAAATGTTGTAAACCTGATTGATACTATAACACCCGTAGAGAGCCATAAGTTTGTCACTACGCTTTTTACTGAGGCGACGCGAGAACTCTTCTAGAGTCATAGCTTCGTAACTAACCCACCAATAGTAGCAAGAGCGTGAATCTCGTTCACCGTTATCTAAAACAGCCTCACGCCACTGTTCTTCTGTAGCTAATTTGCTTTGGTTGTTGTGAAATCTCTCTAACATGTTCTCGAATCGCTCATAATCATCCTCATATTGCTCTTCCCAGAAAGCCATATTCAAACTTTCATAAAGCTCATCCTCAACTGTGTTCGAAATAGGATAGTCAGAAATTCCATAGACGTTATCATTAATCTCATTCTCTATCAGACTCGTTATATCTTCATAAGTGTTCGCATACAAATAGACGTCTGTTCTGTGTCTGCGGTCAAAATTCCTTGTAAATCTTACAATTTTTTGGGTTTTCATAGGCCCCTCCTTGTTTAGTGTTGATTTAAGAGTTTGCCTGCTCTCAACTTCCTCTACATTATAACCTTTTATTTATTTCTCGTCAAGTGGTTTTTGTTTTTCAATAAAAAACCCAGCTTCAAAGCTGGGCTGTCTTATCATATTTTTAAACTAGGGGGGAAATGGGGAAAATGGGAAAATGGTTGTTTAGTTATTCTTTACGCTTTACGTTTAACACCTGCCAATGCTACAGCTGAGAATAAAGTAGCAATACCAGCAGTTACCGCAAGTCCTGTCTCAACTTCACCTGTTTGTGGCAACGCTGGAGCTTGATAAGTAACTGGTGCTTTTGGTGTTTCAGACGGTGTGTAAGTGACTGGTGTTTTTGGAGTTTCAGTTGGTGTAGCTGGTTTAGCTGGTGCTTCAGGTTTTGGAGTTTCTTTAACTTCATAATAGTGAACAGTCACAGCTACTTTTGGTTTCCCTACAGTCACTTTTTCAAGAGTCAATACTGGTTTTGTTGGCTCTACAGGGATATTTGAATCTTCCCCAAAGATACCACCAACGATAGATGTATTGTTTCCTGATGTTGCGTGCGTGAATGATGCTTTACGTGCTTTGCTATCGCCGTATACCCAACGAATACTGTTAGAATCTAGCTTGCTTCCAGCAGCTTGTGTTACGTCACCAGCGCCAGCACCATAGATTCCTGAACCTGTGGTTACATTTGCACCAGCTTCTACTGCTGTTCCATCAAATCCTGAAAGATCTGAGAGTGTTTGATCGTTGTCTAGGTCATTAAATGTCACAACTTTAACGCCTTCTGATGTTTCTAGAGCCAATTTATAGCTGTAGATATTAGTGAGTACGATATTTCCAGCACTACCAGCGCCAGATGCACCTTCACCAACGCCACCACCAGTATTAGCACCATTAACAAGGCCAAAGACTGACCAAGCAATACCGCCGTTTGGTGCACCGTAGATAGCTACATAATTCGAAGTAGCTCCAGATGATTTGATGTCGGAGAATGTCAAATCAACGTCACCTTTAGTAGTGTTTTTAACTTTTACTGTACCAGTGCCATTAATTTTGAAGATGCTGTCAAAGTTTGCATCTTTATTCTGGTTTAGATATGTTCCTTGAGTGGCATATTTAGCAGCAGTTTTCAATTTCCCATCGGCCCAATCAATGACTTGTTCATCACCAGACTTGAACTCTGCGCCTTGGCCAGCTTCAAGCTGAACTCCGTTAGACCAAGTAAGGCCTGTTGAGCTCACAACGCCATTCTTGAAATCTGTATAAGATTTAATGTAGTTGTCCAACTCTGTTTTAGCAGTTGTAGCTGTTGACGATTGCTTAGCTACTGCTGAGTCAACGGCAGTACCATATTTCTTAGCATTGTCATTGAGTTGTTTTTGAAGTTCTTCTGCTGTTTTAGCATTAGTTTGATACTTAGGTGTGCCATCTGATGTCTTAACATTGACTGTCACCCCTGCTTTTTTAGCATCTGCTTCTACTTGATCAACAGCTTTAGTTGATGTTGCCAATTCTTTAGCTTTGGTATCAACTGATTCAACAGCTTTTTCTGCTGTTTTGATTGTTTTGTCCTGCTCAGTCAAATCCGTTAAAATCTTGTTAGTTTCGTCTGTAGCAGTTTCATCTGTGATTGTTACTTCTGTTTTATCCTTCGCTTCCTCAACTGTGACACCCTTTTTCTCAGCTTCAGTAGCATCTGCTTTCAAAGTTGCTTGCGCATCATCTACAGTTTTAACTGCTTCAGCTTGGGTTACTGACTCAACTTTAGCAGGAATTTCTTTTGGAGCTTCCTGAGTTGTTGTAGTTGTTGCTGGAGTATTAGCATTTGTTGTAGCTGAAGCCGTAGTTGCATTTGATATTGTATCAGTTGCAGTTGTTACAGCAGTTGTTGGAGCATTAGAAGAGGCATTATTTGTAGCTGTTACTTCATCTGCCGATGCACTTCCCCCGATAACAACAATGACACCAGCGGCCAATACAACGCCACCCAAGCTTTTAATAGCTTTGTTTTTACGAACTGAGAAAGTTTGACTTTGTTTGCACATTTTAATATAATCTCCTTAGGCAGGGAAGTCCCCTGTTATTTTATTCATTGCTAGACACCCAGGCCAGTGGGTGTCTTTTTTTAGTTAACATTAGTTAGTTGTTTTTTTCTTCCCGAACAAGGCCAAGCCCATTGCTGTCATAATAGCACCTACCAGTGCAAATACACCAACTTGGCTATCTCCTGTCTCTGGAAGTGTCTCTTTTTTACCTTCGCTATTTGTAACAGTATATGTTTTATCACTGTTCTTAGTTGCGCCGAGATCTTCCAATTTAGCTTGTTGGCCATTATCAAGTGTCGCTACACCGTTTTGGACTCCTGTAATGACTTGTCCTTGACTTGTTACTACAGGGTTAGCTGCGCTAACATTGCGAACTTCTTGATTTGTAACAGGCGATACTTCACCAATCTGGGTAGCTACTGTTGGAGCTTCTTCTGTGCTTTCTGATGGCTTAGAAGATTCATCTGATTTTACAATCTTATCTGTAGAAGTACCAGGCTTAAGTACAGGAGTAGCTGCTGTGTGATCATTAGGTTTAACCTCATCTTTATCAGAAATCACAACATCGCTTGGTTTCGTGTGGCTTTCTGATGGCTTGCGGTTATTCCCTGTCTCCTTATCTGTAATAACAACATCACTTGGTTTCGTGTGATCACCAGTTGTTGGAGCTGGTGTTGTTGTCTCTGGACTTGGAGCAACTGCATCACTTGGTTTAGTGGTGTCGCCAGTCGTTGGAGCTGGTGTTGTTGTCTCCTTATCTGTAATAACAACATCACTTGGTTTCGTGTGATCACCAGTCGTTGGAGCTGGTGTTGTTGTCTCTGGACTTGGAACAGCATCACTTGGTTTAGTAGTGTCGCCAGTCGTTGGAGCTGGTGTTGTTGTGTCTGGACTTGGAACAGCATCACTTGGTTTAGTGGTGTCGCCAGTCGTTGGAGCTGGTGTTGTTGTCTCCGCACTTGGGGCTGTAGCGTTTGATGCAGGAGCTGGAGCTGTGTTGTCTTTGGCGATAACGACATTTGCATAAGAGTGATCTGATGTCGCCTCATCCGCATTTGCTACCGCTGCGCTTGCAGCAATGACTGTCACAGCTGCAAGAGCTGTCCCACATTTCAACCAAAATTTATTCATTCTGATTTTCCTTTCTTTTTCTCTAGTTTATTGACTTGGCGGTCTTTTGTTTACTTGTATAGTATGCCACATATAAAATAAAAAAACAAGCCCTAAAACGTAATTAATTCACGTTTAGGGCTATTTTTTGAATTTAATTTTTATACAATTTCCATTATTAACTCTTTAGCGTAGCTGTAGAGTTTTGACTGGTTTCTTTCCACGAATTTAACCGTTGTCGTTCTTAGCGTTGGGCCTAAAAATCGCTGGCTATCCTCGTTACTTGTGAATAGATTTTGGCATTGTTCCTTAGCGTTTTCATAGAGGACTTCTTTCAAATCTTCTACAATCTCACTGAATACTCTATCAAATCCGACTTCTTCGATTACTTCAGCTTTTCTAATAGCACCTTGCTTAACATATTCCTGAGAGACATTGACCATCTCTGTATTGCTTAAATTGGTGCTTCTTAGAACCGATTGAATTTGCGCAAACGTTGGTTGCGATTCCCCTAGCTCTGCTACTATTTTCGCTTTTGCCAACATAGAGCCTTCTACAAAACCTAGAGAGCTGATTTTCATGGCAGACATTAGGGTGAGGATAAGGTTATCAAATTTATGTTTAAGGAGCTTCAATTTAGCAGACTTATCCGAAAAGTCACTAATAACAGCTTGTAGTTCTGATTTATACTCTAACTCAATATTAGTCACCTCAGATTTAACACGAAAAACTCCTAGCTCATCAACCATTTTATCAAGGTTTTTATATTGCTCTTTCGCATGTTCCAAACGTGCTAACAATTTAGAGATTTTTTGATCAACATACTTAAGTCCAATCGCATCGCTTGCGGCCTTGATATCACCTGCTGGTTTCCCCAAGGCGTTCGCATAATGCCTCAATGCAATCTTTAGCTGTTCTGTTTCTTTTAACATCAAGACCATTGTTAGTTAGTTCCTTTCATCTTCACCAGTTAGTTTCTGGCCACTATGTAGTAATTTGCAAATGTAGTGTAATTCGCACGTCCAAGACCTTCTGACAAAGTTTCTGTAATCAACCTTCCGCTATCTTCCAGAGCTAATTTTGTAAACAAGTCAGGGTAGACCTTAACTGCTTCGTAAATATCATTCTCATCTTGTAAAAAAGCAGCTTTTCTGAAGTTGTTTCTCAAGTTTTGATAATTCGGACCAGCAAACACTTTTTCGGCCACATTCCATAGGTTTAATTCTGTAAAAAGCCTAGAAATATCCTTTGGTGTGCGTCTCTCATACTTACCAACTGAGATATTGCTGAAGTTCGTTTTGGACAATATGCTGGACAACGTGTAGCTGTGTTTTAAATCTTTTAGCGTTAGCTCATCAAGATTTAAGCAGACATGTAAAATACGTTCCATCTCTTGTCTTACTTCCTTGGTTAGGCTAGTTAACGTGTATTGAATAACCAGATGCTCTTCTGCTGTTTGAATAATACGATCAATGATGGCTGGTTCAAGCTCAGCTTCCTCCAGGGAGTCTCTTAACCGAGCAGTGTTGATTAAGCTGTTTAAAGATGGATTTTTCTCCTCTTTGTATTTCGGGGTTAGCTTTTTCTTAATCAACTCATTATCAAATGCCATTGCATTTAAGCAATCGTAAGCATCTTCTGTGTAGTCATCTTTATTCCAATCAACTGGTTTTTCTGTGATAACTGTTAAATCAGTAACAACGCCATCAACGCTTAATGTTAAGTAAACTTCGCTATCTGAATCAAATTGACGTTGAATTAATTGTCTGACAAGATCATACTTTTCATCTGGTATCATTTTTATAACCCCTATTTTTTATTTGACAACTCTATTTTACTATAAAAATTCAATTTTGAAAAAAATTGCCCTAAACTTGCTTATATATAAGTTTGGATAATCTATTTTATTATGATACAATAATAAAAAAATAATAAGAGGTCTACAATGAATTTTTTAAACAAACTATTGAAAAGAAATAATGTCGAGGACGATACCGCCAAACTTGCAGAAGTTGAGGAGTTAGCAACTATTGCAGACTCAAACAGAAAGCAGGTTTTCCTAGAGTTTGATCGATACGTTAAACGCATGAATGAGCTTGAAGGGTTGGTTGATCCCGAAACTGGCTATCCTGTCATGCTTGTTATGGCAGAAGCGAACAAATACGCTCAAGAACTGGACAAACAAAACGAAGATGAAGGCATGTATTACTTTAACTTGTTCGATACTTTCCTTGATCAAAACGTTGAAATTGTGCACGGTAAATTCACCGATAATTCCGATGGATTAATTCGTGTCGTGCTTAAAGAGGATGATGAAGGCGAAATTTTATGGTACAAATACCGCCCTAATATCGATACTGAGCCAGTTCAGAAAAGCCTAGACTCTTTAACGCACACACTTAATGAAATGATGATGTTAGAGCGTTATCGTGGCGATGATACAGATGGCAGCGAATTTCAAACAAACGGTTATTTCGAGTTTGCCCTTTCTCCTTCCCGTGACTATCACAATCTAGAAAGTAAGGATGGTAGCGAACCGACTGCCGATGAAAAGATTAATGGCCTTAAATTTATCATCAGCTTGCAACAAATGGCTATCACCATGATACAAGATGCTCATGCCTGCATTGATGATTGTTACGAGCTATATGATCTTATCAATTCTCTTGAAGAAGATAACAAAAACAAATTTATCGCATGGTTGGAAGAAAACAACTACTAAGTCAATAACATAAAAAAAGAAGCCCTCAAGCTTCTTTTTTTATGTTTTTTAAGCTAGATTTCTCTCCATTTCATCAAATTCTGGACTAAACAACTTGCTTGAAGGAGAAATAATCAAAACCTGGCGCTTTTCAGTGATATCAATTTCTGAAACCCTAAGGTCCTTGAATTTTTTCCATTTCTTTAGGATGGTATATTTGTTATCTTGCCATTGTTTAATAGTCAAGTAAACCATATCATCTTTGGTCCTATAGTCAACGCCTGAGAGCAAGTTGAGTAATTGTTCTTGCTTTTTTTCAGGCATGTCAGTTGAATCAATTTCGATAAACCGCATAACATCACCTTAATAGTTTACAGCGCTTTGGAGTCCTTGGGCATAATGTAACATCATGTTTGTGAAATTCAAAGCAAACAAAACGGCAACTACAGCCATAACTATGTATTTCCACCCTTCGCGTTTACCTTTTACCCAAACGAGCCATGCGCCACGGACTGCGCTAACAATAGCTCCAATCCATCCGATAGCCGCAAGAATTGCCGATCCAATAAGTTGTATCGTAGCACTTGCATCACCACCGAAAAGTTTATTCATAATGAACTCGAAAATTTGTTGTACCATATTTTATTCTTTCTCCTTTAAATAAATATCCGTGTCAGAATAACACAATTACTTGAATTTATCAACGACATTCTTAGCTTTGGTATAAGTATCAATGCCCTTTCTTGCTGCTTTTCCGACACGTGTGTCAGGAAGCATCTTAATAGCATTAGAAGCTTTATCTGCCGCTGAGACTGTCTTCCAGGCTGTTCTATAAGCCATGTTCTTAGCTCCCTTATGGATTTGACTAGCTCTTTCTGAGATAGCATCCACTGAGCTTGTTTGACCTGCAATAAACGCTTCAGGATCCGCTCCTGCTTTCGCATTTTGGTAAGTGTCATTAATCTTAAGCCACTCTTTACCTTCATCCGAAAGGACACGTTCACCACGATCATTAGTCACTCCAAAGGCTTCTAGAGCTTCTGCTTCTTCAGACTTCATAGTGTTGTAGTTATCTACAAACTGTTGACGCTGTTCTGCTTGCTCTTTCGTCTTAGGACGACCTAGACCTCCAGGTTTACCATCTGGTGTCATGTATGAAGTGCCATTTGTCAAAGCATTGACAAATTGTTCGCTACCATATTTTTGTAGGAATCCAGCATCTTTACCCTTCATTCCAAGGGCAACACCCGCTTTACTTGCTGCGAATTTACTTGCTGAACCAAGTGCTCGTTTACCAAGGACTTTAGCGCCCATAGTAACTGCTGCTGAAGCACCACCTGTCATTGCTGCTGCTCCAATAGTTGTTGCTAATTTAGCACCTTTGACAAGTCGCTTAGTCTTAGCTGCTCGATCCAATAGATTTGATTGTGGATTGTTTCGTGGGCTTTGTTCTTGGTCGTCATGATCGTTACCAAACTTGTTACCAATGTAGCTTCCAGCCGCACTTGTAAGAAGGTTACGCATGCCTCCGCCATTCTTGACGTTACCATTAAGGTTTTCTGCTTTAACATCGAAGTTACCTCCTGCGTTACCGCCATAAAGCAGATTTTCAAAACGTTGAACAGGGGCTTTAACCCAATCACTGAAAGCTAGCGCAATCAAGATGATAAGGTCAATAACTGATACTTTACCATTAGCGCCAAAGGCTGGGTATTTGATAAATCGCCAGCTTAAACCAACTGCGATGACGATTGCAAAGAACCCTACCACAAACGGAACAAAGCTAAGAGCATCTGGTAAAGAAGTCATCGCCGTAGTAATAATGTGTCCTGTGATTGCTCGAGAAACTTTTCCTAAAAGGAATGTCCATTTGATCGTCAAATCTGTAATGTAGTACATTATCAGCGCTGCTACAGAACCATTCGCAAAGATTGACGCAAAGTTTTTCCACTGTGGCCCGACCAAACGTCCAAATCCGATACGAAGCAATGAGAACAAAACTCCCAATGACAAAATCGCTTGAGCAATTTGGTAGTAGGAAAGAATACTAATCTTACGCATGTAATCGCCTGGTCCATTATTTGGGATTGTGTAACGCTGGAAGGCAACCCCGTTCGCAGCTGTAATACGTCCCTTATCTGCATCAGAGAAGTTTGCGTAGTAACCACTATAGGTTAGCTTGTTGGAGCCAAATGTTGTTTGTAGAAGCATTGCTGTGGACTGGTTTGAGAACCCACCAGATTTCGCTCTAGTGTTGGTTGTGTTTGTCCCAGCATACTTGTTAAACATCGCAATAGTGTAATTGTTAGCCCATTGATAATACTTGGTTTGTTTCCCATAATATTGAGCCTTTTCTTCACCTTTAGGTTTCTTGTCTTTGGCATCACTCACGTTTTTTTGATGCTCGTCTCTGGGGTTCTTATCGGCATCTCCACCAGTCGCATCTTCCTTGTTGCCAATCTTCTTTGTAAGATTATCATTCATGGCATTGCCCTTACCTGACGTGTAATTAGCTAAGTTAGCTGTCATGTAGGAGTTGCTGGCTTTGATACCGTAAAGATAGGTCCAGGCATCTCCACGTCTCAAAGGGGTTGCTTGATAGTTCTTACCACTATAGGCAATTGATTTTGAATCAATAAATGAACGATAATTATATTCTGATTCCTTGGCATCTTTACTATCATCTTTTGGTGTGATGTTATCAAAGAAGATGGGTTTTCCTTTTACGGTTAAGGTTTTACCTAACACAGTTTGAATGTCACCAATATCTGCAACATCAAAGGTGGTTTCTGCCTTGTCACTCCAAGACATTCCAGTTTCTGACGGTAGGTTGTTAGCACGCGCTGTTGTTTTGCTTCTATAGCGCCCCATAGAAGCCATCTCAATACCAGCAATATATTCTGATACGTCGATTGTCTTCCCTGAAGTTATTGCTGCTAACGTACCAGTAATGTGATCATCTGATAATTCTCCAGCGAGTTCTTCTCCAAGTATTTCGTTAACCTTTGTATTGGCCGCTAACACAATATTATCAGTCACTTTAAACTTGGAGAAATCAGTCATGACGTCCGAGCTACTTAACGATCCATAAGCATCAGGATAAAGCACTTGCAAATCATAGTTTGATGCTACCGATAGTTTAAGATTGTCGACCACAATCGTGTCATTCAATTTTGCATCGGTTTGCAATTTTTTAGTATCAATCTCTCCTTGGATCGTAGTCATATTGTTCCACGAAGGATAGGTTGACACAAAAAGAATAGGGACCGTTATTTTGATAATCAACTTTCTAAATGGTAATAGAGTTCCTTTTAGATTACCTCTGATAAAGGCCGAACCAACTGCTACACCTGCTGCAATTATCCAAACTATTAGGGCTATATCTCGAACCAAATTAAGCATTTGATTCAAATCCCCAACCAAACTTGTGATAATTGCTCCGAATAGGTCTGTAATCCAGTTCTTATCTCCATAAGTACCGCTAGCGGTTTTACCAACCCAATCAATTAAGTTGGCTGGAGTTGTTTTATCAATTACCCAGGCGTAGGCATCTGTCATCTGATTACCTATATCCGTTAACCCTTCACCGATTGTACCGATAATCACAGATATTCCCGTTGCGTAGGCCATAACTACCGCACCTACTGCTTTAGTAATAATATCCCACCATGACGGGTGTGTTTTGTAAGTGACGAGCCAACCTTTTTTAGATAACACTTTGATGGTGTTAACTAGAGTTGCCCCTTCTGTTGTATACTTACTACTCTTACCGAGGTTGGTGTAATCAAAGACTTGATCATCAGCATCAGAATCAATATCTGGATATTTCGCCAAACTTTCGTAGTTGATCGAGATTTCCTTAATCCCTCCCTCAGAGCTCTCTGTATATAGAGCACTCTGATAGAGGTTTTGATAGGTAGGCTCATCACCTAGGGATGCGTTCGCATCTGCTGTTCGACCTGTCATCAGTATTCCAAAGACAGCAAGAACAGCCGTTAATGTTGCTATTGTTGTTTTCTTTCTTAGTCTAAACACTCTAACTTAACCTCCATTTCTTCATGAGATACATTCTGCAATAGAATACCCCGATTAGGAACAGTTAGTTTGAAGTGCTTCTTGCTTTCATCTTCGTAGATTGTTCTAGCAATCAATTCTTCAATCTCATCTTCAACTGCCGTTTTCAACTTACGGGCCCCTCCTGAACGACTGTCTGTCATATCTACCCTGACTGTCGCTAGGAAAACGGCTATTTCTTGAGCTTCAAAATCACTTGGAGCTCCAATGATCTCATCTTTCTTAATGGTGCTAGGTTTATTGAGTTCGACAACAATGCCTCTCTCTAGTTCTAAATCTGATAAATACTGATTTAACAGCCGTTCTGCGATTTTAACACCGTGATATTGAGACAAGCGCTTGTAGAGAACAAATTTATCTATCCGCCCCAAAAATTCTGGCGTGAAGCCGTAGGTTTTCAATAACCGTTCTTTGACGCTGGCTTCAAGTTCTTTTCGTTTAGCGCGTGACTGTGGTGTGTCTTTTGTCTCATCGTACTCATCACCACGTTTCTCATCGCCTTCAAAAACTTCATGCCCTGCATTTGAAGTAAAGATGAAGCAGGTATTTTGAAGGGTTGAAGAATACGTTTCACGATCTCCTTCTTTATTTCTTGCGTCGTAGATAACCTTACCGTTATCCGTTAGACTCAGAAAGGTAGGGAGTAGGTTGTTTTTAACCTTGTTACTCTCTCGATAAACACCTTTTTCAACCTCATCAATTAGGAAAATCGTTTGAGGATGGTGTCTAGCCTCCTCACCAATATCCCTACGGAGAACCAAGTCTCCTTCATCAATCATCGAATAGTCAGGCGTATTAATGAACTTCATGTTCGCTTCTCCGTCATATAAGACTCGATTAATGATTCTGGCTGTTTCTGTTTTACCAACCCCTGTAGGTCCTACGAAAAAGAATACGCCTAATGGACGGTTACGCTGCCTTCCGACCCTAATGTTAAATCGTTTAAAAAAGTCCATAATCTGGAACTTGCCCATGTCTTGACCAATAATGTCGTGCTCCAAGTGGTAAAGAACATCCGCAGTGTTGAAACGAACATTGGTGTTAACATTATCCAAGCTACTAAAGATATCCGCAACCACCCTCAACGATGGTTTGATTTGATCAATCCGACACCAAGCCTCAAGCCCTTGGATAATCTTAATGGATCTCCTTGGCTCTGAATATTCCTCTTTGTACCTTTGCCCAAATTCTAGGATTTTATCAATGAGCTCTCTTTGCAGCGGTGCTATCTCATTTCCGTCGAGGTCATCCCACCAAGATAACAAGATATTCTGTAACTCCGTATGCGTAAATTTATGGAACTCAATTGGAGTAAAACGCTCTTTCAGAGGATCATCTAGAACAATAGAACGGTCATACTCTTTACGCGTTGTTGCACCCACCACACAGACCTTTGCTGGTGTTAGCGAGCTTTTAAGTAAGTCTCCTCCAATTTTTGAACCTGGTCCAAAAATAGAAATGACGGTATGTATTTCGTCGATGAACAGGATGAAGTGAATACTGTTATCGTTCATTACTTCACGCGCCTTCTGTTGCAAATGCTCAATCTCAGAAAGCAATCGTTGTAGTCCTGCTTGAAACTTATCTAGTCCCATTGCAGACATCAAACCGGTTTGAAGTTCTAGTACAACATATTTACGCGAAATTCCCTTCATCTTTCCCTCGTTCGCCATTTTTGCAAAATAACGAACCAGGGTAGTTTTTCCCATACCTGCTTCAGCTAGTAGAATAGCAATTGGATCCTTTTTGAATTCCATAACCTTCTTTAGGGTATCAAGTTCTTTTTCCCGTCCAATAAACGGGTTTTTAGGTTCTTCCAATAACAATATAGCATTAGCTATACTTGCATTATAGTTATCAAATGATTCCCTAAATTCCTCGTTTTCCCAAAGAAGCTTGGAGATCGACACATAGTCATTAGCATCTTTTTCCGACACTTCTTCAGGTGGCGAGCCAGGTGATTGAGGTAGTAATTCGATATCACCCACAATTTTGCTTAAATCAGTCATCTAAACCTCTCTTTCTTTATTTGTTGTAGACGAAAATCTTAGTTGAATAATCGTCAAATAGAGACGGATCGTATTTCAACTTACGATACTTCGATAAAGCTTCAGCCTGTGTGGTTTGGCTATCAGCTTGATCTTTGATTTGACTTTTCAGATCGTCAATATTTGATTTTGCAATTTCATCATCTGGATTCTCGTTATAACGTTTTTGGAAATCAGATAAGCGAGATTCTAACTTAGCAATTGTTGTCGCTGTTTTAGAAACCTTTCTAGAAGCAATATCAATCATGTTCTGCTTATAAGTCATCGTCCAGAACGTTTTAAAGTCAAAGGTTGTCGTTCCGTCAGAGTCAGTTTTAAGAAGACTCTTTGTCTTCAATTTCGTTACTTTATAGTCGTTACTATCAAGAGCTGGATTCAAGGTAAGTTGGAATTTGATGCTGTCTCGTTTTGTCTTAGAGGCAGCTTTACTTTCCTCAACTTCTCCTGTCCCTGCTCCAACGGTATTCGCTTCCGAAACAACTCGGGCAATAGAACCTTTTTCAGTATCAATCACCTTATTATCATTCTTAACCTCGATGTCATTACCCAAGTAATTACGGTTAGCAATAACAATGTGATAAACCTCTTTGGTTGGTTTAGGAATGATAAGGAATAGATCTCCGTCTGTTCCCATACGACCAAAGATAGCTGGTATGCTTGATTGATTCCCTTCGTAGTCTGTCAAAAGGACAAGGTAATCTGTCGCCTTATATGGCAATGGAGAACTACTGTTCTCATCCACAGAAATCGTAACACCAATAAAGCTTTCTGACTCATCAGTATAATAGTCTTTGATAGTCGCCTTGGCACTTGATCGCTCAAAGGTTGCTGAAGTTCCTAGCGCCGTAGCCGAATGGTTTTTCAAATAGATATTTCGACTATAGCCCTGGATATATAGACCAGTGCTCAGAACTAGCAAGCTAGCAATCGTAGCGATGTGCCTTGCCGCTCTACTCCCTTCTTTATCAAGAAATGTTTTTTTCATACAAATTTTCCCTTTCTGGTGTCATCTCCCTTTTAAAAAACTAATATTATTATAACATAAAAAAATAGCTCTAAACACTCTTTTTTTAATGTTTAGGGCTATTTTTTTAAAAACTTCGAATTTCCTTTAAGTACACTCGTAATCTTCTTAGTCCTTTGAAGGTTAAAAGACCTATAATGAGTGTGAATAGTGTGACATTTTCCCTTGTTTGAGCTTTTGAACGCTCATACATTTCTTGGTTGTGTCGTCTATTGAGGTAGTCTCTCAAAGACTTGGCTTTTCTAGGATCGGTTGATTCCCAATTAGGGTTTTGTAAAACATAAAGAAAAACGAAAAATCCAAAGATACCAATAAAGAGATTCTTACTGAAGATGAACTTCATAATGTGGTAAAAGAACGCAGTTGATAGTGTATTATCTATGATACCGTACCGCTCTCCCAAATGATAAAAGAAATAGATCACTGGTATCAAAAGCAATCTTCCTAATCTCCAGCATCTTGAAATATTAAGGGGAGTTTCGTCAATGTAGTAACTGAAAAAGTAACTCCAGAAGAGAAAAATGAGGCCTAGTTTCTTCACGATTTGAAAGCAAAAATACATGGCCAGTCCAGCAGAGGTTGACGGTGTATCGATGTAATAGCCGAACTCGAAATAATTATCCAGCAGCATTACAAACGGCCTTCTCCAATCAAGATAGCCTATCTCAATTCCTGGTGCTTTAGGAAGAAAGAGTAATTTTATAGACAACTCAATCACTTGCGCTACTAGAAGGACGACTACTCCCAATAACAGTTTGTCCAGGTTGCTTTTTCGCCTCATATTTCTTCTCTCCTTACTGACGTGTTAATCTACATTTTCTACATAAAGTCCCTTTATAGTCTTCAACGGTACATAAAAAGGGAAAACGTTTCGTTCTGTTTTGCTTCCAAAACCAAATGGATGAACTAAAAATTCAAGCTGGTAACTATCTCCGTAAGAAACAAATTGTCTAGTATTTTCTTGTTTAGCGATTGATACGCTATGATAAGGGCCAGACTCTGATGTTGTTTTAAGTAAACTCAACGTAACGCAATCACGGTAGTTGTCTTGAATTGCTTGCTTCTCAATGGCACTCAGCTTAGCATTGAGATCATCAACTTTCAAGGTTTCGTACAAGGTGCCCTCTTCTAAGTCAGAAGGCTCTACACCTAGGTAGGTGCCGTTTAACACTTTGCTAAAAAGGTAGTTATCAAACAGTGCTGAAGCTGCATAGGTGCCACATAGATACAAGAAGAGGCTACCAGCACCCAATTGTACCGCTGAAGCGGTAGACAGACCTACAGCAATCCCTGACGATACGAATTTCAAAAAGAATAACGCAACGGCCAAGGTCATCACCCACAGCCCTAAGTCAAAGCGACGTGCTTTGTCGTAATGACGTTTAATAAAGGGCCATAGCATAACCACTACCAATAGCGTGAGCTGCATCCCAAAAGCAAAAGCATAGGCTTGCGTTTTTGGGAGGGAATGATCCAGAATGATACCGACTTCAAATAGGGCGATGGCGACCAGCTGCAATTTGAATAGCGTCTTTAGGAACCAGGCCAAAGTCAATGCTGCAAATAGTCGCACCCCTTTTGAAGTATTCGTCTTTACGGTGTTATTATCCATGAATTAGATTCTCCTTTTAGATAAACGGTAGCAAGTCACAGAAGTGAAGCGTTGCTGTCTCACGTCTACGAATCAAAACACGACTCTGAACATTCTGAGATGCCAAGTGCGCACTCATTCGAGAAGTCAGACTTTGGTTAAACAAATGCTCAACTTGATCAATGTGCATTAAAGGAACACGTCCTAAGATGGCCCAATCAAAATCAAGGTCAAAATCAGAGTAAGCACGCCCTCCTCCTAGTGAGAAAATGTTGCTGTTATCCATCTCGGTTGTGTTGTCAAACGAATAGAGAACACGCACATTTTTCTTAGAGATCGCGTCAAATTCTTCTTTAAGGTATGAATCAAAAAGACGGCCATCTAACTTGTTTGCTCCATGAATAACAATTAGGTCCCCTTCTTTTAGGGAATCCGAAACGTAGTTGATGATATTTACAAACTGCAACATTTTAGTCTTATCGTCACCAACTTTAGCAAATTCATAATAAGTTTGTTCTGCTGTTGGCAAACGTAGACTGGTTGCACGTCCTAGAAGTGTCTTGTTATTTTCAATAACCTGGTCTAGGTTTGTTACCAACGTTTCGGTAGCTGTGGCCAACTCACTCAAGTTACGTTCCAAGTGAACTTCTGTTTGAGTTTCCAGTGTTGCTGCAAGCGTAGATAGCGTTGGGAACAACTCAGGATTTTGATTAACCAACTTACCAAGGTTGGGTTTTTTATCAGCTTCTGTACTCCACTTACGTGTCTTATTGTAAGTCTCACGTAGGGCTTTCTCGATTTGGGCCTTGGCGTTATTATCAAGCGTGAAGTTCTGTAGAATATCGAAAATCAAAGAAATCTTGCTTTGCATACGTTGGTAAATCATCTTCTGGTCTTCAACGCTACCATAAGCTTGAATGACATTTACAGACTCTGTTGAAACATCAATCTTTTGAATATCTGTTTCCTTGTGACTGTATAGATCCACGTTTTCAGTTTGGCCGTAATCAAAATCATTTAAAACGAAGTGAACAACCTTGTGGTTTTCCATAACGAATTGATTGGCGCAAGCTTGGGCCAGAACACTACTGATAGGGCTAATTTCTGAAGGTTTATCTTTGCGTTTAAAGAAGATATGAGAAGCGTTCTTAGGAATGGCAATTGCTGCTCTACGGTGGGTGCTTCGCACAAAGTCATACATGATGGTATTTTGTGCTGTTGAGAAAGTATCATAACCAATCTTAACACCGTTATCATCTTGCAACGTTGAAACCAAGTAAAAATCTAGACCACTATAGTTATCTGGTGTAGAAGTTGATAGTGATGGATCATCTACATCCAAGTCATCAAAAAGTTTGCTATATTCTGAGCCTTGAGCTCCTGTTACAGGGTTTAGTTCAAAATATTTCAAGCGCTCGCGGCCTCTACTTACTTCAGAAAGGCCATCCCAGTTATCACGAATAATCTCTAACTGTTCTTCTATAAGCTTAATGCTGGTAGCTTTAATAACAACACTCCACTTAAATGCAGTTCCTACACTATCATCAGAAGATTTCAATTGCTCATAGGCGTTGTAGTGTCTCGCACGGCCAGCAAGGAGGGTATTACGAAAATCATCTTCATCCCCCTCATTAGCTGTGGCCGACGTCACCCTTTTGTTGAGCTTAAAATTCTTCATGAACTTCAGCATTTTTGAGTGGTTAATGTTTTTATGTGCTTTAAAATAGCGAATATCACAGCCTGTCAAAACGTTGGACGCTGTAATTTGCAAAATATCTTCTGTATCTAATCCATAACCTCGCCCTTCAGGAACGTCTAAAGAAAAGACGGTATAGTAATAACCGTCTTTCCAAAAGACATTTTTTCCTTCGACAAGGTTGAGCTCTCTTAATTCAACTGTCATCGTTAAACTCCCTCTAAGAACTTACGTGTCTCATCTTCGGATAAAGTAACAACTCGTTTGAAGTTATTATTCAATAGCAAACCTAGTGATTTCTTAACTTCTTCAAGTTCCTTTTTATTGTGAACGCGGTACATTACGGTTGTTTTCAAAATCTGTTCACTACCCAACTCTCTATCGTAGTGTAGGCGCGTGCGTTTGGCCAACGTTCTTTGATAGTTTGTTTTGGCGTTTTCCTGTACCTTGTTTAAATAGCGACGTTGTGGTTGAAACTCTGTTTTAGAGATTTCAAGCATAGAAATTGTAGTTGTTTCCATCAATCGACTTCGAATAGTGGTCAACTTACGCATAGCTTCTAAAACATCCTTTTCAAACATCGTTTGGCTAAAAACTCCCTCTACTTCATAGCACATGCCGATTGTACGATCATTGAAATAGACCAAATTTCCCTCAATACGATCCACGTTGAAGCGATTTTTGATGAAAGGATAGTAGAAAAAGTTAGATAAGAAATACTGAACTCCCACTTCTAGAGTGCTTTTCTGCTTCATTGGCTTAAGAATAAGATAAGCTATATAAACAAACACAATGATAATCAGAATGTTAGGTAATAGAAGATAGCTTTTTTTCTCGATAACGCTACGAGTTGATAAGTACCAAGGCACAGCAAAAGCTAAAACCAAAGATAAACCTGATAAGGCGATTCTAGAGAAAGACAGTGCCTTACCACCTGTTAAAGAGTCCAGGAAAGAAAAGTAAACTGGTGTAGAAAAGAAGTTCGAACGCACATCTGTCATGAAATCCGACTTTGGAATGGCACTCAAAGATTCCGTTCTAGCTTCGTTTTCCAAGTCTTCTGTCAAATCTGCCACTACCAGTCACCCCCTTCTGTTTGTTTCTTCTCTTCTTTTTGTTCGGAAGGAGTTTGTGGGGTGTCGTCATCTTCGTTGTTCAAGATGGATAGAATCCCTATCCCAAAGGCACCCACTGATTTGAAAAAGCGGAAAATCCCCTTGATAATTTCAGCTACTACCCAAAAGAAACTCCCCTCCTGAGAGGCAAAGAAATTTTTAAAAAAAGTTGTAATTCTCTTCATTCGTTACCACCATTGTCCACTTTCAAGTTTCAGCACCGCACTTCCTCCATCCTCACTAACAGTCAGGCTATAAACCACAGTCTGATTGAATTTTTCATACTCATCACCAGCCAACTTTTTACGGAGCTCTTCAGCAACTTTTGAGGCTGCGCTGTCTCCGTTACTATTTCCTGATTTAGCCGTCCTAGCAGTAAAAGTGATTTTATAGTTGTTCCCATCTGGTTCAATCTTGCTATCTAGGACAATGCCTGAGATAACCACACCAGAATTATCAAACATACCGAACATAGCTTTTGTATTGTCATCAAGGCTCACATGCAACTCTGATAATGACTTTTTAACATCTTCGTAGTGCTGAGTGCTGCCTTGGGAGAAATCGTTTAATTCTTCTACGTCTCCTAGAATCTCTTTCGTATGATTCGCAATCAGAAATTTCTCCTCAGATGAGCTACTACTTTTTTCAGTTGTTGAGCTACTTTTAGTGCTACTTGAAGGAGACTTTTTAGCACTAGAAAGTGTTACTTGATCTGTTCGCTCTGGCTTGTTATTCAATACGACATAACCGATAGAAAGAGCGATAACTGCTGATGCAGCTGTTACACCATAAATTACTTTTTTATTCTTCACGTGTTATTTCTCCATGTATTTTGACAAGGTAGACTTGAAGTCTTTGTCTGTTACTTTGACATTTGCTTTCTTGAAATCTTTCCTGATGATAGCTTCAACTGCGTCTGTGTCGCTGTCCAGTTTATTTTGTTTAATACTATCTGTAAGCTCACTCTTGTATTTAGACATATCATTTCCTTTATCGGATGTTTCTACCATTTTCACGATAAAGTAGTAAGTCGTATTGTCATCAGGACTATAGCTTTGCAAGGTATACTCCCCATTATGAAGCTTATAAACTTCCTTCATCACACTTGATGGCAAGTATTTATCTGAATTACTGTAAGTTCTTGTCTCACCTTTATAGCTATCTTCTGAGTAAGATTTAGCTAACGTACTAAAGTCAGCACCATTATCCAACTGTTCTTTGACATTATTTGCTGTTTCTTCTGAAGTAAAGGTCATCATCTGGATTTTGACATCAGAATGGAAGTTAGCCCATGCAGTCTTCAACTCACCTTCAGATACTGCGAGTTGTTTCTTAACTCCATAATTAAAGGCTAGCTGTTTTTTTAGAGTGTCTTTGTACTCTTGTTCAGAAATACCAGCATTTTTTAGCTGCTGAGCCAAAGATGATACTCCAGAAGCATCCGACTTGTAAGCTTTCTCAACATCAGCTTTTGAAATTTTATCGCCATAGAGATGATCATAAACTTCTAGGATAAGGGAATTAGATACAATCGTTTGGGCATTAGTAGACGTTTTGATCTGTTTATACAAGTCTTGAGCTGTAAGATTTCCACCGTCGTAAGTGGCGATATTTTGGAATGTTTCTCGAGTTCCTGCCAGTGTTATTGTTGTCCCAACGGCCATACCTGCTAGGACACTGACTGTCACCAGGGCGATTTTACCTTTGCGCGTGCTGTAAGAGAACTTTTCTTTGAAAAGGTTCTTGATTTTATTTTTTTGTGTCTTGTTTAGTGTTTGTTTAGATTTAGTCATTTTATCCTCCTGGATTAGTTGTAGTAAAAAAGCAGGCTAAGATAGCACTGCTTTTTCAGCTGATTATTAAGAAATCAAGCTCTTAGTTTACAGCGTCTTTTAATGCTTTTCCTGCTTTGAAGGCTGGCACCTTAGAAGCCTTAATTTGAATGGTTTCCCCTGTTTGAGGGTTGCGACCTTGACGAGCTGCGCGCTCTCTTACCTCAAAGTTACCGAACCCAATAAGTTGGACCTTTTCACCTTGCACTAGGAACTCTTCAATCGCTTTAAACGTTGCATCAACAACGCTTGCAGAGTCTTTCTTTGTAAGGTCAGTTGCTTCAGCAACTTTGTTAACCAAGTCTTGTTTACTTGCCATAATAATTCTCCTTATCCAGGCAATCACGCCTGTGTATTTCTTTATTGATACGTTTATTATATCAAAAATTAATCTTGTGTAAAGATAAAATTGCTCTAAATACGCATATATTAGCTTTTAGGGCATTTTTTGTAAATTTCATAAAAGAAGTAAGGAGATTACTTTTCTTTTTTACTACTACCAGCTCTTCTCCTCCTCGTCGTTGTTTAATAAGTTCTTAATAGGTTATATATGTTTATTATGTTATATATGTTTATTATGTTGTATGGAACAAAAACCCTATCAAATAGGCGTTTCGAAGACCTTATTGAAGTTTAAATATCCCCTATTGAAGTTTATATATCCCCTATTGAAGTTTAAATATCCCTTATTGAAGTTTATATATCCCCTATTGAAGTTTATTTTTAAAAAAACTTTACATAATACATCAAACATGCTAAAATCAAATATATACAACTTTAGGAATATTTTTTAAAATATTCTGATATTTGAAAGAGGTATAAAGCAATGAATGAAACAGAAACTAATGGAAAGATTATCTTAGATAATAATGCCATTATCACAAAAGCAAATCGACTTTCACTGGCCAATTTAGAAAGTCCGATTTCGCTGAAACAAGCACAACTACTGTCACTAGCCATTCTTAAGTTTAGACCTGAAGAATTAGAATCAACGATTACCTTGAAAGAGTTCTCTGAATACTCAGGTGTTGTAAAATATCTTAAGAGACAAGCTGTTGCTGATAGCGATGCTATACAGGACTTAAAATTTGTCACTGTTGATGACGATTTCCTGAATAATGACACTACCAAAGGTAAACGTTCAAGAAGATCTATCGTTATTGATACGTATTATCAAGACGGGGTGCTGACGTTCGAATGGAATCCGAAGGTACTACCACTACTAACCAACCTCGAAGGTTATTACATGATGATTGATATGTCAATCACAAAAAACTTTTCTTCAGTTTATTCCTGGATTCTATACGAGTTTTTGAAAATAAACTACAACAAACGCAATATAAAACATTGCGAAATCGATGTCGATAAGCTTAAAGGTTTGTTTAACGTAAGAAATAAAAGCAGCTATAATAATTTTTCTGTTTTCGCTAAAGCAACTCTTGATGTTGCTGTAGACGAAATCAACCGCTTTTCTGAGATGGATCTGAAGTATAATAAAATTCGAAAAGGAAAAAAAATTACTGCTATCGAGCTGGTTTGGTCAATTAAGCAAACAGAATTTTCTCTAACGACCAAACAAATGTCAGCTCTAGAAAACTTAAGCGAGGAGCTAAACCACTATGAATCCTTTAGACATAAGGATAAGTACATGAAGCTCAGAGAAATCATGAAATCTGATTATCGTAGCCTTACAAAGAAAAATGCTAATGCTATTATTTTTGCAGGGAATAAAGCTCTAACAGAACTAGATAAAGCTTATAAAGATATGGATATTCTGGATCCTGATTTTATTTTCCAAACTAGTGAGGATGTTGAAGATAAACAACAAGGAGTCAAAGTAATATTCTCAGAAGACGAGATAAAGCCCTTAGTCATTGAATTATTGATTAAAGATGTGGGCCAGTCAATAGGGGAGTATTTTGGAGATATTTATTTTTCGAGATTTTACAGTAAAGCTTTAAAAACAAAACGCTATATTAAAGATAATTCCGATTTAGCTAAATACATTAGCAACGGGATTGCTAATGAAATTCGTCGAGAAGTAAACAACGGAATAAAAGAGTAGGAAAGACAAGGATTTAACATGTTAAAATCAAGAGATATTGAAGGAGAAATTGAAGAACAAGTAAAGAACTCGACTAACTATAGCGAATTAGAAGATGAGCTAGAGGCGTGTTATCAATTTCTAACCAACATCCATTACCACGAAACATCACTTTCAGAATATAACAAGACATTCGAAAGATATTCTGAATTGATGGCTGAATTGAATAAATAGGAGCAGTTATGGGAAAGAAAGTTAATCGCAAAAAGCTGCTAAAACATAGGCTAAAAAAGGAAAAGAATCTTAAGCAAATAAAAGAGGTAGCTAAAGAAATAGAGGTTCCAAAGAAAGTCGAAAAACAGCAAGTTTCTGGGAATCTTGGTGCAGGTAATAAGAAAGCTAGGAAACGAGCAAAGCAGCTACGCCATAAGTTAAAACAAGAAGCTAAAATACAGAAAAAAATTAGCGATGCTCCTTCTTTAGATTTAGAAAATAAGTCTACTGTGAAGGAAAAAGAAGTTCAAAATAGAGCTGCTTCAGGCAATGCTAAAAATAGGAAACGAGCAAAGCAGCTACGTCATAAGTTAAAACAAGAGGCAAGAAAGCAAAAACTTGCTACACCATCAGCAAAAACTTCTTCTTCTAGCTCAAACCTCGTACAGAATTTTGCTTCAGGGCTTAAAACAACTAAAGCCCCACTTCCAAAAGTAAAAGCTACTTCTACTGTAAAAACCTCAACAAGTAGGGGAACAACTAGAGAATCTGATTTTGAGGATTATGTTTCTAAGCTACCTCTTGACTTTTATCGGGAGCAACTAAGAGCAGCTGAAGAAGAATACTCAACGGAAGTCGATAAGTACATCAAGAGGGAAGTAAGCCGACGCATAGTAGAGAAAAAAGCGGAGGTCGTAGATAACTACCAGACAAAACCTTTGGTTTGGGTCGATTATGTGAAAGAACTTCAAAGGTTAGGCTTGGATGTTGAACCTGGAGACGTTAGAGTTGTACCTGACCTTGGCCGAATGAGGTTGTTCGTTGAAGATTGGAAAGACGAATACCGTCTTATAAGAGAAGCGAATAACAAGGGATATGGTGAAATCATGGACCAGAAATTTAGCGAAGAAGATGCTATGGCAGAAGCTACTAGATGGTTTATTAAATACCAGGATGATTTAGTGAATTTTAGACGATTTGCAGAACATCTAAATGGTGTCATGTATAATGCAATTATTGAGTATCGGAGAGAAGTCGAAGCTATCGTCTTTTAAGCCAGTCAGCATTGCTGGCTTTTTTATTTAAACTAATTGAGCGCCTATAAAAAGCTTGCCTGGTTTCCGATAACCCAATAGAACAATGAATAATACAATATATTATATAATAATATATATTGATATATATAAATATTATATGATATAAAGTAATTAAAAATATTGTTTTATATTGACAAACAATATTTCGTGTGCTATATTGTAAATGATCAGAATTTCTGAACAACACTAAACAAGAGGTAAAATAAATGATCAAGAAAGATAGAATAAAAGATAAAATAATAGCTGTCCTCAATCAAAAGGGAGGGGTCATGAAGACCACCCTTACCCTATTATGCGCCCAAGCTTTGGCATCCCTGGGGTATAGTGTTCTGGTAGTCGATATGGATGCACAAGCTGACCTTACGACTGGCGTGGGATTAAAAGAAGAGGATAAGAACATTTTCTCTGTTTTGAAAGGTGATATTTCTATTATCGATGCCATCAAGAGAGTTCAAAATTTCGACATAATCCCTGGGACTTCTCAAATGAAGTTATGGAACTCTATCGCTAAGACTCTCAAATCTAAAGAGTCGCGCTTGAAACGAGCGTTGAAGGAGATAGAAGGTGTCTATGACTTCATCCTAATCGACAATCCACCAGCTCTAGATGATGCCACAATAAATTCTTTAGCAGCTGCAACACACATTATTATCCCTACAGAAGCAAAAGAATTTTCAGTTAAACGTATTCTCGCTCTAAAAGAGGATATCGACGATACTAAAGAATACCTTGCTAATCCTAACCTTCGAGTTGCAGGGATTATTCCTACAAAAGTAGAGAAAGGTAACTTTGGAAAGCCTAAGAAGACTACGGCGCAAAAACATATTAAAGAACTAGAAGAAGTTGCTAAAAAGCTTGATACTAAAGTATTTGACATGTTTATTTCGTACAATATCGAATACGAGGAGATTGCTGAAACAAAGGAAAATGTATTTGAGTCTTCTAAAGATTCTGTTCCTAAAAAAGAAATCGCTAAATTTGTAAAAATGTTAATTGAGGAGGTTGCCTAATGACTTTAAATGCTGTTGTTGTATCTGTTTTAAATGATATTCAATCTTATATTAATGATGGAGAATACGAAGAAGCCTTAGAACTTTTTAATAATAGAATCAAAGGTAAGGATAGTGAAAAAGAGTTTTTAGAAGAGTTGTCTAAAAACCACGACATTTCATTCCTAAAAGATGAAAAGAAAATAAGTCGAACTAAAAAACAAACTCCAAAAGAAGTTAAGTTCAAAACTACTACAATCAGACTCTCTACAGAAGAGCTAGAATTTCTACGTTCAGTAGGAGAAGAAGAAGGGATTTTAGGAACAGGTCCTACCATTAGATACTTAATCGCAAAAGCTCGAAAGCAGCGAGACTTGTGACAAAAACGAAGAAAGACTTTAAATTATTTTAAAGTCTTTTTGAATTTTTAAGAAAAATATTTTATAATATTTTTAAAGGACTACAAAAGGTTTGGAAGTAGAGATGACACGAAAAGAAAAGGACATAGCGTATAAAGACGAGATCGTCACAAAATATGCCCAGAAAAGAGGCATTTTTAAAAAACACGCCTCAAAAGATATTGAAATATTCTTAGAAACCTTGGAGGAACTGATGGTTGAGCATGACGCTGTAATGCTTAAGAATTTTGGTTCTTATAATGTTAGGAAAAGAAAATCCACTAAAGCTGATAAACCAGAAACAATAAACGTTGTTTTTAAGGCTGGAGCTAAATTGAAGAAGAGGTTAGTCGAAGCTAAATTGACAAAACCCTAAAAAAATATTAATATAGATGTACTTGTTTAGTGTTGTTGTTAGATTTTGCCAAATAATTATATTTAACAATGACAGAGCAACCAGAAATTCTGGTTGCTATTTTTTTTATAAAAACAAAAAGATATTGACGAATTGTATCGAAAAAGCTATAATATAAATAAGAGAAAGGTGATAAGAACATGATTGATTTGAAGAAATTAGATAAGCTCCTAAAGCTTCAGCCGTATTCGCCTTATCGTTCGGCTGTTAAATCAGCAGGCATAACACCTCAAGTTCTTTTACGATACTACGAACTGGAGAGTTGCGAACAAATGTCTGTTAAGACTGCTCTGCAAGTAAACAAACTTGTTGAGCTATATGAATCTGAAAATGAACCCCTGGATTCCTCAGATAAAATCCTAGATGTTGAGGAGTTTGATAAACTGCTGCACAGTGGAATCATCACAGGATATGAAATTAGGAAAACAGGTATTATGAACGCAACAAATGGTAATTTGTATGTGAAAGGACAGAGACCTACCGAATCCATGCGATTAGATAGAGCTTATAACCTCTACAAATATCTGAAGGAAAAATCTAGCGAGCAATAAACGCTCGCTTAAAATTTAATATATAATAATATATTTTAATATTTTATAAGCAAAAATATTTATATATAATATATATAAATATAAAATAAGTTTTTTTATCACAGCTGGTAGGACAAGGAGGGACTTGCGTGAAAACTTTGATTTGCGACTTTGAAGGAACAACCTTCAACGGAAGAGACAAAGAAACCAAAGTATGGTTATCTTGTATTTCCGATTTTGATATGAGCGATCATTATATCATTGGCAATTCTATTGAAGATTTTATGAATAGCATTTTAGAGAATGAATGTGCAAATGTCCTCTTTCACAATCTGGGCGGATATGATGCTCATTTCATCTTTAGTTGGTTGAATAGGAATGGATATCATAGGGTGACAAAAACAGATGTACCTCGTCCAACTGAAGATGATAATGCTAAGTTACTAAAAAAAGGATTGCCCAAAAAAGACTGGTTAGAGAAATTTTTTATCGGAGATTCTAAAAGCTTTACAGTCTTTGATGGTGATAAAATGTTCAACTTTTTTGATACGCTAAAAGTTCTAGATGGTAGCCTTTCTGAGATTGCTAAGACTGTCGGTTTGAAAAAAGGAAAGACACCTCTAGTTAAACACCCTAAAAAAGAGAAAGTGACACAATTTTCTAAACTAACAACAAAGGGACATCTCATTAAAGGGGTGTACCCTAAACAAAAAATCGCTCTTCCTGGTGGAGGAGAAAAGCGATATCTTTACTCCATCAAAGAGCATATTATCACTGACGACGACATTGAATACATTAAGATGGACACACGTATTTTAAAGGTCGCTTTGAAGAAGTTTAGACTGGTTGAGTGTATCGAAAATAGAATGTATTCTATTTCCAATATTGCCTATCAAACAGCTTTATCGGAAAAACCACATCTAGAAGTAGAACGGATTGAAGAATTTGAACCTTTCAACAAGTACAAAGGATATAAACAATTATATCGTGAAAAAAGGTACTCTAAAATTCAAATCGGGAATGTCGTAACAGCTAGACAACCTGAAGGGTTGGAGTTTAAAACAAAAAGAAGAACACGTAAGCATATTGAGGAAATCGAAGCTTACATCAATCATTTTGAAACATTGATAACTGAGGGGAGATATCAAAATGAAGATGAAAAAAGTTATTTCGAACAAATTCTAGATAAGTTGCACACTTACAAATCAGTGCAAATTCAAATGATGAGAAGGAACCTCACAAATAACTACTGTAGAGAGAGTTATAGAGGTGGGCTTGTCTATCCTAATCCAAGATATCAAAATAAATGGATAGATGGTATTGGAATTACTATCGATGTAAATAGCCGTCATACTTCAAACTACACTACACAAAAACTACCTATGGAATGTGTAGGAATTGTTGATTCTGTTGAAGAGTTTACTAGCAAATTCAATCCTAATCAATTTGTATACTTTATTCGATTTGATCGATTAAAAGCTTCTGTAAAAAAAGGAAAGGTCCCAATCATCAAGATAAGAGAAGATGATTTAGGGAACAAATCCACGCTTGAAGATGCAGTTAAGGCAAAAAAATATCAGGACTCAATCGATTATAAAAATCTAATACTCACACAAATTGACTTTGAATATGTGCTCCAAAACTATGAAATAAAAGAGGCCCTAAATACGCGTTTATTTGTGTTTAACCTACATGAAAAATTGATGAAAAAACTTTCAAAGCATGGGGAGTTTTGGTATAATGAAAAGTGTATCAGTAAAGAAAACGGTGACACCTTTTCTTATTTCCAAAGTAAGGCTATGTTAAATAAAGTCGTAGGGTACTTAGGAGTTAATCCAGACAGCCAAAAAAATATGGGGCATGGAGGACGTTCAACTCAAAGTAATGTTGCTGCTGCAAGCTTTATAAATGCTTATGCTAGGGTACAAATGGCGGAAGTGATCAATAATATTGGTCTAGAATACTATTTGTACGGTGATACAGATAGTATTCACTTATTACTTCCACCTAAATGTCTAACTAACGGGGATTTCGACGAAGCAAAAACCATCGAATACCTAAAGACGGTTGGCGTAGAAGTGGATGAGTATAAGCTAGGTGCTTGGAAAATCGAACGAGTGTTTAGGAAATCTAAATTTATTGGCACTCGTACTTACGGCGAATTAAGCATTGATGGTGACTGGCACTCAGTTGTTGCTGGCTATAAAGAGCAAATTCCGATGGAGCGATTTAATGTTGGTGAGAAACTGAGCCATCTAATGAGACATACAGTCGAAGGCGGAACATTGCTATTGCCTACTGAATTTACGATAGAAAGCCTATAGGAGAGAAAAGATGAACACGTTGGATAAACTGATTCAAGAGTATCGACAATCTATTGCTGTTATGAAAACACAAAATGTTCCAGGGGCAGACCTTATTGTAGAAAACCTTGTTTATCACCTAAATAAGTTATTAGACATGAGGAATGATTGGAATGGTTTCACCGAAGAAACCGCCACCCTTACTAAACAGGTTGATAGAAATACTCAAGAAGTAATGAGCTATGAAAGAGAGTTAGGATAATGAATGAAATAAATGAAGCCATTGAATTATATAAAGAACAAATGTTAGGATTGATTAGCGAAGTAGAGGCAAAACGCAATAGCTACTTTGACCAGCTAGAACAATTCTCTAGCAGCCTTGAAACGACAATTAAAGGACGTGTCTTTAAGGCGACTCAACGTTTTAAAAACCTAGAAGTCAAAACAGAGATTTATGACGAAACTATTGGTAACTTTAAAAACAGAGTTGCCAACTTCTCCTTTGAAGATGATGGTAACTTTGAAGAATACGTTCAAATTGCAGAAGCTCTCGAGAGATTTGGGCAACAAATTGATGAGGATGTAACTACGTTGGAAGGAAAATTATGGGACAAATAACCTTACAATCAACTCATATATTGACCTCCCTAAGCTCCGTAAGGAGTTTTTTTCAGCCATACTACCATCCCAAACCTAAAGAGCTTGTAGAACTAGAAAATTGGAATAAAGAACATCCAATTATTCCAGATCGCATTTATCAAATCCCAGAACATTATGTTCAACCTAAAATTTATATAGACTCAAAGGGGAAAGGGGCTAAAAATTTTGTTAGAGGTGATAAGCCTGAGTTAAAAATTTTGGAAGGGAATCCAAAACACGACGAAAGTGTTGATTTAGAGAAACTCTTTGAGAGCGGTGAATATCCTAGAGACTATGGGACCGTTTGGTTTAACCAAACCTCAAAAAGATTAGAGGTCCTGGCATACCTTGAAAAAGGAACGAGTCAACATTATCAATCTAGAAATCAAAATAACAGACGTAAATTAAAATCTAGAATCCAACCTAAGGTGGACCCTAAGGAAATTCCGATGGATCGCACCCACCTAATCCCTGTAGGCTATCATGGAAGTGAGAGTGATAACCGCTTGATGGTTTTATGGGATCGTAAAGACAATCAGGTGACATTCAATAACTTTGAAGATGGCATGAAAAACACCCAAAGCGATATTTATTGGTATACGGGAATAACTAGAAAACCGTATGGTTTGGAGTGGCATTATAAAGTTGTTGATGCAGAAAGTGGCGAAATTTTAGGCGAACTTTTCACAGAGATGGGTTCTCGTTCAAATCCAATAGATACTAACTGGAACTATGGTGATGGTGTCTATATTCCTATGGATTACGAATCTGAAACAAACAGTGAAGACGAAGAAAACACCAACGTTGAATATCAGTTTGATCCCGAACTTGAAAAAGAATACTTGTTGAAGACGAAGGCAAAAGCAAATCTTGAGTTTGTCGTTGGGATAAATAAAGCTGGAGAACCTGTTAAGTTAGATTTGTCTAAATGTCCTCATCTCCTCGTTGCAGGTGGTACGGGTTCAGGTAAGTCTGTTGGTGTCAACTCCTGGGTACAACAAATGATGGCTCACAATACGCCATTTAACGTACAATTTCTCGCTATCGATCCTAAATTTGTTGAGTTCTCGGCTTATAAAGATAATCCTTACTTCCCTATCGACCCTGTGACTGATATGGAAGATGCTCTTGCGTTGCTTGCATGGGTGTGTGAGGTAATGGATAAGCGATATAGAATGTTAGAAACAGCTGGAGTTAAAAACATTGGTAGTTATAACAAAAAAATTGCCAAGAATGTTGAGTGGGCAAGGGAAAATAGTCTTTTTCATCTTAATGATATTGTCTTTATTGTAGATGAGTTTTCAGACCTCAGAGACGTTGCTGGAGACAAGGTAGATGATTATATCAAACGAATTGGACAAAAGGCCCGTGCTTGTGGCATTCACTTGATTTTGACTACACAACGCCCTTCAGTGGACGTGGTTAGCGGAGTTATTAAAATTAATATCCCAGCCCGAGTTTGCTTCTCTGTACCTACACCAGGAAATAGCCGTATTATCTTAAATGACCGTGAAGGGGGCGAAAAATTACTTGGCCGAGGGGATCTACTTCTATTAGACACAGCTAATAAGGGACCTGAACCAATACGTTGTCAGTCGCTTTATTTTGACGATGACGAACTTAAAAGCCAGCTAGAATGGTATAAAAATCATTACCCTAAAGTTAATAAGATTCCATACAAAAGAGAGATGATTAATTGGAAATTGGCTGAATGGGGGCCTGATGTTAATGAAGATACACCTGAAGAGGAACGCCATATTGTTGTTAAAAAAAGGAAGGCAGGATAATATATGACTTTTGAAGAAGTTAAAGAAAAATATCATCTAAGAAATAATGTCTTCCCCCACGCAGCATTTGGAGTAAAACTGTTAGGTTTTGTTAAAAAGTTATTTGTCACACTTGTAATTTTGACGTTGCTCTATGTCGGTGCATTGTTATTTTTGAGACCTCGAAATAATGAACCTCAAAATAAAGAGCAGAATATAACTACTTCGAAACAAGTATCTGATGACCAAAAAGGTATTTTAGATAACATTATCACCTCTTTAGGTGGAGATACTAACAAGGTTAACACCCAATCTAGTGTTTCGAAAGACACACAATCCTCATCTTCTGATACTGAAGCACACCTAATTAGTTTTGATGTGAGAAAAATAGTAACCACTTTATTGAAATTAGCATGGTTATTCGAAGGCTTTCTAGCACTAGTGTACCTCTCAAATCTATTAAAAAGACAGCGTTTATATGAACGTAACGTTCTGAAAAACGATTTGCAAGCAATAAAATTAAAGAAACGTATTCTTAAGAATCTCAAGATTCGAGAGCAGAAAAATAGCATTGAGAGTCGGATAAATAAACGAGACAAGCGCCTAAAAAATAGTAAAGACGCTGATCGTAGCGATTTAGGAGCTACCGTTGAAGAAACTTACACATTGGAAGCTCTAGAACAAATGTTGAATATCACTGTTCTTGTAAACACCAGACAAAATAGCGAGCACATGATAGAAACTGTCTATAATATCTTGGTGTCTCCTCCCGAATCTACTGGTGGACAGAGTGAGCTTGAACAAAAATGGTTAGGGAAATTGCCAGATACAGCGTCTAAAGCCACTGGCTACAAAGTTTATTTTGGGGAACAGCGTTCGACCAGCGAAGGTAATTACTATTTCCAAGCTATTGGTGATAGAATAAACGATCCATATTATTTTGGTGACAAAATAAAAGAACTTCAGGAGCGCAAGGAAGCTTTCAATTATGAGCATACGATGCCTTATAGAAGTATCGAAAAAGATGGCAAGACCTATGTTGGATTGAAGGACCATAGTGCCGAAAACGAGAAGAGAAAACGTGAAGCGAAACGCTGGGCAGATAATCAAATAGATGTTCTAAATGAGATGCTTAGAGGTAATGGCATAAAAGCTATCTTTGATAGAAACGAACCACAAGCAACGACAGCGGAATTTTACTTTAATATTCCTGAGGAAGTTAATGTTAAAGGTATCGACAGGGCTGAAAAAATGATTGCTGAAAAGATTGACGAAAAGTTACAATGCAATGGGACCACATTGAATTTAGGGCTTAACAGTGCTTTTATTTCTATCCCTCTACCTAATGGGCAAGGAAATTCAGCAGATTACCGTCAAATGATTAATAATGAAGATGTCTTACGACGTGCATTTGGATAACAAAAAACGTTCTAAAACCATATATAAGGGGTTTTAGGGCGTTTTATTTTATGGTATAATAGAGTAAATTGTTACTAGAGGTGAATGTATATGGATAAGAAAAAAGTTATTTATGGAGTTGCTATTGGGGCAGTTCTTTGTGGGGGTATCTACATTACTACTCATAAAAACAACACCAATAAAGGAACTCAAATCGAGCTAAAGGCAGCTAATCCGTCAGAAAAGAAGTCGGATAAATCATCTAAAGAAAGTAAAAGTAAAGGTAACGAAGATAACCTTTCCGAAAATGAAAAAAATTTCGAAGCAGCTAAAAGATTGCTAGAATCCACAAAATCAGCCAATGAAGACGAGAAAAACGATGTAAGTGGTCTATTTAAAAATGCTGTGGAGGCCATCCGAAGTGGAGGGCCAACCTTCAGCGTTCAAGAAGTGTCTACAAAATATTTCTTGAGTGACACAAACCTGGTTTCTACACTAGGGATATTGGTTAACGTTAACCAATATGAGTATGATGAATCATCTATCATCGTAAATACTTCAAATAGCAGTGATGTCCGACAGTTTGTAGTTAGAATGAAAAAAGATGGAGAAGACGACGTTTATTTTGTTGGCAACTACAATGTCACGCTTAAACAAATGCAGCTGTTAGCATATAAAGGGCAAGTTAAAGGGGCTACGTTCGGATAAAAAAGCATAATACAAAGAAATATAATATATTATAAAACCATAAATAATATTATTATGTAATCTTTCTTAATAAAAAACGGGGAATAAACATGACTATTAATAAAGCCACCGCTCTTAGTTTGAGAAGTATTTCTGAAAGCGTGAGAACGTCTCTTGGGAAAATAGAGGCTGAGAGTGATTTATACAGAACATATTTACAAACAATCAAAAAGCAACTAAGTGAAGATTTTACGAACCACTTAGATCTTGAAAGTTTTGTACCAGAACTTTCCGCAGAATTGAAAATCATTGATATTCTAGGAGAGGTAATTGCTAAACTGAAGAACGCCTACTCAATTGAAAATGTAACCGAAGATGATTTGTTTGTAGAGGGTTCAAATGAAGCTGCTGAGCTACTTCCTATCACCTTAAAAGACTTAAGAGGGAATACGTTTGATGACTACAAAGTATATTTAAAAGAGTCAGTAGAATCTGATGAAATTAGATTTAAAGCAAAGACCATAAACACAAATATCGAGCATATTATTGATAGTTATGAAAGTCTCCAATCGTTAGCGAAGATTTTAGTAGAACTAGATAAATTGATGCGAAGTGTAATCGAGGTGGCATAAAATATGGCATTAGATTTAAAAGACTTATACACCACATTGGAACTACCAAGTGTGATAAAAGATTTGGAGAGAATCCGAAACATAGAGCCTGGCTATATCGCAGATATGTTGAATTATGTTATTTATGATTTTAAACAAATATGGAATGGAACTGAAACTAAGGAGGATATCCTAGAAATCATAAGATACCACAGTGCACTTTCCGTCGACATAAAAAAATCAGGGGAAACTGAGCAAAAAAGGCGTGCCTATGACTGTATGTTACCAATTTACACAATCTATCTGGCAATCAATACTATAGACGGGAAGGAAGCTACCAATGAGTGATATGAAAGAACTGCTAGCTTCATTGCAAGCAACTATAAAAGAAGGGGAAGAAAGCAACTTAAGTAAAAGGATCTCCTCTATTCCGAATATATCTTCTATCTTATCTAAAGATGAAGACGCTAACGAAAACAATCAGGTGCCACATGATACAAAACCTGTTTTAGTAAGGAAGGATATAGATTATATCGACAGAATCAAAGTTCTCAAGAAATTAGAGCAACAGATTCCCCAGGAATTGTCTCATTCAAACTACCTTAACGATGCTGCTATTAGTGACATTATAGGTTTGGGGTTGAAAGGGGCCATTGAGGCAGGAGTAGATTATGAACAGATTGAGTTGGTTAACACCTCGGATGTTCGAGAATTTTTATTTGATGTTAGCGAACAGATCAGCCAGAGAGTTGTTAGAAATATCAATTTATATCGTTCAGAATTTGAATTAGATGAATTAATGAAACCTGTTTTATATGATGATGAGTTTAGAAACGGAGCCTCTAGGATATTCAACAAGAATAGCTGGCAAAAGTTAGCTGTCTTGGGAAGTAATTTACGTCTAAATGCAATGGCAGATATGATTTTCTTTAATGAAATCATGAGTGACTTAGAATTTGTTGAGTACGGCACTCATCTATCTATTTACTTTGTCGTAAAACGTTATAAACGTTCAAAAATAAATAGTGACAATTTATCAGATTTGACTAACTACTACTACGAGTATAATTACCAAGTCAATAAGAAGGGGTATAAATGGACACAAGACAAAAAATCATTATAGTTCTAACTTCTGGAACTATTCCTGACGAAGTATTGGCCGAGTATAGTGACCTATTTGGACTTTCTGAAGGTGAAAAAGAAGTTGTAGGAACATTTAGTTATGGCCATAATCAGATTGGATTATATTTTCCTAGTGAGTATCAACAGAAAGTTGTTGAGCTCATAAAAAGTGGGAAAGTAGAAAAGGATGCTGCTTACACTTCGTACTACGAGACAGATTCAGATACAGGCCAAGGTGTCCTTGCGCCAGTTGAATATTGGAAAGAAGTCTCTATTGACGGTAATGGAAGCAGCGAATATGAGGATATTATCAACGAAGCTCTTGAAGTAGACCTGGAACCTAGTTTGGGATTTAATTTGGACAATATTTCTAAAGGTTATGCTCAAATGATTTCTGGTTTTGAATCAGAATTAAACGATATGAAACAGTCTATGCCAAAAGAAATTCAGGCCTACCACAACGATGAAAACTTTGAAGAAATTAAAAAGAACGCTATTGAAAAGGTAATTAACAGCGAAGATTACAAAAAACTTGTCGATTTACAAAATCATCCTAAGGTAGATCCTGAAGAGGTTGAAAAAAAGGCCCAAGAATTACAGGAACAATATGAGCTTGAAAAAACAAACTACTTTTTTGAGAACAAAATTCCTATAAATGCAGATACCATACGCAAATATGACGCAGAGGAAGGCCGCCTAGACGAGCTACAAAAGAAAATAGATGAATTAGGCGAAGCTTCGATTCCGACGGAAAAACAAGCAGAAATCAAGCAATTAGAAAAATCAATACGTAATCAAATCATCTCGATTGTTGATCAACAAGTAGATTATGATTTTGCTAGTCTGGCTGCAATTTCGCAAAAGAAAAAAGAATTTCTGAGTTCACTAAAAGAGGTTTTAGACGAGGGTGACTTACAGACAGAAGAACCTACACAACCTAATAGTCTATTACTAGATGTTCTGAGTTCTCCAAGCGAAAGCGAAACAAATAGTGAACCAAGTTCCGAAACCGAAAATCTACAAGAGTTTGATGAAGTACCTGAGGGAGAAGTTGATTTAGGAGACTTGGATGCGTCATTGAATAATGAAGACGCTGAGCAGTTTGGAGTATCAGGTTTTAGGGCTCTCGAAGGGGAACCTGTGATTAAAGAGGAAAAGTCAGATATAGAAAATGGAGAAGAAATGAAACAAGAAGAACACACAGAAGATCAGGCGCAAGGACTAGATGGTTGGTTTGATACTAAAAATACTCCTACCGAAAAAGAGGAAGTCGTTGCTACCAAAATAGAAGAGCCGAGGGATGAAGAAAAAACTCCTAAGAAACCTAACAAACAAGCGTCTAGGAAAGGTCTTGTTGGTAAGTTTAATAAATTGGAAAAGAAAGAAAAGATTTTCTTTGGCGTGACAGGTGCTGTCGGTGTTATCATACTAATTTTGGGAATCAGTACAGTGTTAAGCATCTCTAAAGCGTTGAACGCCCCTAAAGACAATTCTATTAAATCAGAAAAAATTGAAAGTAAATCTTCTAAGACAAAGAACGATTCTTCTTCATCTAAATCAAAAAGCAAAGACTCTAAGTCTTCAGATGATACAGATAGCAACAAAAAATACAAACTCAGCAAATCTCAATATGAAGACTATGTAAACCGTCTATCAGCTCTTTCTGGAATTTACATTAATTCAGATGGTGGCTTGGGTGGAGAATTGAAATTCTCAGACGGTTCAACACGACGCATTAAGAAATTCACTCGCGATGGGGAATTGATCGTAGTTGACGAGGATAAAAAAGAAACCACATTTGATAAGAAATGGGTAGATGGCTTGTTGGCACGTCTAGAAGCTGAAGGAACTTCAAACAAAGAGAGTGGGCAAAGCGAAGAAAGTACAGACAAGTCAAAAGAAGGTGGGGAATAATATGGATGTTATAACTGAGTGTTTTTCCAAGATATTTTACATTCTCCAGCTTCTGGGACAAAAAATCTTAGATCTATTCGTAAATCACCCTACAATAAGCTTCACATGCTGTGCTATCTTTATTTTCGTTACGTGGTTGATTGAAAATATTGACTCAACTCGATAGAAGGGAAAGTTATGACAAAACTAGAATTTGATTCTCCAAATAAAGCAAGAAAAAAGAAATATACTTGGCGGAATCGTGAATATTGGCAAGGACTAGATTGGAAAAGCATAGGACTTAAACATGGCCTACCTATAGGTATAACCTTAATAATCGGACTTACATGGGGTTATAAGATGGGAAATCTAACTAAAGCCCTAACTACAAAATCAGGCAACGTATCAATTGTGAATACCGTTGACTTACCAGAACAAGTTTCTGAGCTTCAAAACACTCAATTGGATGTGTTTAAGAATACACTCGGACAGTTAGGTACAGATGATTCTACATCTTCTTCCTCTACGTCCTCTACATCAACTCCATCTTCATCTGCTGTAGCAAGTGATGAAGAAGCAGAGAATAATTTAGGGAACACTATTGCTTCTGTCAATTACCAAACAGAGCTAGACGCATTCTTCAAAACATACTTAGGATTAGACTACACGACAAACGCTGAAAGTCGATATCTTCTGCTGAAAGATTACCTAGCTGACGATGTGAAAGTTGACAACAGTTCTAAAAAAGCTACTAAATTAATGGATAACATGATGGAATTTCTAGAAAGCAATTCCTGGGCCAAATCTAGCAAAAGTCAAACAGCTTTAGCTGGTAGTGTTATTCCTAGCATCATGGCTGGTTCAAACGATAAAAATATTATTTACAATGTTATTGTTCCAGCAACTAATGAAAAACGTGAGTTTGCTAACCTATCTTTCATCGTGAAAGTTGATAGAAATAAAAAAATCACAGCAATAACTTATCAAGGAAAAATCAGTGATAATGGTAATATCAAGCTTTGGTATGATAACTTAAATAGTATTTTGACAGGATTGCCAGTAAATGATACTAGCACTGATAATTTCGCTCCTAACTCACCTAAGGAGAAGAAGGAGACGACGGATGGTGATAAAGCTGAGAATAAGGAAAATAGTGATACTCAAAAAGAATCATCTAAGGAAAAGTAGTGAGGTGAGCTGTTATCAATAAAAAAGTTAACAAGTTGGTAGCTCTCGTACTGCTAGCTATACAATTATCTGCCATTACGCTTCAAGCTTCTGTATCAACGGTGGCTTACGCTCAAGATGATCGCAGTATCTATGTTAAGAAAAAGAAGAATAATGATTGTGATATTGAAGAAATCCAAGATTCAAGTGATTTGCCAAATGTATCGCCATCTGACTGGAACTTAGTTCTTGTCAATCGGGATAACGTCAAAGAAGAAATGAATCCTAACTTGGCTACAGTTGACAATATTCAAGTAGATTCTCGAATAAAAGACGCAACCGAAAAATTGATTGCAAAAGCCAAAGAGATTAATCCTGCGTTTCATTTGATTTCAGGTTATCGTAGTGTAGAGACACAGAAAACCCTCTACGAGAACTACACTAAGAAAGAGATGTCAGAAAAGCACCTTTCTAAAGAGGAAGCTGAAAAAGTTGTTCAAACTTATTCCCAGCCTCCAGGTTCATCAGAACACATGACGGGGCTAGCAATAGATATCTCAACGGTTGATTCTCTTAACCAAATGAGTGAATCTGATGCTAATGCTTTGGAAAAAATTGCTGTAGAATTAGGGTTTGTGAAGCGTTTTGAATCAAACTATAAAGATGAAACAGGGGTTGACAACGAGGATTGGCATTACCGATATGTAGGAACCGAAAGTTCTAAATACATGACAGATAAAGGCTTATCTTTAGAAAAATATCTCGAACAACTAAAGAATAAGCCAAAAGCTAAATCAAAAAAATCTAAAAAGGATGGTAAATCTTCTGGTCCTTCGTCAGAATCAGCTTCTATGGGCGACGCTGGAGGTGATTGGACTACTCCAGGAACACCCAGCTACAAAGTTGCAGAGACACTTTTCAAGGTCTTAACAGAGGATTTTGGACTAAGTGGAACAAGTGCTGCTGGTTGGATTGGTAACGTACAAGCCGAATCTGGTTTTGATATGGCAGCCGTCGAAGCAGAGAACAACCAAAGCTATGCTGGTAGGGGATATGGTCTTTTCCAATTCACCCCTGGTTCAAAGTATTTGGATAGTGAATTTTATAAAAAAGGCGCTAGTCAAGAAGAAGAAATTAAACACCAGGTGGAGTTTGTATGGAATAGTGAGTTTGCTAACGGAGCCTACCAAAGCTATCTTCCTAATGCGTCCTCTTGGTTTGGATTAAGCGGAGTAGATAGCATCGATGATGTCTTAGACAACGATAACGTCGAAAATGCAATGCTTATCTTCTTCTCAGTATATGAGCGTGGGGATGTTGCTCAAATGCACAGAGAACGACGTCTTACAGCTGCAAAAGCAGCCAACTCATTATTTAACACAAAGAACGTAAAGGCTGATAAATCTAAATGGAAACTCTCAGGCGGAACATCTTCGAACACAGCAACCATTACTACTAAAGCTGGTCTTAACGAAGATAACGTTGATTGTGATGAGGACTCAAGCAAGGACTCAGATAGTGGTGGAGCAACTGATGGGACTGGAACGGTTCCTGCTGATGCCACAGCGTGGGGGTATAAACCAGATGAAGTTCCTGATAGCTTGAAAGGTTTTATCCATGATCCAGCAAAACTAGGCATGGAGTATGGAGGTTCAAAAGGATGGTATGATCCAGGTTCTCTCTACCTAGCTGGGCAGTGTGTAAACCTCACTATCAGTATGGCCAATATTATTTGGGGCCATGAAGGTAGTGTAACAGGAGATGGTATTTCACAGGCTCAAGGTTGGGCTGGTGTATTTGGAAATTCTACCAAAACCAAACCTAAAGCAGGAGCTGTTTTCTCTAGTGGTTCTTCAAATCCTGGACACACGGGTATTGTTAGTCACGTCTTTGAAAACGGTGATATTTTGATTATAGAGCAGAACACCCCTCTATCTGGAGCAGATTACTACGGTAAATCATGGACATGGAATTACCGCATTCACACAGTAGCACAACAAAAAGCAGATAACTTTGTTTTTGCTTATCCAGACAGTGGAGAGCCTAAGTGGTAAAAAGATAGCATTAGCTATCTTTTTTTATAATAAAACAAAGAACTATTGACGTATAGTATCGAAAGAGTTATAATGTAACTATAAAATGATTCAGGAGATAAAATATGATTAATAATGTTGTGCTGGTAGGTCGTATGACTCGTGATGCGGAACTTCGTTACACACCAAGCAATGTCGCTGTTGCTACATTCAGTCTTGCTGTTAACCGTAACTTTAAAGGCGCTAATGGAGAGCGTGAAACTGACTTCATTAATTGTGTTATCTGGAGACAGCAAGCCGAAAATTTAGCGAATTGGGCTAAAAAAGGGGCACTGATTGGAATTACAGGGCGGATTCAAACCCGTAACTATGAAAATCAGCAAGGCCAACGTGTCTATGTAACTGAAGTTGTTGCTGATAATTTCCAAATGTTGGAAAGCCGAGCTAGTCGTGAGGCTGCCATCCCTGGAGGATATAGCAATAATAACTTTGGGAACACATCAGGAGCTTTTGGTGACAGCCCTGTTACGGACGGATTCAATTCCACACCAGCAAATAACTTCCAATCAGGATCTGATCCATTTGGTGCTGCTGGATCTATCGATATTTCAGATGATGATTTACCATTTTAACTTAGAGAGGAGTATATATGACTGAAGAATTGAAAAAAGAGTCTCTTAGAGAGACTTTTTGGGACAATGCCAAGAAAACCCTTAATGGCAAATTTTGGAAGGATAGAAGGACATACAATGATTTGTCGGAAGCTACTGGAATACCTGAAGGTAGTCTCCGCATGTTGTTCATGAACCGTCCTAAAAGCAGCATAGAGAAAATTGTGACTGTTACAAATGGACTAGATAAAATAACAAAGGATAAAGTCAGTTTAGCAACACTCTTGTCTAGCGAAAACATAGACGAGAAAGAACACCCTGAGTTCTCTAAAGAACCTGAGGAAGTAACGAAGGATTTCTGGAGAAATATCCGAAATGCTATCCAGATATCCGATAGCACAAGTCCTTCAGAAGCAAAAAGACGAATGACGAAGTTTATAGTTTCGACAGGAATGTCATCAACGAACTACAAACTTAACAACCAGACGGGTACAGTATCTCTCGATACGCTCGAAAACTTTGCAAGACGTTTAGAGGTAGAACCTTACGAATTACTCGCTAAAAGTAAAGGAAAATGATAGGAGAAAAGATATGGATAAAACAACATACAATCTACTAAAGGTTAGTGAAAAAGAAACTAAAGAAGGCTGGGGAGCACGCGCATATCTCTACGAAGACAAATATTATATCGATCCTGACGATTCGCAGGCGTTTAATTCTGAAGAAGAGGTAGAAGCGTATAAGAAAGCCCTGGTTAATGATTTCTTTGCTGGTAAATAAGGAGGGGATTATAGCTTGAAGAACAAGTTAACAATCATTGTCGCAATCTGCGTTTCTATTGCCCTTGTTGGAGGATTGTTTTTCTGGGTATCGTCTACTAATATTCAGAACAAGTATACCTATGATTACCAGGTATCTAAACAACCTTTATCCGCAGAGAAACGCTTGAAATCCCCTGATAAGGGACAAATCGATATTTATATCGCTTTTAAAAAGACCTGCCCTGTTTGTCAAAAACAAGAGAAGGCAATCACTGAAGCAACTGAAAAACTACCCAAAAATGTGAACGTGACCTATATTGACATTACAGATGGCCTTCCTCAGTATCTGTCCGCAGCTTTTCCTGAAGGAACTTATGAAGGAGCTAAAACACCCTATGTAGTCGTTACCGATAATACTATTGATGATAACGGGAAATTGCATTTAATCTACACAGGGCGCTTATCGAATGATACAAACATTGAAAAATTCAACACAGCCATCAAAAACACTCAATAAAAAACACACTGCTTATGATGAGCAGTGTGTTTTTTATATTTTTGGAGAACTTGAAAATAAGTAAACTATCATTATTTAACAGGGGTTAATGTGATATTACCTTTATGACTTCTACCATAGTACCAGACTTCAGCTGTAATATCACCATTATTCATTTTAACCTTTTTTAGTTCAAGAGCATCAACATTAGAGCCGATACCACTATTATTTCCCTCACCGTCATTGCTAAGAGAGATTGAAGAACCATCTTTCGAGATAGAGTAAGTGTGTTTTTCTTCTTTCACATCACTATCAAACGTTGCTCTAGTGTTATCTAACTTGCTCTCGTACTTACGATAATACCCTTGGTTCTTATCGGCTACGCCAAAATACAACGCCCCTTCTTCTTTCCGACCTTCTTCATCTGTCCAAACGTAATTATAAGCCTGTTGGCTAACAGTGCTTGCAAGATCTTTTTGTCCCACACAGCCTGCAAGACCAATTAGTAGAAGTGCTGAAAAAACAGCTAGAAATAATTTTTTAAATGTCATTTTATATACCATCCTTTAATTAAAATTATAACATAAAAAATAGCTTAGACAAGGCTTTTATTCACATTTAGAGCAAATAAAAATATTAAAAAAATACAAAAGGCACTTGACTATACCTAATCAAAGAGTTATGATATAAAGGAAGTTGAGAGACGGCAAACTCTTAACGTAACACTAAACAAGGAGGCCTATGATATGGCAACAACGTACACTCTAAAAGCGGTAGATGATTTCCTTACAAATTGCGCACAAAAAGATGGGGTTGAAATTCAATGCTTCCCTGGAGCGCTTCTGGACTACTACCTGGTTACATACCCAGATGGGTATAAGTGGAAATATGTCATGATTGACGTTATGTATATTGACTGCTGGAATAGTGTTTACACTATCAAACGTAGCAACAAGGACCAAGTTGCTGAAGCGTTTTGTAAACAACACAATGATTGCGTTTGTAGTTTTTATTTTCTTTGCAGCTGAAGCGGTGGACTTGCTGGTACAACTGCTTGTCACCGTGTTAGGACTTTCAATAGGCTCAATAGTGTTCTTATTTGCACTAGCTTATCACGATCTCAAGAAGGAGGCTAAAGCCCACTTACAGACTCATTGATAGAGTCCTCACCACGCGCAGCAATAGCCCATAACCCCTTATTCCTACCCGAAAGTCTTTGGGTAGGTTTTTATTATGTTCAAGCAGCATAGCCTTGGCTATTAGAACACGCATAATCCCCCTCTAAACGACTCTAGGAAGCAATAATCGCCCAAAGGTATACATTTGGACTACGGGCCTTAGATAGGCCCAAAATAGACGACTTAGAGGCCTTTCTAGATAGTCTCAGTCACCCTAATGCACGCGCAAAAATCCCTATCGCTTTCAACCCCCTTGGGGGCTTTATAACACCAGATAAGGAGTATGGCTACTAAGAGTTTTTGGGTGCACAAATAAGCTATAACTTTTTGAAAAACGGTGCACTAAAAACACTCCACGCTATCGGATTTTTGGCCAAGAAGAGTTAATTCAAAGTCAAGTTCTTTTTCCGTCATAGGTGTAGGCAGATTGTATTTAATTAGGCTGTCAGGGCCTGTAGGGCTTGTTTTAAGTTGGTCGTTCTGATTTTGTAGCGCAATGAAACCAACGCTGTTTTCTAGGAACAGGGCTGTCTTCCAGAAATGAACCATCGAAGTGTAGAAATAGGCGAAGAGGTCTTTAATTGCATGGCCACTTTGTTGGCCAATTTTCACTTTGGAAATAAAACGCTCGATGGTCCCCTCTATGTCAGAGGTCCATAGTTCCCCGTAAATTTTGGCATCACCAAATAAGGCAGCTGAAAAGTCTTTCTCGACTTTTCGTTTTGCCTGGTAAATTTTATCTTCCAGAGCTTTTGCATCTGTTCCAAATAGGCTTAATAGTTTAATTGCGCGTGACGACAAGAAACCATGATTGCCCATCTGGAAAGCTTCAGAGTGTGAAAGGGTAGCTAGAGGCTCATCCTCTTTTGTGTATCGATTAGTATCGATTTGGGTATTATATTCAGTCTCACTATATTCAGTATCATTAGTGCTTAACTTTTGTGCTACCCTAGTGCATTTCTGAAACCAGCCCCCCTTGCGTTCCTTACGTTCTTTACGTTCCTTGCGTTTTTTTGTGTTAGAGGAAATAGTCTCGTTTGTAGGTTGTGGGATAGGTGCTGCGAGTTCTACGGCTTGGCTTTGGTTTTCAGGTGCTTCCTGGATAAAGTCATCTTCTAGTTTTCCAAGATAAATGCGGTTAGGAAGGTTCCCTTTTGCACTGTTAGATTGTCTAATCTCGTAAATTAGGCCATGCTTAAGAAGCTCTTTTTTGACTTTTAAAAGAGTGCTCTTAGAACAGTTGAGCATCTTAGCAAGTTTAGAGTTAGAGTACATCAAAAAGACAAAGCCGTTTTCGTCAATCCATCCATTTTTTAGAGAGAGGTTTAAACGATCTCTAAAAAATGTGTAAACTACCTTGGATTCAAGGCGAAGTTCCATGTAGATTTCGTTTTCAAAAAGCGTTTTGAACAAAGGGTAGTAACGCCCCATATCTTGAAAGTCATTTTTGCTGATAAGGTTTAAGTTATTTGTTGTAGTAGATACCATGATAATTCTCCTAGAAAAGTTATTTTACAACATAAAAAGAGAACACAGTCTAGGTCCTCTTAGATAACTTTTTAATGCTTCTGACAAATATACTAAAATAGTCGAATAGGAAATAAAAAAATTTTCGTAAGAGGACATGAACAAATGCTACAAAATCCAACCCTAACGAAAAACACCTACTATTTACAGTTGACAAAAAATGTCATGAGTGATACAATTTTTCTAAATAAATAAATAAGTAAATTTATATTGTTATTGAATTGATTGAACCCTCAAACAAATAAGTAAGTAAGTGAGTGAGAGGGTTGGATTTGTAACATTATTCTCAGTATAAAGTGCGCCAACACTTTATACTTTTTTTATGTCATATTTAGAACAATTATATCTTAATTGAGAAATTTTGCAACCGCATTACAGAAATTTCTGGATTATAATAAGGCGGTATTTCCAAAATTTTTTAACATTTCATGCAAAAAATTAAAAAACAATCAAAAGACCTATTGACACATGGTAGTTAAAAGGTTATTATAGAGGTGTAAAAAAACAGACCTCTAGGAAATCAGTTGAAAAAGCAGAACTGCCAATTCTGTAGCTGCTAACGTAGGGATCTGATTAAAACACTGTCTCTATGAAAAGAGATAGTAAGGCTATGATTTTAGCCTAAGTGTTGTTGTTAAGGAACAAAGGTACCCAATCAGGTACCTTATTTTTTTACATAAAAAGCAAAAACCACTTGACGAGAACTAAATAAAGAGTTATAATATAGATGTAGTTGAGAGATGGCAAACTCTTAACGACAACACTAAACATAAGGAGGGCTAACATGGCTCAACAAACCCAAAAAATGAAACGGTTAATCAAGAATTACCGTGGCTACACCTTTGAAAGTTCTTGCTTCACAACTAAGGAGTACAAGAGCTTCCAAACTAAGTATATTAATGTCCTTAAGGATATGGCAACCAATCTAAATGCTGTCCTTACGGTCAACAAGAATCATTTCTGTTTCTCAGCGTTCTTTGAACAAAAAGAGACAGGAGAGGTAGTTTATATGTCTGTATCAGATGTTCGCAGTTTCCAGGACGAATGGTTAACGAATGTCATGTATCGGACAGCTAAAGATACTAAGGATTACCGAGGAGGTCAAAACAACTGGACCGACCTGGAACACCTTGAAGGCGCAATCTCACAGATGATGCAACGTGAGTACGCCCGTAAAAACCAAAGTCGAAACGAGGATCACGTTACGTCAACTGACTATGCTGCTTAATCAGTAAAACAGTCATTATCTCTTTTAAAAAACTGAAGCTCTAAACATTAGTTAAAACGTGTTTAGGGCTATTTTTTATTGACACGCTTAAATTAAGCGTGTATACTTGTAATAAAGTTAAGACTGACAGGACTTGACTAAAAGAGTGAAAGAGAGGTTTCAATGAAAACTTCAGTATTTTGTAGCGTTCTACTAACAGTCGTAACTTCTTTCTTTCTGTTTTATTTGAAATCAGTTGAGACAAAAGGCATTATTCTAGTGCTTTATTTAGGGTTTATGCTGGTATCGTCTAGCATTTCAGAGAAAAAATAAGGAGATGATATGGTAAGCATTGAGAAGGTATATTACCCAGCTTACGTCATCCAGGATAGAGAAGGAGGATATAAAGCTTATCTTCCTGATTTTGGAAACGACTGTTTCGCAAGCAGCAATAATCTGCAAGAGACTGTAAAAGGGGCGCGTGAAGCGTTACATACATGTATTTTTAAGCACGCGCAGCAAGGGAACAAACTTCCTAAACCTTATACAGGCACCCCGTTAACGACGGGCCTTCTTGTAGAGATTGATGTATGGCTGGAGCCTATTATAGATCGAGCTAATATGCAAGCTGTAAACAAGAACACAACTGCCCCTAGATGGCTAATTAGGTTGGCTGAAGAGAAAGGCATAAACTTTTCGGAGGTTTTACAAGCAGCATTGAAGCAAGAGCTAGGGATTACAAATTGTATTCCCAGGGCTCTATTTGATGATGAAGATAGCAAAGGAGAATAGTTAGGGATATGGCATCAGATAGTGTTTGGGCTTATATCACGCTTGTTCTAGGCGTGATGTGTTGCCTGGTAGGATTAATCTTAATCGTGGTTGATCAACGTAGAAAAACACCCTTATCTAAAGACAAGGCAGAGTCACGCTTCTTGTTAAAAATGATTTTGTTTTCAAGTGCTATTTTATTTGTGGCATTGTCTCGTCTTTTCTAAAGAGTGCCTATCTAAGTTAAACTGATAATAAGTCAGATAAAGGAAAAAATACGATGGATAAAAAAGATTTTGATACTTTTTTAGATTTTTACTCTAAAACGTCTAGCCTATATACGGCCCTGGATATGCTGCTTAAGGTAGACGAGAAGGGCAGTGATTTTGTAGCTTCAGCCAAACGTTATCTGTTAACTGAAGAAAAAGAGACGGGAGTAAATTGGCAAGATCTATTTGCTGGCCGTTGGTTAGAGCATAGAACAGGAAAGACTGAACAATAAGGAGATGTAAATGAGCAATAAACTCAGAGCGCTGGGAAGTGCCTCTTCAGGACGTAAAGAAGAAAACATGTTTAAAGCCTTTGCTTACCTAAACACCAAAGGCGATTTCAACCCTATTTTGCTTAAACAGCGCGTGGGGATGTCTGATAAAACAATTGAGAGCTATTTGAAGCAGCTTCAGGATGCTCAGATGCTTACAGTAGAGTATCAAGAACGACTTGCTAAACCATTTGCAGAACAGTGGTATGCAAAGATGGCAGGTGTTCAGTTGAAGCACGCGCAAAAACAATATGAACTGTGGGAAGAGCGCTTAAATAAGCTTAAGGCAAAGAACGAAAGTGACAAACAGGCCTTATATCAATTTGTCTTTTCTGGAAATGCTTATATTTCACAAGAAGAACTCTATCACCGATTAGAGTTGGCCTTGTTGACATTCTCGTTCATGAACGCACCAAAGAAGGAAAAAGTTAACTAAATAAGGGGACATTATGGCGAATGACATTGTTAAGTGGAAAAGAAACAAGTTGTTGAGTTGGGCCAACAGAAAGCGCGTGCTTTTCATCGTGCATTTTCTGTTTAATCTTTTGGCCTATTGGATGACTTATGTAGAATTTACAAAGGTCTTTATCAAAATAGGTACATTGGCTAAGCACGCAAAGGCGTTTAGTGATATTCCGATTGAAAAGGGTTTGTTCACACCATTTCTAGCTTGGCTTATGATCAGCATTGCTTCAGGGGTTTGGATGTACTGCTATTTAGCAGTATCTTATTGGAAAAACGCTAAGAATAAGGAAAAATAACAAATAAGTAGATAATAAGAGTTAGGGGATAAAGGAAAATGACATTAAATACAAAACCAGAAACAATCGCACAGTATTGCATGGTAAGCTCGGTTACGTTTAAAAAAACCAAGACTGGAAAAGATTATGCAGAATTGACATTATCGGACAAGACGGCGACTATTCCAGCTTGTAAGGTGTGGGACGTTACGGAAGAAGTCAAAGAGATTTTGAAAAATAACGATGTCCTCTACATTGATGGAGAAGCTGACAATTATGGCGGTTCCTATAAGGTTACAATCAAAAATGTTTCTCTTCCAAGTGGAGAAGTGCCTATTTCAGAATTAGTACCTAGCGAGCCTATTGACGTTGAAGGTATCTATTCCAGCATTAAGTCAGAAGTAGAGTCTTTCCAAAATGAGTTACTGAAAAAAGCAACTCTAGGGCTACTAGAAGAGTATGGAGAAGCCCTAAAAAGCATTTCAGCAGCCAAACACGTCCACCATTATAAGCGTGGAGGGTTGTTGCGACACGTTCAAGAAATGCTTAATCTCGCGCTCTATATGCAGAAAATGTACCCAGTTGCTAATAGAGAATTGTTGATCTCAGGTATCATTTTTCATGATATAATGAAAGTCAAAGAATACACTTATAATCATGGCATTGCAGGAGACTTCACTGCGGATGGTGTTCTTTTTGGCCATATCTTCCTTGGCGCTGAACTGCCTAAACGCTATGTCAGCCAAGAAGAAGCAGAGTCAGAAGAGATTAAAATGCTACAGCATATTATTCTATCTCACCACGGCATTAAAGAGTGGGGAAGTCCAGTCGAACCAGCGATTATTGAAGCAGTTATTATCCATCATGTAGATAATCTTGACGCTAAGACCTATGGCTTTGCAGACGAACTCAGTAATATGGAATTGGGTGAGGTTCGCAAGTCAAGAAATATTTTTGCGACAGTTTATAAGCATGAATTGGGAAATTATGAAGAGTAAGGAGAGTTACAATGGCTTATTTAACAAAAATATCTGATTTAGCCCCAGAATTGGTGAATGCAGACCCTAAACAAATTTATATTCCTAAAGTCCTAATGGAGCATAAAGATTTTAAGGGACTCAAGTTTGAAGCAAAAGTGCTCTACTCATTTTTATTAGATAGATTGAGAGAGCCACTTGATTTTATCCATAAAGGCTATGATGACAATGGAGCCACTTATATTCACTTTAAGGTTGAGGAGTTGTGTAAATTGCTTAATCTGGGTAAGAGTACCGTTGTTTCTCTGAAAAAACAGTTAGCTCAATATGGTTTGATTGAAGAAGTCAAGGTGGGCAGTGGCCAGCCAAACCGTTTCTATTTAACCGATAAATTGGTTCCATATCTCAAAGAGTGAAGCTATTTTGTTTGTTTTTTCTAAGGCGCAAGGTGTCTAAGTCGGAGGTCTTAAAATGGTAGTATCACATAACCGAAACCGTAGAGTTAAAATGGCGATGGAGCGTGAGTTGCGCTTAAAAGACAAAGAGCTAAAGGGCATGAAGAGTAAGAGAGTGCCAAAACAAGAATACATCAACCCTAGAATTATCTTCTCAGATAGGATTTTAGAAGAGGAAGTTTTCTATATCACCCTTGTGATCAACTATGCCAATAGAGCGGTTGAGTTTTTAGCCTATAAGACTAACCTGAAAAGCATTCCTTGGCCAGACATTGCCTTAGTGACAAAAACACCTTTTAACAGACGCATACCTTTAAGTGAGATAAAGAGGTCAAGGAGAAAGTTCTTTACTTTAGCTGTCCCTAAAAGTGAATGGCTGACCACAAATAAAGAGGGGAAAGTAGAGCTTTTAAAAAGGATATATCCGAGACTAATGGCCCCTGATTTTGACAGAAAACCAGAATAATCAAGCACCATTTTGCGGTGCTTTTTTGTTCCCCCAAAAGAAAATAAAAAGCAAAAACCACTTGACAAGAACTATATAAAGAGTTATAATAAGAGAAGTTAAGCTTAGGAAGCATTTAATATAAATGCTAAACTAGATTAGTTGAAGTAATTCTAGTAAAAAATATCAGAGTAGGAGTTAAAAGATGACGGAATTGGGTAATTTTATGAATGAAACGCTACTGGGAAGGTTGATTTGTGTTTTAATTTTCTGTTTAGCTGTATACATTGCTGCAACACGAAAGGGGGATTTAGAAGATAAAATTAAACGACTGCGATCAGTCTCATTTTATCTCTCAAATGTCGTAGTCCTATCATCGTTATTGACAATTTTGGGATTGTTGAAGTTTGGCTTTGCTTCAGTCATGATTATTTCAGGTTTTATACTCCAAGTTGGAATGCAAGTGATTATTTTCCATCTCGAGAAAGAAGCAGAAGAACGTGAAACGACACAGAAATTTTTGGAGGATAACGAATGAGATTACTTAGAAAGTTAGGGGCGCTCTCTATTGCCTTTGGCAATATATGGTCTTGGGCGGTAATCTTAACAGGAGTATCGAACAACAACATCGAAACAAGTGATTTTGCGTTATCTGCAAGCGTGATATTTGCTACTTACTTCTTCGGATTGTTCAAGTTACTTGGCGCATTAAAGCCATATCATGGAGAGCTGGTACTAACTCACGCGCTCTCTCCCTCTCTGGGTCGAGCAGTTCTTAAATCAAACAGCGAGCGAAATGTTTACAAGACATACGAGGTTAAAGAGGATAGAATTTCAGAAGATGATTGGAAAACCTTTAAAGTAAAGCTGGAAGATTACGCCAAAAGTTTTTTTGAGAAATATTATCCAACTGTAGGTGTTGACTTTGAGTTTAGATTGCTAGACCAAAAGCTAGACAAAAACCTAAATGGACAACACACAGCTTTATACTCGTATTTTGGTGACCATGATAACTATATTTACTTATCCGATTGGATGGTTCATGCTAGTATTTATTGTGATGATTTTTCAATCGTAGTACCTACGTTAAGTCACGAATTGGTTCATTATGCCTTGTTTAAATTGGGTAAAGGACACCGTGACGGACAAAATGACTTTGAGAAAGAGCTGGAACGAATTGGCTTGCCATCAAACTATAATCGAAAGTTTATGGCGATACACGTTTTTAGGAAAGAAGAAAGCGGAAAGACGATAGCTGAGATCTATGTCGATAAGAACGAGCAGTCAAAACCCAGTCTGGGAATGGAAAAGATTATAAAAAGAGCCTAATGAAATAAGAAAGGTGGGATTAGGAAATGGCCATAAAAAGTGAACATGAGTTGCTAAGCAAGTTCATTCAGTTATTTAACGCTTACCAAGACGGCGAGTTTGGAGATAGCGGATTAGCTGAGCGCATGGATGTACTGATAAATGCTTACACTCCAGAAGAAAAATCACTTCCAGGGACGTTGGTAAAAGCCTTTACGGCAGAAAGCTTGGAAGGATTAGAGAATATCGTAAATAACTTTATCAGTTTCTTGACAGAAACCAATTACCGCTTAATGGGACCAGTTCAATACAGCACCTATAAAGAGGGGGCGTTGTCAGGAATTACTTACAGTGCACTGCTCACCTACGAGAAGCGGCAAGATTAACCTAACAACCTAGAGGCACCGTCAGGAGATGGTGTTTTTATTGTTCTCAGGAACTGCTGGAGGGGAAAGAGAAGGAATAAAAAAGTGAAGCAAAAAGCAAAAAATAACTTGACGACAACTAAATAAAGAGTTACAATAAAAAAAGAAGTTAAGGGACGGCAAACTCTTAACGACAACACTAAACAAGGAGGCCACAGACATGGCACAACAATTAGAGCAGTTAAGTATCCTGGCGCATCAATCTAACGGGCGCTGGTACCCAAATATGAGCGAGGAAACGGTTAACAGTGTAGACAGTTTCCTTTTGATTCATGATCCCTCTATCTTTGAAGAGTGGCTAGGCTACCAAGAAGGTGGCATGAGTGATGAGTTGTTCGCCTTTCAAGCACGTCTTACAGTTGGGGTGGATGACTTAGGGGATTCAGGACAAACGGAAGTTGTCATCCCTCTATCAGATGGCAGCAAGCTTCTTTTCACGGAAGACGCATCACGTACAGGCTTAACGCAGTTTGGCACTGTAGAGGATGAGAAGGAAGTTTTTGATCAGGTAAAAGACAATGATGTTCGAGAACCAGGAGGCCCAAGCCATTACTACGTCGAAAATTACTATGGCGGTAAGTTTGCTCTAGTAGAAGCTGCTTTACTTCCTCAACTGGAGGGGCGTAAGGATTCTCTAGGAACTCCCCTCTTTATCCGTCCGATGCACGGAGACGAGAATTGGGATAAAACGATTAATCACGAAGAGCAATTTGATAAGATCTATTGTGTGCTAGATGAAAGCAACATTGAAGACTTTCTAGCAGATTAAAGTGGTTATGATGGACGACACTACAAAGCCAATACATGTAACAAGCGCCTAATAGGTGGAAAGGATAATAGGATGAGTACAATAATTAATGTGAATGGTGAAGAATTTCACTGGCAATTACCTATGGCAAGTGCGGAACATAATAATACAGGCTATATACATGGAAACGCCAAACCTCATTTATTCGGCGAGGATGGTTGGTGTTTATGTCATAAATATTGGCAAGACATTTCTTGTTTCGATGATATCGAAGGTATCTACGATGACGAAATGATGAGCAACCTTTTTTGTAAAAGCTGTTTTAAAAAGCTGTCTTCGCTAAGAAAACGACAAAGCTAGGTGTTGCGCGTGCCTTCCCAGCACAAGCAACCACAAAGAAAGTCTTTATAAAATGCTCTCAGCGTTTCAGACAGCCCCAAAAACGTCTATGACTTATCACCCAAGACCGATAAGT
>OLNM01000243.1_pt1 | contig 55067 bp, 57 predicted proteins | sample 1672391 | NCBI WGS metagenome assembly OLNM01 (sample SAMEA3136680, study PRJEB25190) | human gut metagenome | reverse complement strand
TGGTATACATTTATCTTTACCCCTTTCGGAGTCCAAGAATATGTCCGCACCTCCCTCTCTTTTGCTACAATCAAGTAGTAATAATGTATGTATCCTATTTTTTTAGTTTATTCCAAGTTGCTTATTCTTTGTCCAGTTTTCGTATATGTTCATAAATGGTGCATTGTTAATGTTGCTGTTGGTGTAGTTTCCAGACTCATCATAGTAATTATAACCGGTAACTCTGACATTTTGAATTAGCTCAAAATCCATGCTATGAGTAGCTGAAATGACTGCTGTTTCTCCGGGAGCGATGTTTTCAGGTATTTGGGGATAAGTTCCGGATATTAAGTTTTTATCTTTGTCGTATTCGCCGATATGTAATGTAAATGTATTTATGTTTTTATCTGTTAAATTTTTTATTGTAAATTGAGTTTCTATATATTCGTAATTCTCACCGTAAGTTTCTTGCTTTGTAACTGCAATATTTCCGTCCGATGCCAAATAATCGCTTTGCTTAGGTGCATCAGTGCTTTGAGGTGAAGATGTTTGCTGTGCTAAATCTTTTTGTAATTCATCGATTGTTTGTTTTAATTGTTCGTTTTTCTGCTTTATTGCCTCGAGTTCGGAATTTGTTCCGCACGCAGTTGTTGATAACAATAAAGCTACCGATAATGCTACTACTAATATTTTTTTCATAATATAAACACTCCTTTTTGATTAAAAACTAAATGCTTTGAACATACTTGAAACAGACGCCAGCACTACAAAGTACCACACGATACTCAAAGCTATACCCGTACAAAAACCGATTAAAGCCCATTTGCCATATTCTTTGGCAGAGATAGGAGTATCCTTACTTTGTACAACGAATAAAATCAATCCGGCAAGAGGGATAAAGAACGACAATACTTTCAATCCTGCTGACGGGGTGTCGTTTATTACACTGACTCTGTGCTGTGCGGCGCCGCAGTTAGGGCATATATCCGCTTTTTCACTAATCATTGTGCCGCACTCTCTGCAAAATGATTTATGCAACGGCTCGGACTGCGGTTTGTTTTCAGTTGTTACATTTGTGTTTTCTGTTTGATTTTCCATTGTAATCTTCCTCCTACTACATATAGTATTATTTTTATGATATTAAAATATATAATTAAATAGTATTCTTATATGTATTCAATATAAGAATATAGGATTATTTTAGCATAGAATATATAATTGTGTCAAGAGGAGGAATCGCTTTGAAAAAATTTGAACCTAAAAAACCTGAAAAAGAAGTTATTTCACTTAGATTGGATAGTAGAATGTTAGAAGAAATCAACAGTTGGGCTATTGAAATTGATATAAGCCGAAATGAATTTATAAATCAATGTATAGATTTTGCGTTGAAAAACATAGATACTGATTTGGTTGAAAGTGTGGAAAGAAAACATAATACAAACGGCAGAGGCGGACGCAGTCAGATTATCCCTAAGTTAAGAACAGGATTTGAAGAAGATGAAGAAAACCAAAAAAAAGATGAGGGCTGACGTCCTCATCTTTTCTTGGGTTTTGTATTTAATTTAGTATTCTGTTTTATATAGTATATGCTTCTCGAAGCATATGAATTTCTTTTTTATAACCGTCAAGCTCATTTGGTGTTTCAAGCAAAATCGGAATACCCTGTAATTTAGGGTGATTGATAATCTTAACCATAGTATCAAAACCGATACTGCCTTCGCCGATTTTTTCGTGTCTGTCTTTATGACTTTCAAAAGGGTTTTTACTGTCATTCATATGAATTGCTTTTAATCTGTCAAGACCGATAATTCTGTCAAATTCATCAAGAACACCGTCAAGGTCATTAACAATATCATATCCACCGTCATAAATATGGCAAGTATCCATACACACGCCCATTTTATTATCAAGTTTAACACCGTCAAGAATTTCTTTCAATTCTTCAAAACTGCGACCTATTTCTGTACCTTTACCTGCCATTGTTTCAAGCAAAACTGTCGTTGTCATATCGGGTGTAAGTACAGTATTAAGCTGCTTTACGATAAAATCAATTCCGATTTCAACGCCTTGTCCGACGTGACTGCCCGGGTGGAAGTTGTACAGCTGGTTTGGTGTATACTCCATACGTCTTAAATCGTCAGCCATTGTATTTAAGGCAAATTCGCGAGTTTCTTCTTTATTGGAACACGCATTAAGCGTATACGGTGCGTGAGCGAGAATTTGCGAAAAATTATTTTCTTTCATAAATTCAAGGAAGGTTTTTACGTCTTGTTCGTCAATAGCTTTCGCTTTACCTCCGCGTGGATTACGCGTGAAAAATTGAAAAGTATTTGCGTCAATGCTCTTTGCCTCTTTACCCATATTCATATAGCCTTTTGCGGCTGACAAGTGACAACCTATATTTAACATTCTGATTTCCTCCTATAATATACTTGCATTCATAACATTATTATAGTATAATTGAAAAATAAAATCAACAATAAAAATTAGGAGAAATATTTAATGATTACAGTAACAAACGTAAGTCTGAATTTCAGCGGACAAAATCTGTTTTCAGACGTTAATTTAAAATTCACACCGGGCAACTGCTACGGAGTAATCGGTGCAAACGGTGCGGGAAAATCGACTTTTCTTAAAATTCTTTCGGGTGAACTTGATTCGACAACCGGTGAAGTGTCTATCGACCCAAATTGTCGTATGTCGGTTTTGAAACAGGATCACTTTGCATATGACGAGTACACTGTACTTGATACGATTATTATGGGTAACAAGCGTCTTTATGATATTATGAAAGAAAAAGACGCGTTGTATGAAAAAGAAGATTTCTCGGACGAGGACGGTATAAAAGCGGCTGAACTTGAGGCGGAATTTGCGGAAATGGACGGTTGGGAGGCTGATTCCAATGCGTCAAAGTTAATGCAGGGTCTTGGACTTGACGAAAGTATTATGTATTCGCAGATGGCTGACCTTGGCGGTAACGAAAAGGTTAAAGTCCTTTTGGCACAGGCACTTTTTGGTGACCCCGACATTATTCTTCTTGACGAGCCTACAAACCACCTTGACTTGCAGGCTATTGAATGGCTTGAAGATTTCTTGCTTGATTACGAGGGTACAGTCATAGTTGTATCGCACGACAGATATTTCCTTAATGTTGTGTGTACGCATATCGTTGATATTGACTATTCAAAGGTTAAGATGTATGTCGGTAACTATGAGTTCTGGTACGAGTCAAGTCAGATGATGGAAAGACTTATCAAGCAACAAAATAAAAAAGCTGAAGAAAAAATTAAAGAATTGCAGACTTTTATTCAGCGGTTCTCTGCGAATAAGTCGAAATCAAAACAGGCTACAAGCCGTAAGAAAATGCTTGATAAACTTACAGTTGAAGAATTGCCTGCGTCATCAAGACGTTATCCGTTTGTCGGCTTTGATATGGACAGAGAAGCGGGACGCGATTTGCTTACTGTTGACGGACTTTCAAAGACTGTAAACGGTGAAAAACTTCTTAATAATATATCATTCACACTAAATCATGACGATAAGATTGCCATAATAGGTGAAAACGAAATTGCAATCACTGCACTTATGCAAATACTTGCCGGTGAAGATGAGCCGGACGAGGGCACTGTTAAGTGGGGCGTAAGTACGTCAAGAAGTTATTTTCCTAAAGATAACTCTAAGTATTTTGACGGCTGTGAACTAAATCTTGTGGATTGGCTAAGACAATACAGTGCGGCAGGCTTTGAAACTCAAAACGAATCGTATATAAGAGGATTTTTGGGAAGAATGTTATTCTCGGGCGATGATGTGTTTAAACAGGTAAACGTGCTTTCCGGTGGTGAGAAAGTCAGATGTATGCTTTCAAGAATGATGTTGTACGGATCAAACATACTTATACTTGACCAGCCTACAAACCACCTTGACCTTGAGTCAATCACTGCGGTAAACAACGGCTTGAAAGCATTCAAGGGAAACGTTATATTTGCGTCACACGACCACGAATTTGTGAATACCGTTGCAAACAGAATTATTGATATTCGTGAGGACGGCACAATCGTGGACAGAATGTGTACATTTGACGAGTATATCGAAATGAAAAGAGGTAACTAAATGAAATTTGAAAATACAGAGGTTTACGGCTTTAAACGTGCGCTTAAAGGTATGAGAAACCCTCTTGAATCATGGCATAAAAACGATACGGTTGAGGAGAATGGAAAAGTCGTAATTGGTGAAAACGATTTGGATTTGGCGCAAAGACTTATAAAATCGGGCAGTGAACACAGAAAATTTATGCGTCAGATTTTTGTGTCGGTTGATATAACAGGTCCGCTTTATTGGTGGAAAGAATTTGATACGTATAAGGTTGGTACAACCGCAAACAGCACATCGACAATGCACAAACTTGCGTCAACACCTATTACTGCCGAGTGTTTTGAAATTGACGATTACAATTCAGATCTTGATTATGACGGCACAAAACTTGGTGATGTGATAGACAAGCATATAGAATTTTTGGAGAGTATGCGTGTAAAGTATCTTGAAACAAAGGATAAGGCATATTGGAAAGAACTTATCAGATGGTTGCCGTCAGCGTGGCAGCAGACAAGAACCGTTACAATGACATACGAAAATCTTTTGGCGATGTGTTCAAAAGGCCAGAGAAGATTTCACAAATTGACAGAATGGTCAAAGTCATTCATCGATTGGGCGAGAACACTTCCGTATGCACAGGAATTGATATTTCCTGATGAAACAGAATGAAAATAATTGCGGCGGTTGATGAAAAGTGGGGCATTGGCAAAGGTATGAATTTGCTGTTCCGCATATCAGAGGATATGGAATTTTTTAAAGAGAAAACAATGGGTAAGACGGTTGTTATGGGCAGAAAGACGTTGGAGAGCTTCCCTAACGCAAAACCGCTTAAAAATCGAAAAAACGTTGTACTTACAACCGATAAAAATTTTAAGTGTGACGGCACGGAGATTGTTCACGATATAAAAACGATTATCGGAAAATACGGCGGTGACGATACTTTTGTCATAGGCGGCGGAGAGGTTTACAGACAGCTTTTGCCGTACTGTGACAGTGCATATATAACAAAGGTGTTTTCCGACGGCAATGCGGATGTCTTTATCGACAATCTTGATAAAAATGAGGTGTGGGAGCTCGGTAACGTGTCCGAAAAACGCGTTGAAAACGGCATTTCGTTTGTGTTCTGCACTTATATAAACAAAAATCCTCAATCGCATTTTGAACAAAAAACACTGTAAATTACACATTGAATTTATGAAAAACACTTTAAAAAGTTTGTGAAATATGATATTATATAGATAATGATTATTATGCTTTAATGGATAGGTAAAGTATATATAAAAGAGGGAGGATAACTAAATGCTTAAAAATTCAAAGAAAAAACTAAGAAAATTAGGTGCATTTTCTTTGGTTCTTGCTCAGGTTGCGGCAGTAGGAGTAGTTGCTCCTATGACAAGTGCAAGTGCATTTGCCGGCAGTGCAATCACAAGAAACATGGAAAACCTTGATAGAGGTGTCGTTGCGACAAAGACTGACGACGGTGTACTTATTTCATGGAGAAGATTGGCAACAGAGCCTGCTGACACTACATTTACTCTTTACAGAAACCAAGAAAAGATTAACGAAGGTGCGGTTACAAACTTTGTTGACGCGTCAGGTACTGTAAACGATAAGTATACAGTAGTTGCAAACGGCGAAATGTCAGACAGTGTAGGCGTATGGGAGAACGGATACCTTGATATTCCTTTGGGTAAAACTCCTGAAAGTGACGTTATGTTACAAGACAGAAACGGCATATACTACGGTTCATATACACCGGGTGATTCATCATACGGTGACCTTGACGGTGACGGACAATATGAAATCGTAATGCTATGGAGCCCTTCAGATGCTAAGGATGCCGCTACAGGCGGTAGAACCGGTAAGGTCTTTATGGACGCTTACAAGCTTGACGGTACTCAGCTTTGGAGAATTGACATGGGTTACAATATCCGTGCAGGACAACACGATACTCAGCTTAACGTAGCCGATTTTGACGGTGACGGCAGAGCAGAAGTTATGGTAAGAACTGCTGACGGTACTGTTGACGGTCAGGGTAATGTAATCGGTGACGCATCAAAGGGTGAAACATACGAAAACAGCTGGGCTGCCCTAAACGGCGGTAAAAACTTACAAGGTCCGCTTTATGTAACGTGTTTCGACGGTGAAACAGGTAAGGCTCTTGACACAATAGATTATTTCCCAAATAATACTGTCGGTTCAAATGCTGCATCATTAACATTCGGTGATGACTTCGGTAACCGTTCGGAAAGATATAACAGTACAATAGCTTATATTGACGGTCAGTCACCGTCTGCTGTATTTGCAAGAGGTTATTACTTCGGTAAGGGTATCTCAAATCCTAATGGTCGTACAGGTGCCGCTGCATACAGCTTTAAGAATGGTAAGCTAAAGATGGAATGGTCATTCGATACAGCCGAATCAAAGAATAACGGCTATATCGGTCAAGGTAACCACCAAATTGAAGCAGGTGACGTTGACGGCGACGGTAAGGACGAAATCTTCTACGGCGCTTTGACATGGGATAATGACGGTTCAATTCTATGGTGTACATATCAAGAGCACGGTGATGCTATGCACCTTGGTGACTTCGACCCGACTAAAGAAGGTCTTGAATGGTTAAAAGCTTATGAAGATTACAGTGCAGACAGTGAAGTGTTTGATTTGAAAGGTCCACAACTTTCTCCATACATCACATCTAATACAATATTTAAAAATTCGGCTGCAGCTGCTGCTCAAGGCGCTCCTAATGATCGTCATCAATGGGGTATTTCACTTCAAAACGCTAAGACAGGTGAATTCTATCAGATCCACAACGGTATCAAAGATACAGGTCGTGCTATGATTGCCAATATCGGTTACGGCGATTCTTGGTACGCTATGTGGGGTGCAGGTTCATCAGGTTACTGGGACAGCAACGGTAACGAACTTCCTGATCTAAAGGCTGCTATGAACGGCAGAATTTATTGGACAGGCGACTTGCAGGATGAACTTCAAGACCACAACGGTGCAGGTAAAGAAATTACTGTAACAAAGTGGAATGACGATACAAAGACATTCGATAAGATTTTCGAGGGTGAGGGTTCACACTCAATCAACTCAACAAAGGGTAATCCGAACCTACAAGCTGACTTGTTAGGTGACTGGAGAGAAGAAATTGTTTCTTACGCAATTACAGGTCAAGACACAAAGAAAGAAAAGACAACAATCAAGGGTAACTTTGATAAGGACGTTGAAGTTGAATTAGATAAGACTGTATATCAATATTCTCTAAGACTATATGAAACACCATATGCAACAAATTATAACTTCTATACACTTGCACATGATGATATTTACAGAAACTCATCAGCAACAGATACAAACTGTTACAACCAACCACCGCATATCAGCTGGTATATGAACGACCATATTGCTAATTCACAGTACACAACTCAACCGGATGCAAATGTTAAACTTGTTTCAAATTCATACAAGGCAAAGGCATTTGACGAATCTGCTCTACCTGTTGCAGGTTCAACACCATCAACAGATTCACCGTTCGTTGACGTTGTAGGTCACTGGGGTAAGACATACATCGATAAGATGTATAAAGCAGGCGTTATCAACGGTATGGACGATACACACTTCGCTCCTGACGGAACTGTAACAAAGGGTCAGTTTGCAACACTTATCGTAAACGCTCTAAAGATTGATACAGATTCATCATTGGCAAGCGAACACTGGGCAATGCCATTCGTAAAAGCCGCTCAAAATGCTAACCTAATTGCAGAAGATATTCCGTTCACTGTTGAAGATTTCGATAAGGAAATTTCAAGAGAAGAAATGGCCTCAATGGTTGCTAAGGCTGCCGCATATAAGAATGTTGAGGCTAAGGCTGCCGATAAGAAATTTACAGACGCAGCAGACATCGCAACATGGGCTGTTGAAGATGTAAACAATGCAGTTGGTTTGGGTATTATCAACGGTATGGATGACGGTTCATTCCAACCAAAGGCTAATGCAACAAGAGCACAAGCTGCTACAATGCTTTCAATGCTTTGGGATTTAATTAAATAAGTCATAAAATAACATTAAAATCGGATGCGTATGCGTCCGATTTTTTTTGTGATTTTTAAAATATTTAAGAAATATATTGTAAAAAAATTATTGTTATAGTATAATAAATGAGAAATTTGTATTTGAGGTAAAAATAATATGAGAATGAGAAAAAAGAAAAATTGTGACGCAAGAATGGAACGTTGCAGTGATATTTGGATAAAAGAACCTGAAAAATATAAGGGGAAATGGGCGGAACGTTTCGGTAACGATAATCCTATTCATATTGAAATCGGTTGCGGTAAGGGGAATTTTATTGTCGGTATGGCGAAAATGTACCCTGATGTGAATTTTATTGCGATTGAAAAGGTTGAGGACGTTATAGTTATGGCTATGGAAAAAACTGTGGCAGCTGAACTTACAAACGTTTTGTTTATGGATATGGATGCGGAAAAAATTGAAGATATATTTGAATTTGGCGAGATAAGACGTATTTATCTTAATTTTTCTGACCCTTGGAAGAAAAATAAACAGGCAAAACGCAGACTTACTCATAAGCGTTTTCTTGACAGATATAAAGCCGTGCTTAAACAGGGCGATTATATTTGGTTTAAAACCGATAATAAGGCTTTGTTTGATTTTTCGCTTAACTCATTTGCGGAGGAAAATTTCAAGCTTGAAAATATCAGCCTTGATTTGCATAATTCAAAGTTTGAGGGCAACGTTATGACTGAATATGAACAACGCTTCTCTGAACAGGGTATGCCGATATACCGTCTTGAGGCGACATATCTCGGTTGGGAAGACAACCGAAAAAAAGAAAGCTAACAGAGGTCGAGAAATTAGTTCGGATTTTGTGAAAATGAACTCGTCGGCGTACGTGGGTACGTTAGAGTTTATTTTCGCAAAAAGTGCACCGGCAAGCCGTATATCGAAGATAGGCTTGCCGGTTATTTATTATAGCTACAAATTAAATTTTTAAATATTAAAATAAATATTTTGCACGTTCCGGACAATTTGTCGACAGTCTGAACGGTAGGGCAAGCACCATGCCGTTACTTTTTGAATTTCAGAACAAGTTCTTTATCTTCTTTTGATATTCTTAACGATTCACGAATTTTTCGTACCGCCATATTTTGAGTGGTTGCGTTTAAATCGTTGCTTTCAAGAAATTTCATTGTTTTATCTCTGCACTTTGCGGCAGCTGTTGCAACGAGCCAGCCTTGCATCATTTGAACATAGTAGAAATCTGAATTTACCGAGTTGACGTATGAGAGCACTTTGTCGATATATTCATCGGTCAAATAAAATTCCATAAGGCAGTTAAAACCAAAACGTACAATCCACGGATTTTCGTTGTAGATAAAATATTCAACGTCATTTAAAAATTCATCTAAATGTTTCTTCAATCCTTTAAATGAAACAATGTCGCAAGTTTCCCAACTTGTGATTTGAGGAACGTATTGCTTGATATAGCCGAGCATTTCGTGATAATCGCACTTAATAAGCGACATAACCAAGCCTTTAATCATAATTTCTTCACGGTATGCGTTGTTTTTGCAATTAAGGAATGACGCGTAGTCACCTTTTGAAATAGCTTTAGCCGTTTGACGCAAGATGGGTACACGAATACCGATAGATTGCGTTCCGCCGGGAACAAGCGAGTCACTGAATTTTTTGTATTTTTCGTCAGCCAATGTTTTTAAGTATTCCGCAAATTCGTCATAATCTGATTGCGTCCATATTTCTTTTGTAAGCTCCATTATTTGTCCTTTCTTTGTCTGAAAATAAAAGAGTTGTTTTGGAATAAATCTAAAACAACTCTTAAAATCAATTATTCACCGAAACCGTCAGGGTGAGTTGACTGCCATCGCCAGCTGTCAGCACACATTTCGTCAATACCTCTCTTAGCCTCCCAGCCAAGTTCAGCCTTTGCCTTTGCAGGATCTGCATAACATTCGGCAATATCGCCCGGTCTTCTTGGGTCGATTTGATAAGGAATTTCCTTACCGCAAGCCTTTGAGAATGCCTTAACAATGTCAAGAACGCTGTAACCGTTACCTGTACCAAGGTTGTAGATGTGTACGCCTTCCTTGTCTGAACAATGTTCGATAGCCTTAACGTGACCGATTGCAAGGTCAACAACGTGGATATAGTCACGAACGCCTGTACCGTCAGGAGTAGGGTAATCGTTACCGAAGACATGAACTTTTTCAAGCTTACCTACTGCAACTTGTGCAATGTACGGAAGTAAGTTGTTCGGAATACCCTTAGGGTCTTCACCCATAATACCGCTTTCGTGAGCACCGATTGGGTTGAAGTAACGAAGAAGTGTTACAGATAGCTTTGGATTAGCTTTTTGAGCGTCTGTCATAATTCTTTCGATAAATAGTTTTGTTGTTCCGTAAGGATTTGTTGTAAGAATTTTGTCGCCCTTGTTGTCAGTTTCAACAATAGGAACTCTTTCAGGATCGCCGTAAACAGTAGCTGATGATGAGAATACGATGTTGTTGCAGTCGTATTTTTCCATAGCCTGCATAAGGTGAAGTGTACCTGTGATGTTGTTATCATAATATGTAAGCGGTATTCTTGTAGATTCGCCGACTGCCTTTAGACCGGCAAAGTGAATAACTGCGTCGATTTTATTTTCTGCAAATACCTTTTCTGTTGCCTCTTTGTCAAGCAAGTCTACTTTGTAGAACGGAAAATCCTTTCCTGTAAGTTTTTTTACTGCGTCAAGGCATTTTTCACTTGCGTTGTAAAGATTGTCAAGTACGACAATTTCATAACCTGCATTTAAAAGTTCGACACAAGTGTGGCTGCCTATGTATCCTGCACCGCCTGTTACCAATATTTTCATTAGCGATTCCTCCCTATATTTATTTAATTTTATTATATACCAATATAAAGCATTTTTCAATACTGAAAAATATTTTTGTGGGGATTTTATAAAAATATGTGGGACGTCGGGGCACCGTCCTTTACGAACGAAATTTTTTTTATTCTGGAGACCAATGGTCGCCTCGACGTAATATTATCGTTTTGGCACCCCTCAGTCAACTGCGTTGACAGCTCCCCTCAAAGGGAGCCTAAAAAGCCTCTCCTTGAGGAGAGGTGGCACGAAGTGACGGAGTGGTGGTATTTATCACCCATTAACAAAACCGCCTATATTCCATATTATATTAATATAAAAAAGAAAGGAATGATATTTATGGAATATAACAGAGAGAATGCGGTTGCATATGCGAAAAAGTGGGCATACGGAAGAAATCCGAAATACTATGATTTTTCTGATTTGGGCGGTGATTGTACAAACTTTGCGTCACAGTGCATATATGCCGGCAGCGGTGTTATGAACTACACGCCGACATACGGTTGGTACTACATTTCTGTAAACAACAGAGCGCCGGCATGGACAGGAGTTGACGAATTATACAGATTTTTAACCACCAACCGCGGTGCAGGACCGAGAGCAATATTAACCGATTTATCACAAATTCAAAACGGCGACATTATTCAGCTGCAATTTACCGACAAAGAAAGATTTGACCATTCTCCGGTTGTGGTTGACGCAGGAAACAGAACACCGCAGTCAATTCTTGTTGCGGCACATTCGTATGATGCGGATTGCAGACCGCTGTCGTCATACCGATATATAAAGATACGTCCGTTACATATTACGAATGTAGGCGAGTGAAAATATTAATATTAATGCACATTTTTCATTGAATATTTTTAGAAAAAGTGATAAAATAAAAAGGATATTGATTTTTTACAAAAGAGGTGTTATATATTGAAAAAACTATTTCCGTTTCTGAAACCGTACAGGCTTCAGCTTACAGTCGGACCGTTTTTTAAATTGTCCGAGGCGGTGTTGGAGTTGCTAATTCCGACTCTTATGGCTTTGCTGATTGATAACGGAGTCAACATGGGTAACAGAAGTTATATTATTAAAATGGGTATATTAATGCTTGTCATTGCAACATTTGGCGTAATATTTGCGTTTATATGCCAGTACAGTGCGTCTATCGCGTCACAGGGATTCGGTACAGATGTGCGTAATGCGATGTTCAAAAAAATCGGTACACTGTCATTCGCACAACTTGACAAGTTTGGTACACCGTCACTTATAAACAGAATTACGGGTGATGTTACTCAACTTCAATCGGCGGTTGCAATGCTTATACGTCTTGTAATCCGTGCGCCGTTTCTGTGCGTCGGCGGACTTGTTATGGCGATTATGATTGACTTAAAGCTGTCGATTATATTTATGATTGTCATACCGCTGTTTATACTCGTACTTTTCCTTGTAATGTTCAAGGCAGTACCGCTTTATAAATCTGTTCAGAAAAAGCTTGATTCGCTTACTTTGGTACTTCGTGAAAATCTTTCCGGTGTGCGTGTAATTCGTGCGTTTGCCGGCGTAAAACGTGAAAAGGAAAGATTTAACGACAGAAATACAGATTACGCAAATACGGCTATAAGAGTCGGTAAAATTGCCGCACTTACCAATCCGCTTACTACTATTATAATGAATCTTGCGGCTATTGCGGTTATTTATTTCGGCGGTATTCGTGTAAATACAGGTCATCTTTCACAGGGTGAAGTTATTGCGTTTATCAACTACATTACGCAAATTCTAAACGCTATGATAGTCGTTGCAAACCTTGTTGTATTGTACACAAAGGCATATGCATCGGCTTTGCGTGTGGGGGAAGTTCTTGAAACAGAGCCGCTTATTGAATACGGCGAAAAGAATACTACTCAAAACGGTGAAAATGCGGTTGAATTTAAAAACGTATCATTGACGTATACAGGCAGTAAAGTACCGTCTGTCGATAATATTAATTTGACGATAAAAAAAGGCGAAACAATCGGTATTATCGGCGGTACAGGTTCGGGTAAGAGTACGCTTATAAGTCTTATACCGCGTTTTTATGACGCAACAAAGGGTGAAGTGCTTATTGACGGAGTGGATATAAAGAAATACGATGAAGACACGCTTAGAAAGACTGTTGCGGTTGTACAGCAGAGAGCGGCACTTTTCTCTGGTACAATAGCGGACAATCTTCATATGGCAAAGGCAGACGCAACGTTGGAAGAAATGCGTCGTGCGGCTGATACGGCACAAGCAACCGAATTTATCGACAGACTTGAAAAAGGTTTTGATACATTCGTTTCACAAGGCGGTAATAATCTTTCGGGCGGTCAAAAACAGCGTATTACAATCGCGCGTGCGTTAATCAAAAATTCGCCTATACTTATTTTGGACGACAGCGCCAGCGCACTTGACTATGCGACAGACGCAAATTTAAGACGTGCTATTAAAGAAAATACCGACAGTCAGACGGTTATAATCGTGTCACAGCGTGTAAATTCGGTGAAAGACGCGGACAGAATTGCGGTTATGGACGACGGTGAAATTGTCGGAATAGGTACACACAAAGAACTTGTTGATACTTGCGATATTTACAGGGAAATTTGTTACTCACAGGAACAGCTTGACTAAGAAAGGGGTAAAACGATGAAAAACAATAAAACACTTTCAAAGCTCAACTCTTATATTGCGGGTAACAGAAAATATCTTGTTTTGGTTATAATATCGGCATTGCTTGCAAACATATTTATGCTTGTTGCACCGTATATTTCGGGTAGAGCTATCGACTTTATCAAAGGCGAAAATAACGTAGATTTTCCTATGGTTGCGAAATTTATAGGAATACTTTTTGCGGTTTATGTGCTTAATGCTTTGTTTACATGGGGAATGACAGTGTTTACAAACGCACTTTCAAACCATTCGATTGAAAAAATGCGTAAAGACGCATTCGGCAAGATTTCAAAATTGCCGCTTAAATTTTTTGACGGTCATTCACACGGCGATATTATCAGCCGTCTTACAAACGACATAGACGCAGTTTCCGAAGGACTTTTGCAGGGAATTACACAGCTGTTTTCGGGTATCGTAACGGTTGTCGGTTCGCTTGTCTTGATGTTCTTGCTTGACTGGAGAATAACACTTTGCGTTATTGTTATTACGATTATTTGTATATTCGTTTCAAAAGCGATTGCGACTAATTCGGGTAAAATGTTCAGATTACAGGCACAGACTATCGGTGAACTTAACGGTTATGTTTCGGAAACGGTCGGCAATTTAAAGGTTGTCAAGGCATTCGGTTATGAGGACAAGAGCAGTGAAGTATTCGGCGAGATAAACGCACGTCTTTACGACTGCGGTCAAAAGGCTCAATTCTACTCATCGCTTGTCAATCCGACTACAAGATATATCAATAACCTTGCGTATATTTCTGTCGGCGTTCTTGGCGGACTTGCCGCACTTGCAGGACATTTGTCAGTAGGTATAATATCAAGTTTCTTGATTTACGCTACACAGTTTGCACGTCCGATTAATGATATGACAAGTATTTTAACTCAACTTCAATCTGCACAGGCAGCGGCGGCAAGAATTTTCGCACTTGGCGAAATTGAGCCTGAAACGCCCGACGAGGACAGACCCGAAATTGAAGTTAAAAACGGTGAAGTTACGTTTAAAGACGTTGATTTCTCATATAATAAGGATAAAGAACTTATCAAAGACTTGAATATTGTAGCAAAACCGGGTCAAAGAGTAGCAATAGTCGGACCTACGGGTGCAGGTAAAACAACTATCGTAAATCTTTTGATGAACTTCTACGGTGTGGATAATGGTACTATATTTGTTGACGGACAGTCTATTGATTCTGTTCAGCGTGACAGCTTACGTAAGAATTTCGGTATGGTACTTCAAGATACTTGGTTGTTTGCGGGTACTGTAAAAGAAAATATCGCATACGGTAAAGAGGGTGCGACAGACGAAGAAATTATAAATGCCGCAAAGGCTGCGTCTGCACACGGCTTTATCAAGCGTTTGCCGAACGGCTATGATACAATGATTACAGAGGACGGCGGAAATTTGTCGAGCGGTCAAAAACAGCTTTTGACTATTGCACGTGCGATGTTATCAGATCCTAAAATACTTATTCTTGACGAGGCAACTTCAAATGTCGATACAATGACAGAGCAGAGAATACAAAAGGCATTCCTAAAGATGATGGAAGGCAGAACAAGCTTTATTATCGCTCACCGTCTTTCAACAATTCGTGAGGCTGATTTGATTCTTGTTATGGACAAGGGCAGAATTATTGAACAGGGTACTCACAATGAATTGCTTGCCAAGAATGGATTTTATACAAAACTATATAACAGCTAATTTATTTGGTGTGCGTGAAAATGCACACCAAATTTTGCATTAGGTAGGAGGACAAATATGGAATACGGACTTGTCTTAGCCGGCGGCGGCGTCAGAGGAGCATATCAGATTGGTGTGTGGAAAGCACTTAAAGAACTTAAAATTAAAGTTTCGGCGGTGTCGGGTGTTTCAATCGGTGCGGTAAACGGTGCACTTTTCGTGCAAGGCAGTAAAACAAAAGCCGAAAGATTATGGAACAAAATTGCGATTGGCGATATTATATCGTTGCCGAAAGAAATGGAGAATGACGAAAATCTTTTTAAAGTCAAAAACTTAATGAAAATCGCAAAAGAAATTTACAGTAACAACGGACTTGATATGTCACCGCTTGAAAATCTGTTAAATGAAATAGTCGACGAGGATAAAATTCGTAATTCCGAAATTGATTTCGGTATAGCGACTTTTTCACTTTCGGAGAAAAGCGAAAATTATTATTTTATCAAAGACATACCTTACGGTAAACTGACCGAATACCTTATGGCGAGTGCGTGCTTTCCGGGATTTAAGGCGAGGACGATCGACGAAAAGAAATTTATAGACGGCGGCGTGTCAAACAATATGCCGATTAATATGCTGCTTGAAAAAGGGATTGAAAATATTATTGCGATAGATGTAAAGGGAGTGGGGTTTTACAGAACTTTTAATCTTGCCGGTAAGAATGTGATAAATATTAAATGCTCACGTCCGCAGACGGGGACGTTTGATTTTGACAGGGACGGAATAAGAAAAAGCATACAGGACGGATATTACGACTGTATGAAAGCGTTCGGCAAATTCAGCGGCGTTTTATACAGTTTTAAAGCAAGAGATTACGCAGCTGCAAGAAGATTATATTCAAAGGAGCTTATTGAGGGTATTGAAATTGCGGCGAATATATTCGGCGTAAATCCGTACAAACTGTATACGATTGATGAACTTGTCGGTGCGGTTATGAATGAATATTTTGAATATGTCCGTCAGCATAACGGCGAAATATCGGGAGGTGTGTTTGAAAAAATAAAAAATGCAGATGAACGGCTGTTTATGACGTGGATTGTTGATGTGCTTGAAAAGGGTAAAAGTGATTTTGTGAAAGAAAAATTGTCAATACTTGGTGAAAAATATGACGCCGCATCGGCTATTTTATATTTTAAATCACAAAAATGATGTTTGCTATTGTATTTAGTCGAAAAAAATTATATAATATAATTATATTGACAGAAACTACAAAACATTTTTGTGGATTAAGGGGAAAATAACAGATGAAGAAATTCTTTATCACAGTAATCTGTATAGCGATAGCCGCTATGGTCGGATACGGTATTAAATATGCTGTCACACCGATAAACACGCAGAAATTAAGCTATATAACGCAAGAAAATGCTATAAATACAAACGGTTTTATTATACGCGATGAATGGGTTATGTATTCACGCAGTGCAGGAACGGCTTATCATTCCGTTGCGGAGGGTGAGAGAGTCAGCAAAGACAGTACAATCGGTTCTTTGTTTTACGGCGATGTCAGCGATGACAGCATTAAAGAACTTACCGTTGTTGACAACAAGATAAAAAAGACAAAAACAGAAAAAAGTGAAGAATTAATTTCAACGCTTGATTCAAACACTTTGGAGAATAACATATACGAGCGTGAAAATGATATAATTGACGCGGCGCAGGATAACGATATTCTTTCTATTGCAAAATACAAGAAGGATATTAACAGCCTAAGACAAAGCAATCAGCTTGCGGCGGACAACACAGAGCAGGAACTTGAAAATCAGCGAGAGCAGATTTTAAACAGTATCGGCGTAAATAAAGAGGATATTTATGCACAGATTTCGGGTGTGTTTACAACTTATGTAGACGGATACGAAACGGAGCTTGTTCCGAATGACATAGAAAATTATGATGTTTCATATTTTGAAGGTTTGTCGCAGTCGCCGAAGATACAGAAGATTGACAATAAAATCAATGCCGGCGGTGCGGTGTGCAAAATTGTTAATAATCATGTTTGGTACGTTATGATGGATATACCGTCAGACACCATAGAAGGCAGAGAAGTCGGCGATAACGTAAAACTTAGGTTTAACAATATGGCGGACGCAGTTGTTAAGGGCAGTATAAATTCCGTTTCAGCCGAAGAAAACGGCAGAGTTATATTGACGGTTAAATGCCCGACATATCTTGAAAGTGCGTTTTCTTACAGACTTGTGGACGTGGACTTGATTTTTGAAAGCTATGAGGGCTACAAAGTACCGATACAGTCTGTCAGAACGGAAGACGACGGATCTAAGAAGGTCATAGGAATAAAAGAAAACAGAGAGCATGACTGTTATTGCGATGTCTTGTTTACAAATACGGACGCAGGATATGCAATAATCGAATCGACAGACAACGCGGAAAATAAACTTTCACAGATGGAGAGAATTGTTGTCGGTGAAAGATAGGTAAAGGAATGATAAAAGTGAGTATAGCGGAAAATCTTGAAGAAGTTGAAAAGAGAATAAGTGCGGCGGCTAAGAGGAGCGGACGCAAACGTGAAGATATAACGCTTGTTGCCGTTACAAAAACTCACCCTGCCGAAATGATGAACGAGGCTATAAAGCTTGGTGTAACGGACATCGGCGAGAATAAGCCGCAGGAGGTAAGGGACAAGTATGACAGCGTTTTGCCTGTAAAGTGGCATCTTATAGGTCATTTACAGACAAACAAGGTTAAGTATGTCATTGATAAGGTTTGCCTTATTCATTCGGTTGATTCAATCAAACTTATGGATGAAATCGAACGGCAGGCGGAAAAACATAATCTTGATATGGATATTTTGATACAGGTAAATATCTCTGGCGAAGAAACAAAATCGGGAATATCAAAAGAAGAAGTTGAAGATTTGTTAAAATATGCCGGTAAATTAAAGCACGTAAAAGTTAAAGGCTTGATGACAATAGCACCGAAAACTGACAATTCTGTTACAAACAGATTACATTTTGACAACATGCGACAACTTTTTGTTGACATAAAGCAAAAAAAATATGATAATGTTAATATGGTATACCTATCAATGGGTATGAGTGGGGATTTTGAAACTGCCATTGAATGCGGAGCAAATATGGTTCGTGTCGGCAGTGCCATATTCGGTGCAAGAGATTATTCTCAAAATAAGTAATTTATGAAAGGATACAGACAAATGGGTTTTTTAAACACAGTAAAGCACTTTTTGGGCTTTGAAAGTGAAGATGATTATTATGATGACGACTATTATGATGAGGAAGAGGCAGAAGACGAAGAAAACGCACGTGTTAAGAGAAGTTCGCAGCAGTCTGCTCCGAAAAAGACTTTCTCAAAGGTAGTGCCTATCAATCCGACATCATCTTCAAGAATAAAGATAATGAGACCTTCCGATATTAACGATTCGACAAATGTTGCCAATGAAATAAAAGAGGGCAGACTTGTTATTTTTGATGTAGGACAGATTGACAATGAAGAAGCAAGAAGAATTGTTGATTTTATGTCCGGTGCGGCTTACGGCGTAAACGGAAAAGTCAGACGTGTATCAGAGGGTATTTTTGTTGCTGCTCCGAAAAATATTGATATAACAGGCGATACAATGAAAGAACACGTTAAAAACGGTATGGATTGGAACTTTATGTAATCTGATATTCGGATTTACGTACAATTAAACAAAATACGGCTGGGTGGTATGGGAGATTACCACCCTTTTGTATATGAGGTGGATATGAATACAAATCATAAGTTGCTTATTGCAAGGATAAACGATTTGTTTTCGCTTTGCGATAAGCATTGTGAAATGAAATGTTCCGATTTCCTTGACGGCGGTGAACTTGCCGTGATTGAGGACGAATTTCAAATTCCGTACGGATATAATACGTTGTTTTTCGGCGGTTATGAAAATGCAGAAAGAAAGGTGCTTTGCGTATTTCCCGAATGGCAGGAGTCTGAGGAAAGCGAAGTGCCGATTTCCGTTATACGTTTTGATGTGCCAAAGTTTCGTAAACTGACGCACAGGGATTATCTCGGTACGCTTATGTCGCTCGGCATCGACAGGAGCAAAACCGGCGATATTTTGACAGATGATGAGGGCGCATATGTGTTTGTAATGTCGGATATAGCGGAATATGTTGCACGAAACGTGAATAAGATTGCAAATGCGGGTGTTAATACGAAAATCGTTGATATGGCGGACTTTATACCGCCTAAACCGAAAACGACCGAAAAAATGTGCGTATGTGCGTCATTGCGTCTTGACGCGGTAGTTGCGGCGACACTTAATATATCAAGAGGAAATACGGAAAAATTAATAAGTTCGGGATATGTAAAACTGAATCACCGGGAAGTGCTTGACCGTTCAAAGCAAGTCGGTGAGGGTGACTTATTATCCATACGCAATTACGGAAGATTTATTTTAAAGGATATTGGGAACAATACCAGGAAAGGAAGACTTCACATAACTGTGGAGAAGTTCGTGTAAGGAGGGGGAGCATTGTGCTAAGACCTATTGATATTCAAAATAAGGAATTTGAAAAGAAACTCAAGGGCTATAATTGTGATGAGGTTGACGATTTTCTTGACGTTGTAATACAGGATTACGAACTTTTGTGTAAAGAAAATCAGACGCTTAAAGATAAAATCGGACTTTTGACCGAAACGGTGGAGCGTTACAAGCAAATGGAAAACACAATGCAGAAGTCGATTGACATTGCCAAGCAAGCCGCCGAGGACGCAAAGAGAAATGCCGAAACAGAGGCGAATGCAATTATCAGTAAAGCAAAGCTTGACGCGTCTTATCTTGCACGTCAGATTGATGATGAACATATGAAACGCCATCAAGAAATGCTTTCGCTGAAAGGCGAGATTGAACAGTATAAAATGCAGATTAAGTCACTTTGTGCAAATGTTATGAAAATGGTCGATAATATCGACTAAAAACATTGGCAGACAGGAAATTTTTCAATAAAAACTGTTGACTAAAAAAATATTTTGTAATATAATAAAACAATAAAGACGATGACGAAGACAGTATGTCATATTGAAAACACAGAGCGAGCTGTGGACGGTGAGAGCATGGCGGTGAGTAAATATGGCTGAATATCACTTCCGAGTTTCACACCGAAAGGCTTTGCCGAGTAGACTGTGACGGGTTTTCTCCGTAAAAGGAAACGCATATGTTGGTATGACGAGTGGTATAACGAAGCATTTGGCTTTCGTCTTGTTATGCAGGACGAAAGCTTTTTTATTTGAAAGGAATGAATATAATGTACGACAAGGTTTCACCAAATCTGAATTTTGTTGAAAGAGAAAAGAAAACCGAAAAATTTTGGGAAGAAAATCACATTTTCCAAAAGAGTATTGATGAAAGAAAAGAAGGAGAGGTTTATACTTTCTATGACGGACCTCCGACTGCAAACGGTAAACCGCATATCGGTCACGTTTTAACGCGTGTTATCAAGGATATGATTCCGCGTTACCGTACAATGAAAGGCTACAAGGTACTTCGTAAAGCCGGTTGGGATACTCACGGACTTCCGGTTGAACTTGAAGTTGAAAAGAAACTTGGTCTTGACGGCAAGGAACAAATCGAAGAATACGGTCTTGAACCGTTCATCAAGCAATGTAAGGAAAGTGTATGGAAGTATAAAGGTATGTGGGAAGATTTCTCAGGTACAGTCGGCTTTTGGGCTGATATGGACGATCCTTATGTAACTTACGACAACAACTTTATCGAGTCTGAATGGTGGGCATTAAAGCAAATTTGGGAAAAGGGACTTTTGTATAAAGGTCACAAAATCGTTCCGTATTGCCCGCGTTGCGGTACTCCGCTTTCTTCACACGAAGTTGCACAGGGATACAAGGACGTTAAAGAACGCAGTGCTACTGCTAAGTTTATCGTAAAGGGTGAGGAAAACACATACTTCCTTGCTTGGACAACAACTCCTTGGACACTTCCGTCAAACGTTGCACTTTGTGTAAATCCTGTTGAAACATATGTAAAAATTAAAGTAGGTGACGAGAAGTTTATTTTGGCAGAGGCACTTGTTGAGGCTAACTTCCCTGATACAGAATATGAAGTGGTTGAAAAGTATGTCGGTACTGACCTTGAATACAAGGAATATGAGCCGCTATTCAATTTCGTAACACCTGATAAAAAGGCTTATTATGTAACTTGCGACAGTTATGTAACTCTTACAGACGGTACAGGTATCGTTCATATCGCTCCTGCATTCGGTGAGGACGACGCGAATGTCGGCAGAAAGTACGACTTGCCTTTCGTACAGCTTGTTGACGGTAAGGGTGAAATGACTAAGGAAACACCTTGGGCAGGTACATTCTGTAAAGATGTTGATAAAGAAATTCTTGTAAATCTTGAAGAAAGAGGTCAACTGTTCAATGCGCCTAAGTTTGAACACAGCTATCCGTTCTGTTGGAGATGTGATACACCGCTTATCTACTATGCACGTGATACTTGGTTTATCAAGATGACAGACGTTAAGGACGACCTTATTAAAAATAACAATACAGTTAATTGGATTCCTAAGACAATCGGTGAAGGACGTTTCGGTGCTTGGCTTGAAAACGTACAGGATTGGGGTATAAGCCGTAACCGTTATTGGGGTACTCCGCTTAATATTTGGGAATGTGAATGCGGTCACAGACACGCAATCGGTTCTATCGAAGAACTTAAGTCAATGTCTGATAACTGTCCTGATGAAATCGAACTTCACAGACCGTTTATTGACGCTGTAACTATTAAGTGTCCTGAATGCGGTAAAGAAATGCACAGAGTTCCTGAAGTTATCGACTGTTGGTTTGACTCGGGTGCAATGCCTTTTGCACAATGGCACTATCCGTTTGAAAATAAGGATATATTTGAAGAAAACTTCCCTGCTGACTTTATCAGTGAGGCGGTTGACCAGACAAGAGGTTGGTTCTATTCACTTCTTGCGGAATCGACTTTGTTATTCAATAAAGCACCGTACAAGAATGTAATCGTTTTGGGACACGTTCAGGACGAAAACGGTCAGAAGATGTCTAAGTCTAAGGGCAATGCGGTTGATCCGTTTGACGCACTTGAAAAGCACGGTGCGGACGCAATTCGCTGGTACTTCTATTCAAACAGTGCCCCATGGCTACCGAATCGTTTCCATGACGGTGCGGTTTCGGAAGGACAACGTAAGTTTATGGGTACACTTTGGAACACATATGCGTTCTTCGTATTGTATGCGAATATCGACGAGTTTGATGCAACAAAGTATACTCTTGAATACGATAAACTTTCGGTAATGGATAAGTGGCTTTTGTCAAAGCTTAATACACTTGTTAAGACAGTTGACGATAACCTTGCAAATTACAAGATTACAGAAACGGCAAGAGTGCTTGATAACTTTGTTGACGAGCTTTCAAACTGGTATGTAAGACGTTCGAGAGCGCGTTTCTGGGTTAAGGAAATGACTCAGGATAAGATTAATGCGTACATGACTCTTTATACCGCACTTGTAACGCTTTGTAAGGCAGCTGCACCGATGATTCCGTTTATGACAGAGGATATTTATCAAAATCTTGTAAGAAATATTGATAAGTCCGCTCCGGAAAGTATTCACTTGTGCGACTTCCCTGAATATGACGAAAAACTTATTGATAAAGAACTTGAAAATGATATGGAAGAAGTTCTTGATATAGTTGTGCTTGGTCGTGCGTGCCGTAATACTGCAAATATTAAGAACCGTCAGCCAATCGGTATGATGTACGTTAAAGCACCGGAGGCACTTAGTGATTTCTATATTGACATTATTGAGGACGAACTTAACGTTAAAAAGGTTGAATTTACAGATGACGTTGCCGCATTTACTGCATATAGCTTTAAGCCGCAGTTAAAGACTCTTGGCAGACGTTTCGGTAAGAATATCAACGCAGTAAGAGAAATTCTTGCTAATATTGACGGTAGCAAGGCTATGGCTGAACTTAAGGAAACAGGCTCATTAAAGATTACTGTTGACGGAAACGAAGAATCGCTTGCAGAAGAAGATTTGCTTATCGAATCGGCTCATAAGGAAGGCTTTGAATCAAACAGCGATTACGGTATTACTGTTGTGCTTGATACAAACCTTTCTGAAGAACTTATCGAAGAAGGATTTGTTCGTGAAGTGATTTCAAAAATTCAGACAATGAGAAAAGATTCTGATTTTGAGGTTATGGACCACATCAAAGTAAGCTGTGAGGGTAATGATAAGATTGCTAAGATTATCACTGATAATGAAAGCACTATCAAAGACGAAACTCTTGCAGATGAAGTTGATACAAATTCTGCCGACGGTAATACAAAAGAATGGAACATCAACGGTGAAAAAGTAACACTTGGTGTTAAGAAACTCTAATTTGGATTGACAGAAAATCATATACATTATGTAGTAACATATTAGTTGCAAGAACTCAAAAACCGCTTAAACACTATGTTTGAGCGGTTTTTGTTATGCTGTAAGATATGCTGATTTTTAAAGGGTGACTATATTTTGACTATCAGAGAAATTATTTTGAGCATTAAAAAAGTCGTTTATTTTATTGATAGATGCAGAAATTTGCTGATTGTCGAGGTGGGTATATATATCCAACGTTATCTGTATACTTGAATGACCGAGCAGACGTTGAGCAGTTTTTACGTCTATGCCGGCATAGTATAAGTTAGTAGCATATGTGTGTCGGAACATATGCGGAGTTATATCGTTAGCTATTAGCCAGATTGGTCTTTTGCCGACATCTTCTTTTTTTCTTTTGCCCTGTTTCGGAATTGTACCGCCTGCGGCAAGATTTAATTTATATATCACATCACGCCATATTTTTCTAAATTCCGAAAGTGTAAGCAGATTACCGTCCTCTGTTGTGAAAAGGTATATGCTATTTATACTATGTATATAATTCATCAATGATTGCAATAATTTATCGGGTATAGGTATTTCTCTGTTACCGGCTTGAGTCTTTGGAGAAGGCTTTATTGTGCTACTTCTATACTGCATAACAAGATTTTTTGAAATCGATATTTTTTTGTTAATAAAATCAATATCGCTGACTGTTAAAGAAAGTGCTTCACCTTTGCGGATACCCGTATAATATAACAAGTCAATAAATACACGTTCCATAGAATTAAAATCGGCTTTAAATATCAACTTTTTTTCAGCATCGGTTAAGGCTCGCTTTTTAGGTTTCTTTTTATTAGGCAAGGTTAAGCCTAAAGAAATATCCTTATAAATGTACTCGTTAATTATAGCTTGTTGAATAATCTGTTTTATTGTGATTTTAACTATTTCCGCAGTACGATGATGTCCGTCACGAATAATACTGTTTAATAATTCCTGTATGTGATGTGATTTTAACGCATTTAAACGAATATTGCCTAAGTTGGGGATAATATGTGTATTTAGTGCGTTTTGGTACATTAAATAAGTGTTGTATGCCTTGTCAGCTTTGTAAAGCTCTAACCACTTCTTGCCCCACTGCTCTACGGTCATTCCCTCGTCATTTATTATGATACCTTTATTCTGCAAGCTTTTAAACTCAGCGACTTTTTTATCTAACTCTGTGATGGTTCGTCCGTATAAGGTTTTACGTTTTGGTTTTCCATCGTCAGTGTAGCCGACAATCGTACTTGTTGCATAACGTCCATCAGGTCTTTTTTTATATTTAGCCATAAAAATAACACTCCTTTTCTGATTTTTTTGTATTGAAAATAGAGTGCATTTGTGTTACAATATCATTGGTATGGGATATTGTGTATAAATGCACTTTATTCTTTTTCCTCTGCCTGCTCCAACAGGCAGGGGATTTTTTATTTGCAATTTATTAAAAATCGACTATTTTAATAAATTAATTACGATTTTGATACATTTTGTTACGTTTTTTGTGTTTTTAATACGATTTTAGAATGTTTCTTCACAAATACCCAAAACTTTACCGCAACATTCGTTTCTGATATATTCATTAATGATTATATCGGAATATTTTTTATTATGTGAAATTAATCTGTCAACACCTAATTCCTTAACATATGCATTACCGTCCACAACAAATATCCCGATTTCACCGATTTCAATACTTGGCTGTTCTTTGACGAATAACTTATCGCCGTCGTGGTATGTTGGCTCCATACTGTCACCCGATACGCGGACAATAAAATCTGTACCCTTTGGCGGTTGTTCTGTTAGGTCAACCTTTTCAGGATATTCTTCGTCCAACGGGTTGCCCGTTCCCGCCGATACTGGCATATCGTAATATGGTACTTGGTATTTTTTAATTGGTATGATGTTATCGTAATTTGGTTCGGTAGCGATTTTATCAATACGTTCTAATTCAACATTCATTATAACATTTACGGCTTTTTTGCCGTGAGCGTCTAATCTTCTATAATCAGATACTAGTTTTTTTTCTACTAAAGAATATGTGCTATTGTCATTGTTTTTTACATTAAAAAGTGAATTAGGCTCAATATCCAATATACCACACATTACCTCTAAAATATCTACATCGGGACGATTTATGTTTTTTTCCCAGTTACTTATAACAGTATTAGAAACATCAAGTTTGTCACTTAATTGTTTCTGCGTAAGTTTTTTTGATATACGAGCCTGTTTTAACTTCTCACCAAATGTAAGCATTTTTAAAACCTCCTCTCTTATGTATCCATAATAGCACAAAAAAATAAATTTGTAAATAGCTAATTTCAGAAATTCTGAAATTTTATACTAAAAACACTTGACAATTCAGATAAACAGGATTATAATATAGTAAAATCCAGAAATTCAGAAATGAGGTGATATAATGAAAGTACACGAAAGAGTAAAAGTTTATCTTGACAAACACAATATTACTCAAAAGGAATTGTCAAAGGAAACCAAAATTCCAGAAACAACCCTTAGTTTAATATTAAGAGGCGGTCGAAAGTTTGAATGTGACGAGTTTGAACTTATTGTACAGGCTTTAGGCGTTCCTGCGTCAGAGTTCATAAAGCCAAAGAAAAAATCGGCGTAAAAAAACAAGCACACAGCAAAGACCATGTGCTTGAAGAAAAATAAATATAGAGTTTCACCGAATTTACGGAGTGCAAACTATACGTTACCGTATAGCAGGGCGAATGATTCACCTCGTCATTATTATACTTAACTGAACCGATTCTGGCTACAGAATCAATTAAAGAATCATCAAACGGTTTAACAATATCTTTTAATGCAGATGTGCGTGTTACTGAATCAAGTGGGTTGTTCATTATTCCAGCAATTCCGATTGTATCAATGTTTTTAATCGTTGACATCCAAGTTGTTACTCCGAAAAAATCGTGGTTATGTCATTTCTGCATAACTCTCATAGTCGCCTATGAGTTCAGACTGTGCCTTCAACCTGTGGGAAAGGTTGCTCCGTGTCCAGTCGTTACACCTCCCCGTAGTGGGTTTGGCTCGGCGTTGTCTATATTTATTATATTTTAGCACAATATGGTTAATTTTGCAATAGACGAGCAAAAGCAATATTAGAAAGGAAGTGAGAAGTGATGGAAGATGAAAAAGCATTAGGTCAATATACAAAAATTGTAGTAGAAACAGACGAAAAAAACCCTGTAACCATTGCAGTTATACAGTCTAATTTCGTAGACACAACTGAAGGTTACAGGGTAAGATTAACGCCTAAATATGATTAGTGTTCGGTGTCTTTTGGTGGACAAGGGTCATTGCCATAGCTATCTTTTGAACGGATACGACCGTTACGACCTTGCACGATAACTTCGCTACGTTGATTAATTGCTACATCTCGTGCATAATTTTGAGCTTCACGCTGAGTGTTGAATATTTTGGTATCCCTTTGGTCACCTTCGCCGTGAACAGCCCAACCATTTTGACGTGGAGAAACCCATTGATTTTTGCCCATCGAAATCACATCCTTTCATTAATAAAAATTTATAAAAATATTAAATTTTAAGGTGACACACATGGAAAAAATACAACACAAAATATCAAAATACATGATTCAAAACGGAATAACAATAGCACATGTAGCACGAATGACGGGTATTGATTATGAAATGCTACGGCGTTCGTTACGAGAAAACCGTGTATTGACAGCTGATGAGCTGGTGGCAATTCTTACATCAACTACAATAAATTTGACTGACGTGTTAAAACAAAAATAACACAATATGTTGTATATTAACCACGTATAAGTGGATTATACACCACAATATATATTTTATCAATTACAAGTACGTTACAAGTGCATTAACAAAATATTACAATAAAAAAAAGTGGGTGAGAAAAATGGCAGAAGTAAGACAAGTGGATTTAAAGGGATTCCGAGAGATGTACGGTATTCCCGAAAATACGGTGCTTAGATGGATACACGTGAAAGGTTTTCCTGCATACAAGCAGGGACATAAGTGGTACATAGATGTAAAGGCTTATGAGAAATGGCGTGCAACGGAGCATGCAAACAGTTACAAATACGCATAACAACTTAATACTCACAGGCAGACAAGGGCTGTCCGCATATTATCCGTAAAGTAAACTTTCCCCAATGAGTTTAAATTTTAATGAAATCTGTTTTGCGGACGGCTCCTGTGTGCCTGTGAGGAAGTAAAGAGAGGTAAACAAATGAACACAATAGGAATTGCACTGATTAGTTTCGGTGTTGGGTTAATTATCAGTTTAAAGCTGATGAAAGAGGACGAAAAGAAACGAAAGCGTGGTAAAAAAGATGTTTAAGTTAATAAGAGAAATTCGCCGAAATATGTCAGTTATGAACATAGACGGTATAAGAATTTTAGCAGAAGTGGCAAGAGATATTGTATGTAATAAAAAATATCGTAAGGCGGATGGTGAATTAACACCGGAGCAGTTCGACAGACAGGTTAAGCAAGTTTTGGACATCGTAAAAAGAAACGAGGTGTGCAATGTCTGAAAGAATTAAGTATGCTATATCGGTTGTTGCATTTAGTGCGATACTGATTATGACAGAATTTATAATGATGAATATGATTGGGAGGTGAAAGAGAATGAATAACTATTACATTACGTTCGGCAGTGAGGGACAACCATTTAAGGGCGGTTGGATAATCATTGAGGCGGAAACAATAGAGCAAGCGTGCAAGATTTTCAGAGCGATGTATCAATACAAGGAAACTAACGATACACTGTTAAAATTCTGCTCAATATACACAGAAGAAGGCTTTAAGCAAACAGAAATGTACAAAAGCAACGACAATCTCGGAGCAGGTTGCCACTGCAAAGTAAGTATAAAAAAAGAGACCGTATGAGCTGGCACTCATAAACGGTCAAATAACAAAAACACATAGATTATTAATCTATGTCAACATTATACCACAGAAAGGAACGAAAATCAATGATAAAGATAAATGAATTACAGCTTGAAAATGTCAAGCGAATAAAGGCGGTAAAACTTGAGCCGGCACAGAATGGTTTAACGGTTATCGGTGGCAAAAACGGACAGGGTAAAACTTCTGTCATAGACAGTATAGCGTGGGCACTGGGCGGTGACAAATACCGTCCGTCACAACCACAGCGTGACGGCTCGGTCATTCCGCCTATTCTTCATATTGAATTGTCAAACGGTTTAATTGTGGAGCGCAAGGGCAAGAACAGTGCATTGAAAGTAATAGATCCGAACGGTAACAAAGGCGGTCAACAGCTTTTGAATGAGTTTATTGAACAATTTGCACTGGACTTGCCGAAATTTATGCAAGGCACATCAAAGGAAAAAGCAGAGATACTACTTCAAGTAATCGGTGTCGGAGAGCAGTTATATGAAATTGAAAACAGAGAAAAACAACTTTACAACGAACGTACCGCAATCGGCAGAATAGCAGACCAAAAGAAGAAGTTTGCGGAAGAAATAGTCGATTATCCCGAAGCACCGAAAGAACTTATTTCAATCTCGGAACTTATCCTAAAGCAACAGGAAATACTTGCAAAAAACGGCGAAAACCAACGTAAACGTGAAAAAGCACAATCACTTTTAAAGCGTTCCGAAGATTTAAAAGTACAAATTACAAATCTTCAATCACAACTTGATGTTGTACTTTCGGATCTTGAAATTGCACAAAAATCGGCACTTGATTTGCACGACGAATCAACCGAAGAACTTGAACAGAACATCAAGAACATTGAGCAGATAAATATTAAAGTTCGTGCCAATATGGATAAAGACAAAGCCGAAGAAGAAGCGAAAGAATACAAGGACAAGTATGACGAGCTTACCACAGCTATTAGTAACGTTCGTAAAGAAAAGACGAATTTATTGAAGAATGCAAATCTGCCACTTGATGGATTGTCGGTTGAAGACGGCGAGCTTACATACAAAGGCTTTAAGTGGGATAACATGAGCGGTGCGGAGCAGATGAAAGTATCAACGGCTATTGTCAGAAAGCTCAATCCCGATTGTGGTTTTGTACTTCTTGATAAGTTGGAGCAAATGGATACCGACACATTAAAAGAGTTCGGTGAATGGCTTGAAAAAGAGGGATTGCAGGCAATAGCCACAAGAGTAAGTACAGGTGAAGAATGCAGTATCATCATTGAGGACGGATATTCAAGCGAATTAAGCATAGCAACACCTAATGCGACAAAAACTTGGAAAGAGGGAGAATTTTAATGGATATTACAAGCGGAAAAATCGAATCGGCACAAAAAGTAATCATATACGGTCCGGAGGGAATAGGCAAATCAACGTTTGCGTCGAAGTTCCCAAATCCTCTGTTTTCAGATACAGAGGGCAGTACAAAGCATATGGACGTAAGACGTTTGCCTAAGCCTACCTCTTGGACATTGCTAAAAGAGGAAGTAGCATATGTCAAAGCAAATCCGACTGTATGCAAAACATATATTATAGATACATTTGATTGGGCGGAAAGACTTTGTATTGCAAAGATATGCGCAGATAATAACAAAAAAAGTATTGAGGATTTCGGATACGGTTCGGGATATGTGTACGAATTAGAGGAAATAGGCAGATTTTTAAATTCACTTGATGAATTGATTGAATTGGGTATCAATGTAGTTTTGACGGCTCATGCACAGTTGCGCAAATTTGAACAGCCGGACGAAATGGGAGCATATGACCGTTGGGAGTTGAAACTCGGCAAAAAAACAAGTTCGCAGATTTCACCTATTTTGAAAGAGTGGGCGGATATGATTTTATTTGTCAATTATAAAACATTTTCGGTTGCGACTGACGACAAAGGAACAAAACATAAGGCACAGGGCGGTACAAGAACAATGTACACCACACATCACCCTTGTTGGGACGCAAAGAACCGTCATAATCTACCGGACGAAATGCCGTTTGAATATGAACGAATTGCACATTGTTTTAAAGATAATGCACCGACACAAGCGGTTACACCGACAGTCGCACCACATATAGAGCCGACTGTTTCACAGGTAGTCACACCACCACAAAAAACGACAGTTGCACCGCCTGCACCGCCGATTGACAACAACGTATCAGACGAAAGAAAAGAATTTGATACACCGGCACAATCGTTTGATATGCCGAACGGAAATATACCGAAAGCATTGTCGGATTTAATGCAGATTAATAAGGTAACAGACGCTGAAATAAGACAAGCCGTAGCATATAAGGGATATTATCCCGAAGATACACCGATAGAAAACTATGCGGTAGATTTTATTAACGGTGTATTGGTAGGGGCATGGAATCAAGTATTTGAAATTATTAAGAAAATGAGAAATGAAAATGTATTTCAAGGAGGTAACGAATAATGGCAGAAGAAAGAGAATTTGGTTGGGATGATGAAATAGAAAACGACAGTGAGTTTCAAATATTGCCCGACGGTGATTATAATTTTACGGTAACAGGCTTTGAGCGTGGCAGACATCAAGGAAGTGCTAAACTTCCGCCGTGCAATAAAGCGATTATAACATTAAACGTTGCGGACGGCAAAGGTAATCAAGGTACGATTAAACACAACCTGTTTTTACATACAAAAACAGAGGGAATGCTTTGTGCATTTTTTACCGCAATAGGACAGAGAAAGCATGGCGAAAAGTGCCGTATGAATTGGAGTGCGGTTGTCGGAGCAACAGGCAGATGTAAAATCGGTATACATGAATATACAAGCACAAAAACAGGTGAAGTCTTAAAATCCAATGAAATAAAAAAATTCTATGAGCCGACAGGAACACAAGCCGAACCAACGCAATCACCTGCGTCGTCATTTACTCCGGGAAGTTTTTAAGGCGGTGTAATAAATGGAATTAAGACCATATCAAAATGAAGCTAAATCAGCCGTTTTCCGCGAGTGGGAGAACGGCTGTAATAAAACATTGCTCGTTCTTCCGACAGGGTGCGGTAAAACAATAGTTTTTGCAAAAATAACGGAAGAATGTGTGCGAAAAGGTCAGCGTGTTTTAATACTTGCACATCGTGGGGAACTGTTGGAACAAGCGTCTGACAAGATTATGAAAACAACCGGCTTAGGTTGTGCAACGGAAAAGGCAGAGGAAAGCTGTATAGGAAGTTGGTACAGAGTAGTTGTAGGTTCGGTACAAACACTAATGCGTGAAAAAAGATTAAATCAATTCAAAAGTAATTACTTTGATACCATTATAATAGACGAGGCACATCACTGCATATCAGACAGTTACAGACGTGTATTAGACCACTTTTCAGAAGCAAAGGTGCTTGGAGTCACTGCAACACCGGACAGAGGCGATATGAAAAATCTCGGACAAGTCTTTGAAAGTCTTGCATATGAATATACACTCCCAAAGGCTATTAAAGAGGGATATTTAAGCCCTATCAAGGCTTTGACAATTCCGTTAAAGCTTGACCTAACAGGAGTGGGAACACAGGCGGGTGATTTTAAATCAAGTGATATAAGTACGGCACTGGATCCGTATTTGTATCAGATAGCCGATGAGATGACAAAACACTGCAAAAACAGAAAAACGGTTGTATTTCTGCCACTTGTAAAGACGAGTAAAAAGTTTAGAGATATTCTGAACGAAAAAGGTTTTAAAGCGGCGGAAGTAAACGGCGAAAGCAAGGACAGAGCAGAAATATTAAATGATTTTGAAAACAATAAGTATAACGTATTGTGCAATTCAATGCTTTTGACAGAGGGTTGGGATTGCCCCGATGTGGATTGCGTTGTCATATTAAGACCTACAAAAGTACGCAGTTTGTACAGTCAAATGGTAGGACGCGGAACAAGACTTGCACCGAATAAGGACCACTTACTTTTACTCGATTTTTTATGGCATACGGAACGACACGAACTGTGTCACCCCGCACATTTGATTTGCGAAAATGAAGAAGTTGCCGCAAAAATGACGGAGAATATCGAAAATGCGGGTTATCCTGTTGACATAGAAGAGGCAGAGGAAAAGGCAAGCGAAGATGTAGTTGCACAAAGAGAAGAGGCACTTGCAAATCTTCTTGCGGAAATGAAGAAACGTAAGCGTAAATTGGTTGATCCTCTGCAATTTGAAATGAGCATACAAGCCGAAGATTTATCGGGATATGTACCGACATTCGGTTGGGAAATGTCACCTCCGTCAGACAAACAAATAAAGGTACTTGAAAAATACGGAATATTCCCTGATGAAATAGATAACGCAGGTAAGGCAACCAAACTGCTTGAACGATTGGAGAAAAGACGTGTGGCAGGACTTACAACTCCAAAGCAAATACGCTTTCTTGAAAGTCGAGGTTTTCAGCACGTCGGTGTTTGGGAGTTTGAAAAAGCAAAAAATCTTATTGACAGAATTGCCGCAAACGGTTGGCGAATACCGTCGGGGATAAATCCGAGTGAATATTAAAGGAATTAAGATATGAACGATTATAATTTGACAGAAATTCTTGAATATATTGATCCGTCAACTTGCAGTTATCAAGAGTGGATAAACGTAGGTATGGCACTAAAACACGAGGGATATACGGTATCTGATTGGGATATGTGGAGTATGAAAGACGTAAACCGTTACCATAGCGGTGAATGTGCAAAGAAGTGGGCGACATTTCAAGGCTCATCTGCTCCCGTTACTGCCGGAACTATCATTCAAATGGCTAAAGAAAACGGATACCATTATGAAAATGTATCAGCCGAGCTTGATTGGGACAGTGAAATAGGTTCTAAAGACGAACTTGTTGTAGTAGACAGGAACTGGCTTGAACGCAGTGAGATACATATTCCCGAACAATGGAATCCGACAGAGCAGATTATCACATACCTCGAAACACTTTTTGAGCCGGATGAAAATGTAGGCTATGTTACGGAAAGTTGGGAACATGACGGAAAATTCTTGCCGTCAAAAGGCTGTTACGACAGAACGGCAGGTCAGCTTATAAAGGAACTGTACCAATGCAAAGGTGATATAGGCAGTGTACTCGGCGATTATAACAGCGAAGTCGGGGCGTGGATAAGGTTTAACCCTCTTGACGGTAAGGGCGTAAAAAATGAAAACGTAACGGAGTTCAGATATGCACTTGTCGAATCCGATACAATGGACATTTCGGCACAAAAAGCCATTATAACAGAATTGGAATTACCTGTTGCGGCACTCGTATACAGTGGCAAAAAGAGCCTGCACGCAATAGTAAAAATTGACGCGTCAACATATGAAGAATATAAAAAACGTGTTGATTATCTGTATAACGTGTGTAATAAAAACGGCTTGAAACTTGATATTCAGAATAGAAATCCGTCAAGATTATCGCGTATGCCGGGCATAATGCGTAACGGTAAAAAACAATATCTTCTTGATACCAATATAGGTAAAGAAAATTGGAATGAGTGGCGTGAATGGATTGAAAGCGTGAATGATGACTTGCCCGATCCGGAAAGTATGGCGGACGTGTGGGATAACTTGCCCTCTCTTGCACCGCCGCTTATTGACGGAGTTTTAAGACAGGGACATAAAATGCTTATAGCAGGACCGTCAAAGGCAGGTAAATCATATGCACTTATAGAATTGTGCTGTGCCATTGCAGAAGGAAAGAAATGGCTTGAATGGAACTGTACACAAGGCAGAGTGATGTATGTTAATCTTGAACTCGACAGAGCAAGTTGTCTGCACCGTTTTAAAGACGTTTATACCGCACTCGGCATAACACCAAACAACTTATCCAACATAGATATATGGAACTTAAGAGGACGCAGTGTGCCGATGGACAAGCTTGCTCCAAAGCTTATACGCAGAGCAAGTAAAAAGAATTATATAGCGATTATAATTGACCCTATATATAAGGTTATAACAGGCGACGAAAACAGTGCTGACCAAATGGCACACTTTTGCAATCAGTTCGACAAGGTGTGTACGGAGCTTGGCTGTGCGGTGATATATTGTCATCATCACAGTAAGGGTGCTCAAGGCGGTAAAAGGAGTATGGACAGAGCGTCCGGCTCGGGTGTGTTCGCCCGTGACCCTGATGCACTTATTGACCTTGTAGAACTTGAATTGAACGACGATATATTAAAACAGGAAAAGAATAAGGCAGTATGCAAAGTATGTGAGGGTTGGTTGTATAAATACGATAAACTGTATCATGCGTCACAGGACGATTTGTGTAGTGAAACTCAAATGCTTGCATTGTGCCGAGAATACCTTGAAAACGACGCTTACGAGTGCGTTATAGAAGATGTCGGTAAGGTAAGAAAAGAGGTAGAAAGCCGTAGTGCGTGGCGTATAGAGGGTACGCTTAGAGAGTTCCCAAAGTTTGCGCCTGTAAACCTGTGGTTTAAATATCCGGTACACAGTATTGATAATATCGGAGTGTTAAAAGACATTGCAGTAGATGACGGAATGCCTACATGGAAGAAGAATTTTGCTAAAAAGAAAACGGACGCTGAACGTAAAACAGAACGTAAAAATTCACTTGAAACGGCATTCGAGGCGTGCGGAATCGATGATAAAGTGACAGTAAAATCTATGGCGGAATATATGGGCGTTACGGAAAAAACAGTAAGAAACAGATTGAAAGAACACGGTGGATTTTGGATTGATGAGGGTCAAGTAGGTAAGAAATAAGAGGGAAAATGTCGGAGGGAAAATTACTCTTAAAAATTTCACTGATAAGGAAAAAGTCGAAAAAATTTCTTTCCTTTCCTTAAGGAAAAAGTCGAGAAAAATTAAATTTTCCTTAGGGAAGAAAAACTCGGGAAAATATCGACTTTTTCTCGAGGGAAGGAAAATGTATATATACTACGTATATATAAAGGTTTCCCTTTCCCTAAGGTCAGGGGGAAGTAGTTGTGCGAAAGCTCACGCACAACAACTCCTTCCCCTTACTGACTGACAAAGCAAAATTTCAAAATAAGTCGAAGTAAATAAATGGAAGTGAGAAAATGAAAGTACAATTTTTTATGGCAATGATACCGCCGACAAAAACGTATCAAGAAAAAAAGATTGCGGTCGTAAAAGGTAAGCCGGTATTTTATGAGCCGCCGGAAGTTAAAGCGGTAAGAGAAAAACTTACGGCACACCTGTCATATTACGCACCGGAAAAAATGTTTGAAAAGCCTGTGCGTATGGTAACAAAGTGGTGTTTCCCTAAAGGAAAACATTCGGACGGCGAGTATAAGGCAACAAAACCCGATACGGATAACTTGCAGAAAATGCTTAAAGACGTTATGACGGAAGTGGGATTTTGGAAAGATGATGCACTTGTGGCAAGCGAGATAACAGAAAAGTTTTGGGCGGAACAAACGGGTATATTTATAAGCATTGAGGAATTGTGATATGGATATTCTTGAAGTAAAACAAAATCTGAATAAAACGGTTTATTACTCCGATTTTTATAATATCCCCGAACCGACACCGTTTATCCTTAATGCGTGTATCGCAAGAAAAGACCCGAGAGGATTTTTGAAATATTCACTTGAACTGTTGGACAAAACCAAACACGCAGTAATTATTGTGCCGATTGAAAAAGTAAAATTGAAAATTGATGAATGAGGAGGAAAAGTAAATGAAAAGAAGATTTATAAAAATAATTGGAATATTGATGATGTTTTGCATAGCAGTAATGCTGACGGCATGTTCGGAGGCGGAAATGGTAAACTACAATATGTCAAAACAGGCAGATTATTTTGAATGTGAACGAAAAATCACCGTTTATAATGCACGAACAGATAATATCGTGCTTGAGGCGGAGGGATATATGAGTATATCCAATAATGCAAATAACGAATTGGTGATAACTGTTAAAACGGGCGAGAATTCGTATAAAAAGAATTACGTGTATTTAAACGAATACACAATGTATGCGGTTGAGGATATAACAGGGACACATACAGACCCATATCATTACAAATTGTATTGGCACACGCACGAAAGTGTGAGTGTTGAGGCGAAATAAAATTAAGGAGGAAAAGTAATGCAAGTAGAATTAAAAGCAAACGGTAAAACCGTTCAAGCTGAAATGACGGAGGAACAGGCTAAAATATTGGGATTGGCGGAGGAACAACTGACAGGCTATGAGAGAGTTAAAAAAGGTGAAATGTATTATGTAATTGATACAGAATACAATAGTATGTTGAAAATTACAGAGTTTAATGACCAAGAGGATGAGCAATGTTATAACACAGGAAACTATTACAGTGACAGGAATATTGCAGAAAATAATGCTCGTGCAGACAGATTACTCCGTCAACTAAGACGATGGCAGGCGGCAAATGACAGAGCGATTTCGGCAAAAGCTTGGAAAGACGGACCTTTTTGTTTTTATAATATAAGATACAATTATTGGCTTGATACGCCCTATGTCAATATGGATGGGGATCGAGGTTTAAATAACGTATATTTCACATCGGAAGAAAAAGCTAAAGAGGCTATCAAAGTCTTTGAAGATGAACTGCTATGGTATTTTACCGAATATGTTCAGAGATTGGACGAGGTGCAAAATGGCTAAAGAACAATTATGTTGGACGTGTCAGAAAGCTGGCGGTGATTGTTCGTGGAGCAGTTGCTTTCAGCCTGTGGAGGGTTGGACTGCTGAAAGGGTACACCGCAAGACGTATGATTCGTATAGAATAACAAAGTGTCCGGAATATGTACCGGATAAGAAAGCATAGGGGGAATTAATTTGACAAAGGAAGAGCTAAAACAGTATCGCAGTATTGTAGCGGAATTAAACGAGGTAAATGACAGAATAAACAGTAGTACAGTACACGGAACTGTCACAGGCTCTGACAGTGAGTTCCCGTACGTTAAACACTGTATTTCTGTATCGGGCGTTGAGCCAACGCAAAAGAACGAGAATAATATTATATTACGTCAACGATTAGAATGGCAGAAAAACAAGATTGAATTGTTTGTTGCCGGTATATCAGACAGTGAAACACGTCGCATATTCCGATACAGATACATAGACGGAACGATAATGCCGTCGTGGCAGTGGATAGCGTTCAAGATGGGTGGTGGCAATTCGGCTGACGCAGTGAGAAAACGTGTCAATAGATTTTTGAAAAAAAATTAAACTTGTCCGTTTTGTCCGTTTTTCCTATGGTATAATTTATAATGCGAAAAGAATGAGCAAACAAAAAATAATGCAAAACATATATACAGTGCAATATTTTGTGTTCTATATCTTACCGCTCGTTATTTTCATAAAAAAGGTAGTGTATCATCGTGAGATGATGGGTGAATATCTCGTGTGATTGGTGGGAATGGAGATATTAAAGTACAGAACATAGCTCAACGGGTTAGAGCGTCGCAGAGGATTATATAATCTGATTGCGGAGGTTGCAGGTTCAAAGCCTGCTGTTCAATTAGAACAGATTGTATGTGTTAATCATGCAGTCTGTTTTTATTTTTGGAGGAAATAAGTATGTTTGAAAGAATAAAGGTATATTGGCAAAAACGAAGATACGAACGAGAACGCAAGAAGTTCATACGCAAATGGAACGAGGATAATAAAAATTGGTGCGAGTGTAGGCACAAGCGCAAAGCGTTTAAACGTGCGATGATAAAAAACGGATATACGATGTAGTTAATCGGAAAATGCGAAAGTGAGGTGATAAGAGTGACTGAAAAACAAAAGTTATTTTGTGAGGAATATTTGATTGATTTGAATGCAACGCAAGCGGCGTTAAGAGCGGGATATTCGGAAAAGACAGCGTATTCGATTGGGAATGAGAACTTGAAGAAACCTGAAATTCAGGAATATATTCAAAAACGGCTGAAAGAGAAAGAGGACGCTCTTATTGCCAAACAAGATGAGGTATTGAAAACGCTTACGGCTGTTATGCGACGTGAGAAACCCGAAACGGTTGTTGTGACGTGCAAAGCACGTAAATCACACTATGACAACAAGGGCAAGAAAGTCACTGACGAGGCGGAGCAACCGATATGCGTTGAAATACCGACAAAGGTGTCTGACGTAAACAAAGCGGCGGAAATGTTGGGTAAATACTACGCATTGTTCACAGACAAATTAAACGTTGACGGTGATATGGACTACAGCATTAAGATTGATTACGGTGGTGAGGACGAATGAACAAAGTAACAGTACCGTTCAATCCGATATTCAAACCTGTACATCAATGTAAAAAGCGTTATGTTGTAATGAAAGGCAGTGCCGGAAGTGGCAAGAGCGTTGATACTGCACAACTGTACATATTGCGTTTAATGCGTGACAAGGGACGTAATCTTGTATGTGTGAGAAAGTCCGATATAACAAACCGTGACAGTACGTTTGCGGAGCTTGAAAGTGCCATAAACCGTATGGGCGTTGGCAGAGCGTGGCGAGTTACGCAAAGTCCGTTGTCGTTCACCTGTATAAACGGCAACAAGATTATATTTCGTGGTGTAAACGATAACAAGCAACGTGAAAAGCTGAAATCAATCACATTTGCAAACGGTAAATTGACAGATGTATGGATTGAAGAGGCTACGGAGCTTGTGCAACAGGATTTTGAAATTATAGATGACCGTTTGAGAGGTGAACTCCCCGACGGTCTTTTTTATCAGATAAAATTGACATTTAACCCTGTATCGTCAAGTCACTGGATAAAGAAAGTGTTTTTCGATATACAGGACGATAACGTCTTAACGCATCAAAGCACATATTTAACAAACCGATTTTGTGATGAGGCGTATCGACAACGTATGTTACGACGTAAAGAGGTTGACCCTGAGGGCTACAGGATTTACGGCTTGGGCGAATGGGGCGAAACAGGCGGATTGATATTCTCAAATTATCGCATTGAGGAATTTGAAACAGATATGAGCCGTTTTGACGCTATGGCGATAGGACAGGACTTCGGCTTTAATCACGCAAATGCTATATTGACGTTAGGCTATAAGGACGGCGATATTTACGTTTGTAATGAACTGTATGTACACGAAATGGATACGACCGAAATTATCACTAAGGCTGACGGTAAGTTCAGTAAAAGTCTTGCAATGTGGTGCGACAGTGCAGAGCCGGACCGTATAAAAATGTGGCGAAAGGCAGGCTATCGAGCAAGGGCAGTTGTTAAAAATCCGAACAGCATACAATCGCAGATTGACTGGTTAAAAGGCAGAAAGATACATATTCATCCGTCTTGCGTGAATGTAATCAAAGAGATACAGCAATGGCGTTGGCGAGTTGATGAAAAGTCGGGCGAATATACGGACGAACCTGTCAATGTATTTGATGACGCAATGGCGGCACTGAGATACGGCGTTGAGAGTTGGCGCAAGGATAAGAAAGCTAAAATCTATTCAAGAGAGGAGTACGGAATATGATAATTGATGAAGATATAGTCGCAGGCGGTGTGACACCGTTTATCATAACGAAATTGATTGAACGACACGAGCGAGAGCGACAGAGATACCGATTATTGCACGATTACTATATGGGCGACCACCGCATTTTAAACCGCAGAAAAAGGGGCAAAAACGTGGCAAACAACCGCATAATGTGTAATCACGCAAAGTACATAACGGATATGACACAGAGTTATCTTGTCGGCAATCCTGTAACGTATGCGGTGTCGGACGAATACGATATTGAGGCAATCAAAAACGAATATTTGGAACAGGATATGCCGAGTGTTGACAGTGAAATTGTAAAGAATATGAGCATTTACGGCAAAGCATATGAACTGATTTATGCAGACGAAAAAAGCAAGCCGAGAAGTGTCCGATTGGATCCGGAGCATACATTTGTATGTTACTCACAGTCGGCATTTGAAAAGCCGTTGTTTGCGGTGTATTACTACAAGAAATACGACCTTGACGGCTACTGCACAGGCAGTATTTGTCGTGTGTATGACGAATCGTTTATATATACATACACAGGTCTTGACAGCTATACGGCATTGTCATTGCAAAATGTTGAACCACATTACTTTTTCGATGTGCCGATTATTGAATACAGAAATAATACGGAAATGCAGGGCGATTTTGAACAGTTGATAACACAGATTGACGCATACAATGTGTTGATGTCAGATAGAATTAATGACAAAGAGCAATTTGTTAATTCGCTGTTGTTTTTGTGTAACTGCGACCTTGACACCGAACAGGCAAAAAAATTATTGGTAGAACGCATTTTGATGGGTGACGGCGACGCAAAAGCGGAGTATCTGTCAAAGGTGCTGAACGAGGCTGATACAAAGGTGTTGCGTGACGACATCAAGGACGATATACACCGTCTGTCACACGTTCCCGATTTGTCGGACGAAAGTTTCGGCAACAATTTGTCGGGTGTGGCGATAAAGTATAAGCTGTTGGGATTTGAACAGCACGTCAAGAACAAAGAACGTAATTTTGCTAAGACATTAAGAAAACGTTTAGAGATTTACAACAATTTCTTAGTGACATTAAACGCAATGAAAGAAGTGCCGTCGCACAGAGTTGATATAGGATTTACATATAACTTGCCTGCAAACGAACTTGAAATAGCACAGATGATTAATTACCTCAAAGGTCTTGCGTCTGACGAAACATTATTAGAGCGTTTGCCATTCATCACAGACGCAAAGGAAGAAGTTGAAATTGCACGCAGAGAGCAAGCGGAAAAGTCCGCCGAAGATATGCGTATCGCAGAAATTTCGGCAAGGAAAGTAAACTACAATGAAGAGTAAGGCATATTGGGTAAAACGTGCCGTTGAAGTTGAAACATATTTACAATCGCAAGCGGACAGCGTTAAGGACGGTGTAATTAAGGCATATGAGCGAGCAATCAAGAATGTAAACAATGATATTGAGAAAACGTTTAAAGCCTATATTTCAACCGATATACCCGAAAAAGAGGCACGTCGGCTGATGAGTATAGCCGACAGCGACAAACAGTACGAAGAACTGCTTGAACTGTACGACGAAACAGACGACAAGACAGTCAAAAAGGAAATTCTAAACCGCATAAATGCACAGGCATATGGTGCGAGAATTAGCCGATTAGAGGGACTGAAACGTAATGTATATATTTACTTTAGGCACGTTGCAAACGAGGCTATAAAGGAGCAAAAGAAACTGTATGACAGTGCGGTAAAGACGGCGTATTATACGAATATTTTTGATACCGCACAAGGTTTAAACTGCGGTATTGATTTTCCACTTGTACCGCAAAAGGCGGTTAATAAAGTGTTAAGTGAGCCGTGGCACGGTCACAACTACAGCGAGAGAGTGTGGATACATAACGACAGATTTATACAGGCAGTCGGACAGACGATTGAGGACGGTATAATCAGCGGTCACAGTGTAAGCCGTATGACCGACAAGCTGATTGATTACGTCAAAGATACTGCACCGGGTGGAATACGAACATCAGCCGAAACGCTTGTGAGGAGCGAAACGGCGCATTTTATGAACCAAGGTCAAAAGATGGCGTATGAGGAAATCGGTATAAAACAGTATCGTTTTGTTGCGGCACTGTCTGAATTGACGTGTGACAGGTGCGGAAGTCTTGACGGTAGCGTGTTTGATACCGACAAAGCCGTTGAGGGCGAAAACTTCCCACCGATACACCCACGTTGTCGGTGTGTTACGATTATGGCAGACGTGAATTTGACAAGTCGTATTGCACGCGATCCGCTCACTGGCGAAAATTACAAGGTTGACGGAAGTATGACGTTTGACGAATGGAAAAACAGTTTGTCGGACGAACAGAAAAATGCGTTAAAATATGTTGCAAATAGTGAAAAACGTGGTATAATAAAGGTAGATAAAGATACATTGAAAGTATCTACGGGCGGAAGAAGAAACGAGAAAAATCTTTCACAGGAACAAATAGACAGCATTAAAGATTATGCGGTTTCTTTGGGTATGCCAAGAGAACGTATTTATTATGTTGATTATGATTGTACAGCATATGGCTCTTTAGCGGACGTTTTACGAATTGGAACTGATGTATATCCGTCAGAGAAAAAGCAATCCAATCCAAACAGTAATGTTTCTATGAAAGGTGCCATAGCTCACGAAATAATCGGACACCGTGCGGCATTTTTGAACGGAAAGACGCAAAGTGATGATATTTTAGAAGAAGTGCAGGCGAGTTTGAGGGCGGCAATATTAACACCCAATTTATCAAACAGCGAAAGAATGGTACTCGCAAGGGACGGGGTATATAGATTACATAAAACGGGTAAAAAATTAAAAGACGTACGAAATTTATTGTATTTGGAGTGATAGTTATGTGTGAAATAATAAATGTTCAAAAAATAAACAATCAATTTATTGTGGATTGCACTCCGTGCAAGGAAGATTTTACGAATGCGAAACTATTGCAAATCATCAATAAGCATAAGCAAGTATATACGACAAAAGAGTTTAAAGTTGAAAAAACAAGAGGGTGCTTTTCAAAAGGTGGCTCACCGTGGATTGTACTACAAAATATTCCTGATGGTTTTGTGGATAAAGGCAATGAGATAATTTTCAGATAAAAATAACTAAATATACGCAAAAGCACGTTTTCGGACGTGCTTTTTTGATACACTGAAAGGCGGTGATAGTGTGAGAGTAGGCACAACATACACATAGAAGAAAGGAATGGTGATCCGATTATCTCCCTGTTAGACGTGGGGTTATACGTCTTATTTTTATACAATTTTTCAGAAAGGAATGATTTGAATGGCAGATACAGCTGAGCAAACAGAAAATCAAGAGCAAGAGAAGTCCACAGAGCAGAAGTCCACAGAGCAGAAGTCAACCGAACAAAAAGACGGCGACAATCAAAAGGCGATTGACGAAGCGATAGCTAAGGCGAAAGCGGAGTGGGAAAAGGAACTTGAGCAAAAGCTAAAGGACGCTGAAAACGAGGGCATGAGAAAAGCCAAGTTGACAAACGAGCAAAGAAAAAAAGAGGACGACGACAAGGAACGAGAAGAATTTGAAAAAGCAAAGGCAGAGTTTGAACGTGAAAAAATCGTTGCATATGCCGAAACGGAACTTGCCAAAGTCGGACTGTCCGCCGAGATTGCAAAGTACATCATAGCAGAGGACAAGGATAGCACAAAGGCGGTTATTGACAAGATAAAAGAAAGCTATGACAAAGATGTACAAGCAGGTGTTACCGAGCGTTTAAAGGGAAAAACACCGAATTTAAACGGTGGCAGTGGCGGTCACAACACAGGCAGTTTTATGGACATAATCAGAGAAAATCAGAGATAAGGAGTGAAATAAATGGGTTATTTGAAAAATGAATTGACAGGCTTTGTGCCTGTCGAGCAAGCAACAGACATCATCAAAATGGTGACAAGGGGTTCAAGTGTTTTAAGAATGGCGAAAGTCGAGGAAATGAAACACGAGAAAAAGAAGTTTAACGTACTTACAGACGGTCCGGGTGCTTACTGGGTCGGTGAGGGTGAAAGAATTAAGACAAGCGGTGCTACTTGGATTCACCCTGAAATCGAGGCTAAGAAGTTAGCCGTTATTATTCCGGTAACAAAAGAAAAGTTGGAAGATACGACTATCAGCGTATTTGAAGAACTAAAGCCAGAAATCGCAGAGGCATTCTACAGAGCGATTGACGCGGCGTGCATTTTCGGTACAAATTCACCGTTCAAGACAAACATTATGAACGCTATCGACAGTAAGCATATGGTTGTTACAGACAACGCAAATATTGATATTGCTATGTCTGACGCAATGTCGATGATTGAAGAAAACGGCTATGACCCGTCGGGATTTATCGGTCGTATCGGTGTTAAGAATATGCTGAGAAAATTGCGTGACGCAAACGGCGCACCTGCATATGTCAACGGTACAACAGGCGGTGAGCTGTACGGTCAGCCTATCGAATTTGTACGTAACGGTGCGTGGGACAATAAACGTGCCGATATTATCACAGGTAACTTCAAGTATGCCGTTGTCGGTATGCGTGCAGGTATCAACTATGAAATTCTTACAGAGGCAACACTACAAGGCACTCTTGACAGTGACGGTAAACCGCTATCACTTGCCGAGCAAGATATGGTTGCAATCAAGGCTACTATGCGTTTAGGTTTCCTTGTTGTCAAGGACGACGCATTTGCCGCATTTAAGAACGGTGTTCCGACACTCGGCGAATTGACAGTTGAATCGGTTGCAGGCACAACAGGCAACACCGTTATTACGGTATCGCCAAAGCCTATCGGCGGTCACAAGTTGGTTTACAAGGCTGCCGCAAGCACCGCTCCAAGTGTTGCGTATGACGACGATTTGTCGAAGTGGACAGAGTTTAACAACGGTGACGAAATCACTGCGACAAACGGTCACAAGATTACAGTTGCGGAAGTTACCGCAGACGGCAAAGCGAGAAAGTCGGGCAGTGCCGACGTTGTAAGCGGTGAATAATATGGAACAGTTGGGGACACTAAAAATGTTGTTGGGAATTAAGGACGACGAGCAAGACAGCTTGTTGTCCTTTTTGATTGAGGACACGGTTAATATGATTATGGCGTATTGTCATATTGATGTACTGCCACGTCAGCTTGAAAGCCTTGTTCCGAAGATTGCGGCGGATATGTACAGGGCGAAAGGCTACGGGGACAGTAAAAGTCCCGAAGTAGTCAAGAGCGTAAGCGAGGGCGAACGTTCCGTGACATATGCCGAAAATGATAATGACGAGATTTTCAGCAATTATTATAAACGTCTTGACCCGTTCCGTAAACGAAAGGGGCGTGTTCCGAGTGATGTCGGTATTTAGTAGGTTTTATAATAAGGACGTCATAATTGCAGAATACGAGATTGACGACTATACAGGTAAAACCGAAAAGACTGTATTGTCCGAAATCAAAGCCGATGTACAACCGTACAGCGGTGGCAGAGCAAGAGAGCAATACGGTTTGGATATAGAATGTCAAATGCGTATGTTCTGCGATATGTCAGACGACGTAAAGGTCGGTAACAGGGTTGAATATGACGGCGACATATATGATATAACATATGTGCAGAAATGGGACAGCGGTTTGGTAGCAATGCTCGAAAGGAGTAGGCTGAAATGAATTTTTCAATCGAGGGGATAGACAACGTTGTTGACAAGCTGACACAGTATGCGTCGGGCGATAAAATACAGCGAGGTTTGGCAATGGCGGGCGAAGTCGTAAGAGCGCACGCAGTGGCAAACTGTCCTGTTGCAACAGGACGTTTAAAGGGCAGTATCGTAAGCCAAGTGGACGGTGACAGTGTTGCAATCGGTCCGACTGCCGATTACGGTATTTATGTCGAATTTGGCACAGGCTCAAAGGGCGACAAATCTGTTTCGCATACGTCAAAAAGACACTGGACGTATTACAGTGGCGGTCGATTTTACACAACGTCGGGGCAAGCACCACAGCCGTTCCTCGTACCTGCACTGAAAAATAACATCAGCGAGATAATCGCTAAGTTTAAGGAGGTGTATAACTCGTGAAACGAGTTATAGCGAGCAAATACGAAGTATTTGTGTTAGCGTAGGGAGGGTGATACGGTGTTTGATATTGGTTTGGAATTACGGGATATTTTAAAACAGATAGATGATGTAAGCGTATGTTTTGCATATCCCGATAATTTTAATAAATTACCCGCAATAGCATATTACACGCTAACGGACAAAGGCTCAATGTCATATGACAATACGGTTTTTACGAATGATACAACTGTTCAGATTGATATTTACGCCGATTATCCGCAAACGTGTTTTGAATTGTCGGAGAAAGTATATAAATTGTTGACTGATAACGAATATTATCACGAAATGACAATGGACGTACCCAATCCCGACGACAAAAGTATAAAACACAAAACAATGAGATTTACGAAAGTAGTAGAAAGGAATGATTGATTTATGGCAAATACAGAAAAAAGAAAACCACTACCTACAATAGGTGTGGACAAGTACACATTTTTCGCAGTTTTAACAGACACATCGGAGGGTGCAACATATGGTGACCCGTATAATTTGAGAGGTACTGTCGAAATTGCACCGACAGACGCAGGCGGCAGTGATGTTTTTGACGCCGATAACGGTGCGTATGAAACATCAAACTACATTGAAAAATTAGGTCACGACATCACAAATGCCGATATTCCGCCGGAAGTTGATTCAATGTGGCGTGGACTGACACAAAAAGACGGTGTAGTAGAGGTCGGCAACGATACAAAAACAGTTTATTTCGGTGTTGCGTGGAGAATTATGAAATCCGACGGCTCATACCGTTATGTTAGATACTACAAGGGTTCATACAGCTTTGCGTCAAACGTAGGCGGTAAGACTAAGGCGTCAAGCGGTGCACCTGAAAAGCAAACTGCAAAGGCTACATATACAGCCGTACAACGTGATTTTGACAACAACTATTACGCATACTTTGACGAAAGCGATTTGCCGGAGGGCGTTACAAAGACAGAACTTGAGGAAAACTGGTTTAAGGATATGAACTACTATCCAGTGAAGAAAGCACTTTAAGACAAGGCACGCCGAAAGGCGTGCTTTTTTCGTATAGAGAGGAGCGAGTAACAATGCAAAGAGTATTAACATTTGTACACAACAAAAAAAAGTATGTATCAAAACCGTGGTGTTTCGGTGCGGCAACGTTGGTTGAAAAAGAATATATGGACGTTGCAGAGGGTGAAAAAGTAACGGCTACGTCGGTATGTGCAGATGCCGTTGACTATCTGTTTGAGGGTACAGAGGCGACACAAGATATTTTAGACACGGCTGTTTCAGCAAAAATGAGAATGTGTCGTGAAGTTATGAAGTGGTTTATGGACGATTTTACGGGAAAAAACGAGGAAAGCCTGCCGGAGCAGGCAACCGAAAAGGAAGATTAAGCGATTTATATGGGACAATGCTGAAATATCACGGTATATTGCCGAATGATTTGGCAAAACAAGACCCAAGATTATTACTTGCAGTTATAATCGAGGACGAGGAAGAAGAATATACAGGAAACGACCCGTATTTAAAAATGTTTTATGGAATGTAGTGAGGTGATTTGTAATGGCTGATGCGGCGGAATTAGTAGTAAGAATAAGAGGTGATGCGTCCGACTTAGAGGCGACAATAAGCGGTGTATCGCAACAACTCGAAGAATTGGAACGAACACAAAGCAATACAAATGGTGTGAAAGGTGTAAGAGAAAGCACAAGTGCATATCAAGGTCTTGCAAGTCAGCTTAAAAATACCGGAAAAGGTATAAAAGAAGTCGGCGAAAGTATTGACACGATAACAAAACCGATACAATACGCATCAACGGCTCTTGCCGCGGGCGGTGTTGCGAGTGCCAAGTTTGCGATAGATTTTGAGGATAGTTTTGCCGGAGTTAAAAAGACGGTTGACGCTACACCGGAACAGTTAGCCAAAATAAAGCAAGGTATTATTGATTTGTCAACAACAGGTATTGACGGCAGAGGCGCGATACCACAGACGGCAACTGAACTAAATGAGCTTGCGGCGGCTGGAGGTCAGTTAGGCATATCCCAAGAAAACATTATCGACTTTACGGAAGTAATGGCACAAATGGGTTCAGCAACAAACCTTGTCGGCGAAGAAGGCGCGGCTACACTTGCCCGATTTATGAATGTAATGGGTACAAGTCAAGGCGAAATTCGTAATATCGGCAGTGCAATCGTTGATTTGGGTAACCACAGTGCGACAACAGAATCGGAAATCGCGGAAATGGCACTGCGTATGGGTAAATACGGTTCATCTGTACGAATGTCGGCGGCGGACGTGTTGGGTTATTCTGCGGCATTGTCCTCATTGGGAATTGAGGCACAAATGGGCGGTAGTGCGATAGGTCGTACGTGGCTGTCCATAGAAACCGCCGTTGCAAGCGGCGGAGAGGGTTTGACGAAATTCGCAAAGTACAGCGGTAAGAGTGCGGAAGAATTTAAAGAGCAGTGGAATACTGACAGCTCCGGTGCATTTAACGGACTGTTAAAAGGCTTGCAGTCTGCCGAGAACCTAACTGTTGCGTTAGATGATTTAGGCATAAACAATACACAGGATATACAGGCTATGATGGCATTAGTCAACGGTTATGATTTAGTAACCGAGAGTGTCAATCGTTCAAACACCGCATACCAAGAAAATACGGCACTACAAGAAGAATTTAACGCAAAGAATGAAACGACCGCATCAAAATTGGCGAACACAAAAAACAATATTATTGAAGCGGCGAGAAGTATCGGCGAAACAATGTTGCCGTCAATACAAGACGCAAGCACCACAGTAGCTGATTTTGCAAAAGGATTGTCGCAAATGTCAGACGAACAAAAACGTGCTGTTGTTAATACGGGTGCGACAGTTATTGCGATAGGTGCTATTTCAAAAGTCAGTGCCGGAGCAATCAAAGGTGTTGGCGGAATTGTTGAGGCAGTCGGCAACATCAAAAAGGCATTTTCAGCAGGCGGAGCATTGACGAAGTTTGCACCGACATTGACAAGTATCGGTGCGGCGGCAGGTCCTGCCGCATTAGCTGTTGCCGGTATTGCTACAGCGGCTATAGTAGGAAAAGTTGCATATGACAAATGGTATCAATCGCAATACAGGTGGAGCGAGGGACTATCCAAGGGCAACGAAAAGGTCAAAGAAAGCTTTGAAAAATACAAATCGCTGAATGAAGTACAGGGGCAAATCAAATCGTTAAAAATGGTTATTGAAAGCCCCGAAAGCAGTCAAGAACAAGTTGACAATGCAAAAAGCAAGTTAGAAGAAATAAAGGAAATGCTATCGCAGGAATACAATCTTGTAATCAATTCCGATAATTCTAATTTGGACGACGCTGTTGAACAAGTAACCAAACTGTCTAAAAATGAATTGCAGTCTAATATCAATAAGCAACGTTCAGAACTATCAAATCTAATAAATAAAGACGCAAAATACAAAGAGGACCGCCAAATCGCGGAAGATAACTATAACAAAGAATTAGCATTACAGACGAAGTATTCAGAGGCTAAATCAAAAGTTAGTGACATAACTGCAAAAATTTCAAAAAATGAAATAACTGCGGCGGAGGGCTACAAAAAAGCACAAGAAATTTATAAAGAAGTTTCCGGACACGCATACGAAAACGGCACAACAGACCAATCAATGAAGAATGCGCAAGGCGTGTTATCGTCTATTGCGGCAAATTATTCGGTAGCAACAACAGAAGCCCAAAAGTATTACGACCAAGTACAGGCTCTGGACCAATCTCATAAAGAACTACGCGACGTATCAGAAGAACTGGCAAACTATGAAACTGAATTAATTAAAATATCTGCATTAAATCAAGACGGCGCCGGAATTGAACAATCCTTAAAGGATATGAAAGAATTTATCGACGTCGGTAAATTAGATATGAACAGCTATGCACAGTCGGCGGCGTTGGCTATGAACGGTGTTGAGAATTTGTCTGCTGCGTGGGAGCAGGCGGCAAACGGGGACGGTACCGCACTGAACAACATAATTAACGACTATGTTCGTTCAATGACAGAGTTCGGAGCATCATCTGCGGAAACGGCGGTCGGTGTCAGTCTGTTAAATTCCGAATGTACGAATATGCAGGATGCAGTAAATAAGGGCAAAATTGATGATGTAGTTCAGAAAATGAATGAAACAGGTCAAACAATGGGATTGACGACCGAGGAAATCGTTGAGGGTACTGCTTTAATTAAAAACGGATTTGACAGCGTACGCCAAGCCGTTGAAAAAGGCGATATAAACGGCATATTAAAGGATATGATGTCCGAGGGAAGTCAGCAAGGTATTGATATGACAGCGGACAAGTTGACCGAAATGTCGCGTGCTATGGGACTGATACCGAATGAAAAACGTATCAAGATAACCGCAGACGGATTTGAAGTAGTTGATGATTTGACCGCCAAAGTTCGACAACTGGAGGGCAAAAAGTTTGTTGTAACTGTTGACACAGAGGGCAACACAGACGGTGTTGATAATGTCGAGAAAAAGACAAAACAACTTGACGGCAAACAGTGTGAGGTCATGTTTACAGCAGACGGAACACCCGCCATTGCAACAATAGATAATACAGAATACAAAATAGCCGAATATGACGGTACAACCGGAACGGCGAAACTAATTGCCGAAAACGGCGAGGCTATCGGTGTTATTGATTTAACCACAGGCAAAATAAATCTGATTCCTACAACACACGATACAGAAATCACAGCACAGGATAACACATCAGCAGGCGTTGAGAGTGCAAAGGCTAATTTAGATACCGTAAAAGATAAAACAGTAACACTGACCGTTCAGACGGTTCAAGTTGGTGGATTGAGTAATCAAAATGTTCCGGCGGCCAAGTTTGGCAGTTCGGGAATGTTCGTAAAAAAAGCCAAAAAAGCCAAAGGTACACAAAATTTTGAGGGCGGTTTGGCAATGGTTAATGATGAAAAGGGTATATCTGACCCGCGAGAATTAATCGTTGACAAAGGACGTGCATTTATACCGCAGGGCAAGGACGTGTTGTTGCCATTGTCAAAGGGTGCAAAGGTGTACACAGCGTCACAAACCAAGGCGATAATGTCGGGTATGGGTATACCGCATTACGCAACAGGAAAAGACAATTCGGACGCGTTTACATCAGCCAAGGACGATTGGACGCATTACACAAAAACGCACGCAGTAACGACTGCACAAGAACTTGAAAAGTGGTTAGAATTTCAAGAGAAATTCAAGTCGAACGACAAGGATATTGCCGATATTGAGGAACAAATATTCAGTCTGACACAGAAACGCACGCAGGAGTTAAACAACCTGTCAAAGTCGTACATTGAAGAACGTGCGGCACTGAATGACTGGGACGACAACGGCGACAATCCTATTGACGCATTTACCCGTATCCGTGACCGCAATATGGCGGAAGTCGAGGCAGGACGTATGACGTGGGAGGACTATACGACAGAAATGTCAAGTATAGGTTCAACGTTATACGAGAATATGACCGAATACAGTCGAGATTGGTTAGAACATCAAGAGAAATACAACGGTATGAGTGCCGCCGATTATATAGCAGGTATCGGCAGAATACAGACGTACACCGAACAAATGTACGCACAGGGTATAATCAGTCACAAAGAATATGTAGAGGCAAAAAACAAGCTGAATGAAGAATATTTAGATAAACGCAAAGAACAGATTGAACAAGAATACAACATATCTAAGGACTACATCAGCGAGCATACATATTTCAACGACTGGCAAGATAACGGCGACAGTCCGCTTGACGCATACAACCGCGTTATGGACAGGCACCGTGAGGAATTGGCGAACGGCGAGTTGACACAGGACGAGTTCGACAAGTATCAAAGTGAATTAGGTTCGGATATGTATTCGGAGCGTGTGGAGCAGTCAAAGAACTGGTTGGAAGAACAACGCAAGTATTACGGTATGACCGATGAAGAATATATCGCCGGTTTAAAACGTATTCAGCAGTATACACAGGAATATTATGATTTGGGGTTAATCAGCCGCAAAGAATACAACGAAAATATGACTGAACTAAATCACGATATGTTCGACCAAGCGGGCGAATCGTTTGACGATATGCTGCAGCAACAACAGGACTACATCAACAAACTGCGTGATGAATTTTCTGCACAGGAACAGGCCCTACAGGACAGTTGGACGGTAGAGGACCGCAAGGCTGATATGTCCGAAACACAGGCGCAGTTGGATATTTACGCAAATGCAGTAACAGACAGAGGACAGCAGAAGTACAAAGAACTGCAAGAGCAGATGAAACAACTGCAACGTGATGAGGAGCTGTATCAACTGCAAGTCAAAAACAATGCCACGATTGAAAAATTGGAGGCGGAGTATGACGCGTTGGAAAACAGCAAGGCTGATTTCATCAAGTCCATTGCAACCAACATTGACAGTATAGACGTGACGGGTATTGTGGCGGATATAACACAGGAAGTCAGCGGCGGTAATGACAAGATAACCAAGACTTTGGGTGAGATTATAGAGGCTATTAAGGGCATTAAGATTGAACAGCAGAACTATAACAACAACAGTAAAATCACAATCAATACGACTGACAGCGCTGTTTTGGGTAGCTATGTATAATGTGCGGAGGTAGAAAATGCGAAACGGATTTTATTTTAAAAACAAACATTCAAACGATTTCGGAGTGACTGTACAAACGCAGTCACGTCCGATTAAACCGGAAATGAAAATACAGACATATGACAGCCCATATATAGACGGTGAATATGATTTTTCAACGGCAAATGCGTACAACCGTGAATTTTATAAAAACCGTGTATTTAAAATGAATTTGCAAATATCGGCGGCGGATATGTCTGAACTGAACAGCAAAATCACAAAAATCACAACGTGGTTAATGGGACGCGGTGAGTTGATATTTGACGACACACCGAATGTCAAATGGAATGCGTCGGTTATTGAAACAATAGATTATAAACCCGAAAACTACGGCCACAAAGCGGTCATTTCGGTGTCGTTCAAGGTGCAGACGTGGGCGGCGTTGGTATTTGATATTTTTGACGGTCCGATATTGGATAGCCAAAACATCAAATTAGATGATGAAATACCAATCGGACCGAATGAATATTACACGATTACAACGGCAGGCGACAGCACAATACATAACACAGGCGACCGCCCTGTCAGACCTGTTTTGCGTGTTACAAACGTCAAAAAATCTACAACGATAACCTGTAACGGTATCAGTATTACGGTGTCGGAAAACTGCGTTATTGACTGCGACAAACAGTCGGTAACAGACGTAAACGGCAACAGTATTATGAAAAAAATCAAAGGTAGTTTTTTTGAATTGGAAACAGGGGCGAATAGAATAAATTTGTCCACGACGGCAACGGTCGAATTTTCATTTTATCCACAGTATGTGTGGAATACAGAAACGGAGGATATATACAAATGGGACAGATAACATTTATGCGATTGCACGACAGATATACAGACAGTTTTGAAACAGGTGAGGTACTGAACTGTGCATATAATGTCAAAGAAACAAGGATATTGAACGATACGGGAAGTATTGAATTTGACTATCCATACGACGAAAAGGCACGTCTAATCAGTCAAAATATGTTGGTTAGTGTAAACGGTCATATATACGAAATCAGCCGAACAACACGAAATATGAACTGTGCGGATTCACTGCACGTTTACGGTACACCGCATTTTGTGTATGAGGCACAGAAAGCGTTTATACCGACAATCGGCGACCATATCGGAAAAAGTTCAAGAGTGGTATTGCAAGCGGCGGTAAAGATTATTTCGGATTTCAAGGAAGAAGTCAAAGAGAAGTGTATTTTTCACATTATGACAAATGCGGAGCTAAGCGAAAAAGGAATGAAGTGGGTTGCAGATGATGAACTGCTGATTGATTTTTTCTCTACCGACAAAACGAATTTGTGGGACGTTATAAAAACGATAATAGAAAATTTGGGGCGTGGCGAGATATTCCACGAAACAACTATCGACAGTAATAACAACATTGTATGTAACATTGCCATTGTTGAACGTATCGGCACAGATAACGGCGTCAGACTGCGTTTAGAAAAGAATATGCAAAGCATATCAATAGAACGCAACGTAAGCGATATGATAACGCGTTTATGGGCGTTCGGAAGTGATGATTTAACGGTCAGCAGTGTAAACGGCGGCAAAGCATATATAGACAGTCCAAACATTGAAAAATACGGAGTACAAGAGGGGTACAAAGATTACAGCGACTATACGTCAGCGGACAAACTGTACCGTAATGCAAAGTGGGAATTTGATGAGGATAACGAGGATAGAATTGACGTGCCACAGTTGACAATCAGCGGTAAATTGATTGACCTATCAAAATTAGCCGAATACGGTGCGGCGGAAAAGTTGGAAATAGGTGATACAGTACACGTATTTGACATAGACGGTACGGAATATGTACAGAGGGTAATTGAGTATCAGGCATATCCGTTGGAGCCGAAAGAGAGTAATATATCAATCGGGCATATCAGACGTGATTTTTTTATCGGACTATGGCAGACAGAACAGGCAACGAAGAAACATGCAAAGTGGCAGACTGCGAACAACAGTGTAAATATCCGAAAAGTACAAGGAACGGTGAACACAGACCGAAACGAAGTGCAGAGCGACAACGAGCTGTTGAAGATTGTCGGCGATTTGCTGACGATAAAGGACAGTCAAAGAGATAGAATACATATCGGTAATGATGAAGTTGATAATAAAAAACAATTTGTATTTCTGTTATATGACGTTGACGGAAACCCTGTAATAT